>Ga0265299_10002172_pt1 | contig 20599 bp, 47 predicted proteins | sample AusTroGonzalo_MG_4_FD_193485 | JGI IMG/M metagenome (GOLD analysis project Ga0265299, IMG submission 193485) | Bovine rumen microbial communities from tropical cattle in Woodstock, Queensland, Australia - Gonzalo_02 | ecosystem: Host-associated > Mammals > Digestive system > Stomach > Rumen ... | reverse complement strand
CCAAGATAACCCCTGCCATGACAATGTTTACAACTAGGCTTTGGGTCATTCAAGATTAAGCCAATACCTTCAGCAGCAGCCTTGATGATTTCCAATGGGTCTTTAAGATTTTCTTCAACTACTTTAGCTTCTTCTGTCTTTACAAATTTGCTTGCTTCACTCATTATTTTTTCCTCTTATAATTTTTTCCTGGGTTTAAACTATAATTATTTGAAACTGTTCCACTATTGCTTGACTTTTTATTATCCTTGTACAAATATCTAAGGGCAAATGATATACCGTTGTGGTTCGGTAGTTGGTACAACACTTACTGTTTGACTAGATAAAAGTTCTGGAAATACCCTTCTAATATGGGGCATTGCAATAGAACTATATGGGTTATCATCCTTATAGAATTTCTCGTCTTCATTAAACTTAATCATTTCTTAAAATCCTTGTTAATATCGGTTATTCGCTTTCGCACAATCATATTCTTTAGTAGGATTATGCACTCATCTATGTATGACATAATTTCGTGCTCGGTAAATTTACCATTTCTTCTATAAGCACACATTCTATTGGCAAATCCGGATATTTCAATTTCATCGGAAACATAACGAAACTCTACGGAAATATCATAATCCTTTGCTATATCGTACCAAAACATTAAAGTTCTAGGGGTTGCCTGTGATTTAAAACCACGGTCATATAAAGCAAGTTCTATGGAATTATAATCTATCATACCCACAAAATATAAAAAAGTTGGTTCTTTTACAAACCAACTTTATAATTTAAGTATAGGAGTTAAACTTTTACTGTAACAATTCGCCTGCACTAATCTTATCCATAATATCTTCTATTGACATTGTAGAATCTACAAGCCCAAACACCCTATTATCAGACATTAATTTATCGTAAGCTACTTCAATATCCAAATCTTCTACACCAGCATAAGTTTGGGCTAATTCTAAGAATTTCTTGCCAAATACTTCTTTGCTTAGATTTCTTTTGTTTTCTTCCAATGATTCATTTTTAAGATTATCCATTTCATCTAATTTATTCATTGGCTTAAACTTAATTTCTTCGTATGATTCAGTCAATTCATCAATTTCCATTAAGATGTTTTGTAAAATTTTCTTATCTTTCTTGGCTGCAGCTTCTTTTAACTTGTTAAACTTATATTGGAACTTACCCAAAGTAGTAATATAAGTGTTTGGTCTTTCATTCTTTGTATTTTCCTTGAATGATTCGTATTCGGCCAATGTATGATTGAATATATCCTGAACATTATCATCAAAGGATTCTATTCTTAATTCTTCTGTTGTGCCATTCTTAGCTTCTTTCATCATTATTTGACCATACTTAGCAAATGCCTTTTGTATCTTCATTACAGCCCTGTCTAAGACTTCTTTTTCACCAGTGATATAAAGGGTATCATCTTCGCATTTTACACCCAAATCAGGGAACGCACCACCATCTACCAATCCTTGTAATGTATCACAAGCATCTTTTGCTACGGTATGGTTATCATCTTCTATCCATTTCAATTCAACTGTTTTCATTGAATACCTCAAAAATTTTATACTAATATATTTATAAAAAAGTGGCTATCCACATAAAGTGAATAGCCACCAGGAGGTAACAACAAATCTTTTTAAATCTTTTTCAAAAATTCCTTGAAATGCTCCAAATCTACTTCTCTAAAGTCAATCTGTAAATCATTTCGCACAAAAACCTTGTCATTTGATGAAATTGGAATTTGATTACCACTTTCCATATTCAACAAAATCCTACCTTCTTCGGGTGTATAGACATTCTCAATCTTATGAATATCTACCAAGTATTCACCCTTAAACTTACCACCAAAGACCACCTTAATACCGAATCGCATTAATTAGAACCTCCATTAGTAGTCTTAACACTTGCCCTTTTAGAAAGATAAAGTCTGGCAGGTACTACCATTGTAGCATTGCACTTGTCGCAACAACGATACTTTTCACCCTTTTCATTATCTTCCTGGGTAGAACAACCGGTAGCCAATTTCCACCAACCCCAAGTGGAATTGCCAAACCCTTCGTATTTGCCACCACAAAGAGCACAAGTATTAAGTTCTTTTGCCATAGTTATCTCCTTTATATACCTTTAATATAGTAATCAATCTTCAGTTTGTCAAGGGTTTTTATGTAAAATTTATTTTTCAAAATCCTTTTCCAAATCTTTAATCTTATCTCTTATTTTTGCCTTTTTAATAGCTTCAATTACATCTCTAACTTGTTTTACAGTATGTATTAATCTTTGTCTAATCGCCGCACTAGCCCAAACATTAAATTCTACACAACCGCCATCCACTATTTCAGGTCTATAATCGTAACTAATATTGACTTTATCAAGACAATTAATAGAAATCTTATAACTTCCTGAACCAAAATTACTTACCAACCAAACTTCATAAAAATTTGGATAATACAAAAAAGCAGCAAATGGACTTAATTGAACATATTCAAGCCCAAATTCATTAGCCAATTCTTTTAAAAAATCATTACTATTCATTTTCTTCCAGACGGTAACTTTTCGCAATTATATCTAATCAATCCATAAGGGTAATAATCATTAACATGTTCGGTCTTACATACGAACAATGCAGAATTACGATAATTAATGACAAAGACATTTTGTGTCCTATCCATTTCGCCATATTCATCCATACCAGTTTCTTCAGTTTCATTTTCAACAATGCTAACCTTCAAGTAAAGATGTTCAAGATTTGAACATAAGCTTCTGTCAGTGTTAGGCATCTTGATTACATTTGCATGGCTTCTATATCCATCATAGGAATTATGAAAGCAAAGATAATTGTGGATAGCACCATTTTCATCAACAAATGAAACTAAGTATATACTTTCTGCCCATTCATCGGTAAATTCTTCATTACCATCATAAGCCATATTTCTAATGCAAGGGTTCTTACCTTCACCATTGAAATCTTTTTCAATATCGTTCAATTCGTTCCAAACATGAACAAACTTATTTGCTGCTGCACAATCCAATGGCTTAATGCCACACAATCTTGCCTTATATTTCATTTCCTAAAATCCTTTTCTAACATTACCTTTTTGTAGTTCATTTGGGTGTATTTCAATAAATCAACCTTCAATGGAACATCTAATTGATAGTGTCTTACTGCATTTTCCATTCCTACATGACTTACATTCCCAACCAACCAATACATACCGAACAATGAACAATTACTAAGTTCAAATTTGATATTATTTGTAAAACAATCCTTTTCCATTATAATATCAAACATAGGTTTATTCTTTTCCCAATATGTAAAAAATTCTATACCATCAGCATCATCACAATTTTCATCTACAATTTCTTCCATTCGCTTGATAGATGTAATCTTTTCAGCCTTGCTTAAAGAAGCAGGCATACTATACTTCAACTTACCTGTTGAAACCAAAAATTCTACATCTTTCTTTTCAATTTCTTCAATCATTTGTGAAAATCCTGTTCAAGTTCAATAATTCGCTTCTTAACCAAGAACTTCTTAATTTCCAACTTAATCTTGTTAAAATGTTCATCAAAGTTCTTAATCATCGGCTTGATATTTGTTTCAATATCCTTTACATCCAAAACAAGCGGCAATACATAGGCAACAATCTTGGAATCTGTACTGTATAGGTGTTGAACCATCGGAAACCAAATCTTACCCTTACGATAGGCAATTCTAAGGTAAATCAACTTAATATTATTTTGATAATGTATTTGAACGAAATATTCATCATTGTAAATGCGATGTACATTAAGGTCAAGAAAATCTTCAGCCTTTGACAATACCTTTTCACCAAAGCAATAAGAACCCTCATTCAATAGGTTTCTAATACTGCCATTGGGGTTAGAAAACAAAAACTTTTCATCTACAATAAAGCCGACTTTCTTGGCTTCTTCAACGAGTAATCTTATATTCTGGTTAAAATTCAGCATTTTGGAAATCCTCCATAAGTTTAGTAATTCTAGCCCTAGTTTTCATTTCCTTACTAATCTTCAAATACTTATCCATAAGGTCAAGCAAGATATTCATATCACTCTTGGTGTAGTTCTTATATCCCTTGATTGGCTTTGTGTAACCGTTAATATAGTTGAACATCGGATTGATAACCGTTTGGTAAGTTTCCGAATAGATACCAAATCTGTCCATCCATTTAGTATATTCGGGCTTTATAAAGTAATGGTCATCCTTTTCGTGCTTACGATGATAACATAATTCGTGATTCTCAAGAACTTTCAAAAAGCTCTTGTGCCACTTGTGATTTTTTCCAACGGGAAATACTGGTAGTTGTTCTTCCATAATGTTACCTCTTAATTTCTAAGTTTAAATATAGAAATAAAAAGGCAGATTGTCAATAACAACCTGCCTATACTTTTGTAAAATTTTGTTTACTTAAAATCTTTGTTTATTTCATCAATTTTAATTTTTATTCTCATTTCTTTTCCTAACTTAGAAGCTTCATACCACTGTGGAATAAAATTTTTAAGTTCTTTTATGATTGATTTTTTAGTAGGGTTATATTCATCAAATCTTTTGTTTCGTCTAAAATTAACCCTATTAGAATCAATTACTGGAATCATTTCGTAAAATGTAATTTGTGTTACTTCATCTTTTTTAGTATCATTAACCGTAAATAAACATAAACCTACTTCACCAAAAGCATAATATACATTGGAATAATCACAATTGTAATCATACACAGTAAAGCCCTTTGATAATAATAAATTGTAGGCATCTTCAGGTGTTATCTTCAAAGTCTTTCTCCAAGTCTTTAAGTCTTCTATTAATTTGTATTACTTTCATTTGCCTATTGGTAACAATCTTTCGTAATGCCGCATCTAAGTTGTTACCAGCATCATCCCAACAACCTAACCACATTTCATCGTCGGGTAACTTATAGACAAATTCAGCTACTTCATAAATGTTCTTGAATCCTGCATTTATCTTATTATATACCCTATTGTATGTGTATCGTAAATATAACATTAGAAATCCTTTTCTATTTCTTGTTTCTTAATTTTTACAAGTAGTTCTTTGTAATGTTTGATTACATTTGTAGCACTTCTATCATCAGTAGCTACACAAATCTTATCATCCCATTCAAACTTCAAAACCTTTCTATAAACTAATGAAATATCATCTCTTTTTATTCCATTTATGATAAAGTATTTTTGCATCGTATTCCAAGGTCTTTACAGTCCTGTATATACTTGTCATACCATCACACATCAAAATCAAATATGTACTCACACTACCCTCAAATGGAATGTTGTATTTCTTACAAAATCTTTTTTCAATATTACTATCTTTTTCGTGGTTGAATCGTATATCCAAACCTCTTACAAACTTGATATATTCTTCATCAGTTTCCAACTTATTAAGTTGTGACCTCAGTTCAGCAAAGGTGGCTGTCTTTTCATCTCCACCTGGTAAAAAGTTTTCATAGAAAACCAATCTTCCATATATGAATTGCTTCTTATTCAAAGTCTTTCTCCAAGTTAGCCTTCTTTTTATGAATTTCTATTTGCTTGCCTGTTACACTTCTTATTGGGGTCAATAATGAATCAATCCAACCAAAGAAATCATCCCAAACATCTTCATTTGCTTCTTCAGACAAACAAATAATAGGGTCATTGTCCTTTGTTATACAAAACCAATGTAAGGGTGTGTAAGCACTCTTATTATTATTTCTAAAGTCCATATCATCAAACTGTACAATCCATTCTTCTTTCTTGTCAGTTACGAACTTCATCTTTACATTGTTTTCATTATGAACAACAAATGTTTCAAGTTTAAGTTCATTACCTTCCAAGGCTTTGTAAACTACATCATTGCAAAACTTGTATGAAATGTAAATCATTTGTCAAAATCCTTTTCTATATCTTTTTTCTTTAAATCTACTGTTTCTGCTTTTTCAAAGTAATCTCTTACAAAGTTCATTTCTTTCTTTAAAAATCTCATAAGGTTATTATCTATATTAGCTTTATCATCTTCATCTGAACTATGAATAATAACAACCCTTTTATTACTTCCTATCTTAAAGTGAAGGTAATTAAGTTCTTTTGTTTCAGTAGCATAGTAAAGGGAACTTCCTTCATAATCTGGATTTGTTCCATTTATTGTAATACCACCATCAACATCAAACTTAATGCTTTTACCAAATTCATTAGTAATTTCTACTGTATAGATTAAATGTGTCATTGTTGTAAGTAATGAACCCACTTCAAACTTTTCTTGTGTAATTTGATGTTCAGTTACACTGGTAATCTTCCAATCATCACCTTCCAATGTTCCTGTAAATGAACCATGTGCACCAAGATAATCAATGTAAATCATAATTTACTATCCTTTTTAAGTTATATTCCTACGGAATAACATTTGAAAGTTCCACTTTCAAATGTATCAATTCTTTTTCTTTGATATGGTTTTTGAAGACGGAACGGCCAATACTGACCAATCCATCTACAAACGAAATTTTTCTTTTGACTGTATTTTCGTTAGACTTCAACGGGTGATTTACTTTATGGCTTACCCTAGCGGTTATCCTGTATAGGGGCTTCTTGAATATCAAGCTATCCATAAAAACACATAGCGGCACAATGAAATATTTGCTAAATATTTCTCGCTGAACAAACAAGTTACTTATTGCTAATGGTTCTACACTAACAAACTTGGCTAACCCTCTACCGATAGCGTCATTGAGTTGAGTTTCGCTCCGAGGAATTAGACTTTGAAATGTTAGTAGCAAATGTAGTAACTTAAATAAGTTCATATTATTTTACCAATTTTATTTTAAACTTAAACTTGAAAATCCTTGCCAATTTCTTGAATCTTTAGGCGAACCAATGCTTTCTTGTATTCCAACATTATTTTATCTAATGCCTGTTCAAAATCTTCAAATTCAATCTTTTTATCCATACAAAATAATAACTTACCATCCGTATTGATAATCACCATTGTAGCTATTGTAATCTTATCATAGTAATAATCATATCTTACAACTTCACCAAGGGTATCAGTACCTTGTTTATACCAATATGTAATGTAATCATTTGTCCAGGTACGGGTGTATAGGTGATACTTGTTAAAACAAATATCATACATCTTATCTTGTTTCTGTGAAGGTGTCATTATCATTTATTATACTCGTGCCATTGGTAATCTTCTATTTCGCTTTCTTCAAAGACTTCATCTGACAAGTTTCCCTTAAAGTCAGCTTCTAGTTCCCTTTTCTTCTTTTGAACCATTGAAACCTTTTCAAACATAGAATCAATGTAACTGGTCTTTTCTTTTAACCAATTAACTAATTGTGTATTTGAATAAACATATTCAAATTTTTCTTTATATGGTTCAAAGTAGACTGTTTCGTTAGGACAAGCAATACCAAACCTTCTTAGGTAAGGATAGGTTTCTGATTGTCTTATAGTAGGCTTATAATAAGGACTAGAACTAGGCTTATAGAAAATAAGACCAACATCAATATTAAATTCTTCTGTTTCACCGACATCAGTCCTAATGGTAAAGACCACATTTTGATGATATTCAAGACTTTCACTACTTCTATCTCTGCCAATTGGTTTGGCAGTTTTTGGTGATAGATAAAAGCTAGTAATTTCAAATGAATCACCATTCAACACCTTTTTATAAATTGAAATTTCATCTGGTGATGCATACATTCCTGTTGATTTAGCATAAGTTATATAAATCATTGTTCAAAGTCCTTTTCTAGTTCTCTAATTTTACCTTCAATCTTTTGTTCTTTAACTCGTTTTACCATATCAAAGTACATATTAAATGCTCGCTTAAAGGCTGCCTTGACTTCGCCAGCGAACTTATTGTAGTCAAGTTTTGGTCTATGGAACTTACAATAATATGTGCCGATAGCATCGTTGTATTGGTTGTAATAAACTTTTTTTGTAACTTCAATATCACCATTCCACCTTGTATAAAGTAACTTATTGCCATTTATAGACAGGTACAGATTTGGATAAGTGTCATCGTTTTCATCTTTCACTAAAGTTACACCCTTACTAGAATATTCTTCTAGCAATTCATCAACTATCCGTTTTTGATATTCGTGGAATGTTTCAAAGTTCTTGTTTTTCATTAGTAAAGTCCTTTTCTATCTCATTAATCTTAGCCTTAATCTTATCTTCCTTGAATGATTTAAGGATATTATTGTATTCCAACAATCGCAAATCCATTAGCTTGTAAAGTTGTTCCTTGCTTTTAATATCGGCACTGTTTATCTTGTTATAAAAAAATACTTCTGTACCCTTTTGAATGGTATAGTATTCCATATAGCAAGTTGTACCCTTTACAAATAGCTGGAATATAGAACCACACTCTCCCAATCTCCAAGAGAAATGTGTTTGGTATCGTTCCATTTTATAGCCTTTCTTCTCAAAGGTTTTAAATATTTCCGGCAAATCTTCGTACTTAATCATTCCTAAAATCCTTTGAAATTTCTCGTTTCTTCTTATCAACCTTTCGTTTCTTTTGTAGATACAAGAAATTATTATAATTTTTAATTGATTCTTCGGGTTGTTTCAAGAATAATTCCTTGTACTGATTATTCAAGTTTTGCCATTTGTTGATAGCAAACTTAACAATCAATTTCCTATCGTTTTTAAAGAACGTATAAGGCTTTTTTTCTACACTAACGGCTTGGATATAGGGTATGTAATGTCTAGGTGTACGTTCGCTTATTATGCCCTTATGTGGTGAATTGATTAACTTTAGGCCAGTAATGTAATAAAGGTTTTCCTTGTCAAACCAAACCATAATACCATCAAAAAGGTCATATTCTAGGGTTTCGCTGGAATAGATACGAGTGTTGTGTTCCAATTTATTAAATGGAACATCAATCCACCTTTGTATTCCAATGAACTTATAAACATCTTCATTTTGGTCGGCCAAAACGGTTATAGAATTGCTATAATATCCATCTACCTTGTTATGGATATGTAAAACAATATTCTTTTCAATACCTTTGGCTTTGATAGCCGCCCTAAGTTCATCTTCCAATGCTTTAAAACCGTTTGTGTACATACAAACCTCCTTAATAAAGCCCAAAATAATAAAAACAACCCAATTTGTCAATTACGATTTAGTAAAATAAAGTTTACATTTTTTATAAATAATCTATGAAAAATTGAATAGCTGGTCAGCATTTTGTCTGACCAATTTCTTGTTTTTTATAGGAGAAATAATTATGGCAAAAAAGACATATGCTGAAAAGCTGGAGTTATATAATCGTAGAATAGCAAAGTTCCACACTAAGTTTACAAAAGATGAATTGTATGAATTTGGAACGGCACAACGGACTTAGAACAATTCCACAGATACTTCGTCTATGGCTAATCTTAAACTTAAATAAGTTTGTGGATATGGATGAAATGATGGAAAACTACGCACAATTTGAAAACGAAAAGAACAAAACATCTTGGTGTCCGCTACTACAAAAGCTAAAAAGAGAAATTTGTAACAACAAACAAAGGGCTTTCCAAGAAATTGATGATACTATTGCTCAGCTTGCCAATGGAACATTCCACTTTTACCACTTGACAGCTATGGAGCAACTATATGTGTTTGGACCAGATGGCATTGACCCAATGCGAATGTTCACAGAAGACATTGGAATCATCAAATGGAACGCATATACTTTGATTTCCGCCCTAAGAAGCCTACAACATTGGTTGAAGAAAGCTCCTAAGTATGAATATCCGGCGGAATACTTTGAAAGAATACAGGATGACCTTTAATAAAAAAGAACCTATTAAATAGGTTCTTTTTCGTTATCTTCACCAAAATCTTTTAAAAGATTTTTCTTTCTAAGCCAAATATCACGAATCTTCTTATTCTTTTCAATAGTGTTCTTTAGTTCCTTAAAGCACCACATCTGCCAGTTCTTAACTTGTTCCTCATTGAACAACCTTACATTTGGAATTTCAAAGTAGTAACGAGCATACGGAACAGCAAAGGAATAACATCTCTTGTCATTAAGTCTTTTATCTTCTTTCTTGATGATTCTTACATTAAAATGATATTCCCTTTTTGCAGCATCACCACCATATCTATTATGGTCATAATAATACAATTCAGCTATCCAAACACCATATTGTGATACCTTGTGCATATCTTCAAAGCAATTATTCAAAGCATAACCACTAGCAAAGCATTGAATCTTGTTTTGAACATTTTTCCATTTAAGTAAGTAATCTTCAGGTATTTCTTCAGGCTCCGGTTCACCGAGTTGTGTACGAACCCATTTTTCATTTATGTACATCGTCAATTTCCTTTTCTAAGTCAGGAAAATCCTTACAAATATCCTTTACCTTACGAGCTACCTTTAAATACTTGTCTAGGTCTTTTATGGTTTTTTCCATAACATACAATCTTTCTTCCAAAGCATAGTTATGTTCTCTTAGGGCATTAACTTCTCTTTCCAAATCCTCTATGTGAACCATATTACGGTTTAGGTAATATTTTAGCATAGAACATAATTCATCGGTCTTTCCCTGGTTAAAATCGTAATCGTATTCACCGAACATTATTCAAAGAATCCTTCTATATGTTGTTTATCTTCATCTAATCTATCTTGGGCAATCTTGAAATATTCTTCACTAATTTAGTTCCGATAAAGTTACGATTCAAGTTTTTACAAGCTACACCAAAGATATATGTTTATATCTTTCATGATTCTTACAAATTCCTTACCAAAGGTCTTAATATCATAACCTGAACCAAAATCTTTAATGCCAGCTACATTTTCATTCTTGAATTTATCAGTTCTTCCCATGTGATTAGCACACGAACCACCCGCAATACCAACATGCAAGTCATAAGGCGGGTCTGTTACAATCAAATCAACCGACTTATCTTTGATTGTTTTCATATATTCTAAACAATCTTGTTTATAAATCTTAATATCACTCAAAATCGGACTCCAAACTATCAATTCTATCTTGTATCTTAGACTTTTTGTAAGCTAAGATAAATTCTTTCAAATGGTTTTCAAAGTGTTCTTCTGTAAATTTTTTATTCAAGTAAACTTTTCTATCCCATTCTTCAACAAAGGTAGTTGAAAAAGGAATACATTGAATACGATTGTTTTCAAGCAAGTATATAAAAACAATATAATTGTCATACAAAAATTTAACTCGGCTTACCTTTCGCTTTATCCAACTATTTTGATAATGGCAATTAATTAAAGTTAAGCCGTGTGATTCACAAATAGTTTTAAGTTCTTCTAAAGTCATTTCATATACCCAAAGTAATCTTTGAAATACCACTTATGGTGACCATCACTAGGGGACATCCAAATATTACCATAATAGTGTTTCTTTAAGTTTACAATTTCTTTGTCAAGGTAAGTTTCATCAAAAGTTTTTTCATACAATCGCAAGAATCTTTTATTATATCTTCTATGCCATTTATGACCGTCTGTCCTCCATTCGGCCATAGCACCATGATTTACACAACAATTTGAATGCCGTATAAATCTTGAATTGCTAACTGGTTTTTTAAAACTTCTTGACATTTTTTATTTCTTCTATATCCTTTTTGATTCTTTGGTATAGTATGTTATCTCTCTTGAAGAAAAGTATCAAACTATCCCTAAGTGTATCAAGTGTATTTGAGTTACCTTCAGGTTTCAATTCAAATATAGCTTCTAACAGATAATTTTCAAGGGGTGTATCAAAACAAAAATTCCAAAGTTTCTTATCTTTGTTGTATGTTAAAGTTAATGTGTATCTGTTGCTGTAATATCCACTATAATTATTATATTCGTAAGAATACAATGGTATAGGGTTGTTATCATCTTCAACTATATCATCACCGCACTTATCAACATAGAAATATGCGTGATTTTGCTTTGGATTGTTAGTTCCAATAATTTGATATTTCAAGGTATCGTGTAAATCTTCAATGGTATCATCAATAAGTTTAAGTTTCAAATCGGTAGGCATTTTTTCATTTATTTCTTCAACCATTGAAATGACTGAATCCTTTTGGATTGAATAAATGTTGTTGGATATAGAAAGATTCTTCAAGTTAAGTTCATTGGTTTGTTCAGTCTTAACTACACTTTTCTTGATATATTTAAGAATTTCATTACCACGGGTAGTAGCCCATTTATCCAAAGTTTCATTATAAGTATAAACATCGCAGAAACTAGAAAACCCACGATTCGTGAATAATTTCTTGTTCATTGGTTGACCATCTGCCCAACGGAATGAACGCTTGTGGTAAATTCGCTTTGGATATTCTATGTTAAGTTTAAATTCTACATTACCATCTTTATCTAGCTGACAAAAACATTTGACATACATCTTTACAGTATTAGTCTTTTCATTTTCGCTTGCTAAAATGGTATATGAAATTGAATATATCCTAAAAGGTGAATATTGTTCTAAACTCCTTGTGGAATTAAAACTAACTTTGAAACCATTTTTGTAGAATGGACTAAGTGATTTGTCTATACAACTTTGAAAATCGGCTTCGTATTTGTCATAAAGACTATTAACAAACTTAGTCATGGAAGTCTTATTTCCGTTTTATACCCGATGTGAACTTTTCTAACTTTTTCCACTTTTTAAGACTTTCTTTTTCATATTTGTCTTCAATTTCAAGTGCTTCTTGGAATGCTGACTTTATATCGTCTGTAATCTTTTGGTTTATAATCATTTGAAATCCTCTTCTATTGCTATTAGTTTGTCTTGAATTGTTTTTACTTTGCTTAAATATGCTTCATCGTTTATCTTGTTTTTATCCAATTTATACTTGTTATCACCATAAAAGACATCCATCATTAGGTCAGTCATAAACACAATATCTTTCATTTCGTAGTGTGTGTGAAAGTATGATAGTGGAGCATATTTTATGTTTATTGGTGTTGGCATTTCAAAATGAAACAATCTATTATCACCTGCCCATATATTTTCACGAACTTGATTGATAGAATACAAGTCTAATATAAAAAAATAAGCATTAGTGAATAGGTCAGCTGGTATATCACTATCCATCTTACAATTTTGGTTGAAATCAAATCTAGTTACATTAAAGGTAAATGTTACTTTGTTCTCGTATGCTACATCATAAATTACATCAATAGACATTTTGTTGTAATAGTTAGAGTAACCATCATAAGAAAAAGATTGCATACCTTTTTGTAGGTCGGTATAATCTATTAATGGGCCAGCAAATTGCCCTTGTTTTCTGTAAAATTGTTCGCTAACTAGAGCTTGCCTACGCATACGCAAAGGTATATCATTTCCACCTAAATCATCAAAAAGGTAACTCATACAAAATCCTTATTCAAGTCCTTTAGTTTTAACATTACTTTATATTCTCTGTCCCACTTTTCCAAGTAATTCAACATTTCTTTGAATTGCTTTAAAGTGTAATGTTTCCAATACTTTTTAAACTTTTTCTCAAATTTACTTAATCCTATTGGTTTAGCGTCAGCTAGGTTTAAAGAAATGTAACTTCTACTCCAATCAGTACCATTATAACATAACAAATATACAGTAAAGTTATTGTATATTTTACAATAATCTGGAACAGAATAACGAAATTCTCTATGTGGTCTAAACTCAAATTCTTTATTCAATATTTCTTTAACTGCTTTAACCAAAATCAGACTCCAAACTTTGTAACTTAATATCTACTTGAATCGTTTTTATTTTCTTGCTTAATGTTCTATCAATCAAATTATAAACAATGTTGTAATCCATTTCCTTACATAGAAATTTTATTTGACTGATATTAATTTCTTGTTCAATCCATTTTCTACATAACCTTTCTAATGTTTCAAATCTCCATCGTGAACTTAAAGCATCGTCTAATTCGTCACAACCCTTAATTGATTCAAATTCAAATTCGTGCTTTGCTACAACTGCAGTAATAATGTTGTTTACATCTCTATCACTTAACATCTTCAAAGTCCTTTTTTATCTCGGCCTTTTTAATTTCTATCAAACATCTTTTATAAGCAGCCCCAAGGTTATTCAAGGCAGTGATTATTCCATTAGTGTCGGAAAGCAAATACGATGGATATTCAGTCATACCATGAAATTTTTTGTCTTTTGGAAAATCATCCGTTTCAAAGCGAACATCTCCAAATGCTGTTTTTCGCCATTTTAGGGTTTTGCTAATAAAAATCTTTTGTGGGTTTTCATCACCTGGATAATACAATACAGTAGATTTATGTGGTTCACCAAAAGACATATACAAGCAACCAATCATAGTATCACTATAATCACCCCATAAGCCAATAGTTTTTGCGTATTTTTCAATTTCTTGTATAGTCATAATTACTACCCAATATAATAAAAACACCTACTTTTTCAATAGGTGTTTGTAAAAAAATGTTTCAATTGGAACTTATGGAATGTATGGTTTAAACTCAGGAGTTTCTGGAACGTTAAATTTATTACATACTTTCAAAAAACCGTCTTTATCCTCTTCCAACCAATCAAAAGACATTTTATCTTTGGCTTTCTTTTTTACTTCATCAAGTGTATCTTGGTAGGCAGACAACATAGTTTCAATGATAGCATCATCATCTTCATCTTCAAAATCTTCCATCATTTCCACTTTCTTTTTGTGAATCTTGTTCAAAATTTCAAGTTCTTTACACATACCACAAATAGCATCGTAACCACTAACCGTAGGGTTCTTTTCTTGTTCTTTTAGAACGTCTGCTAACTTGGAATTAAGTTCTTCGTACTTTTCCCAATTTTCAATTATCGGACTTATCATTTTCCACAATTTCCTTTCTAGTATCACGGTCTATTTCATAGACCTGAACATAACTAGCATAAACAACCATACCAGTCAAAGCAAGAATACCTAAAACGAATACCATAATAACATCTCCTATTTTTACAAATATAAAAATTCCTATCCAAGAAAGATAGGAATTTATTTTATTTTTAAGGTTGAACTTTTATTTGTTGCTTTCTTTCATTTTTATTTTGTTCAAAATATCAAGTCTAGCAACTTCATCTATCTTTTTACTCATATTTATATAGCCTTTTTCTACAGCATCATCGTAATCAATCATTACAAGAACACTGTCTTCCATAAGTTTTTGTACTTCTGGACTTGAATTGGCATAATAATCGGCAATCTTGCTATAAGTGAATTTCAAGTGTCTAGTAGCTGCCATTCGTAAAAAGTATTTTACATCGTCAGGTACATTGGACTTTTCAATATCTTCCATAAGCTGTCTATACTTGGTTTCATCAACCATTTCACTATAACTTGGCTTATGTTCCGTTGGGACATATTGACAAATCCTAGTAGATTGAGAATATCTTGAAAGACTATTAGATATGGAATTTTTCAATTCGTCGGTATCGTAAAAGTCTTCTAAAAAATCATTATTTTCTGCCATATTAATTTTCACTCTTTACTGCGGTTAAGAACAAAGTCAAATCAATACCATCGGCTCTTTGCTGTTCAAAGCGTGTCAAGAATTGTTCGGAGAAATTAACCAAATAATCTGCGGTTGGCAACAAAGTAAATGCTTCAGCCTTGATAGTAACTTTCAATGGTTTATCTACTTCTGTGTCAAGAGCAATTTCTTCGGAATATTCTTGGTTAGTTATGTTATTCTTACCAATAAATTTACAAGTCTTTTCATTAAGTTCAAAGGTAACATAGTTAGCATCAATCATAGAAATACGGTGCATAATTACATTTACCATTTCCTTAGAAAGATTGATAGAAGCAACAAATTCTGGAAGCTTTGGGTTTTCCTTGATGATTGGCTTCTTGATAACATCTGTATTAGCGAGGCGATATTTAAAGTTACAAGGACTCTTATTAGATTTTACATTCATAACAACAGCTTCGTTTACATTGTCATTGATTTCAATATCCAATACTGCGTGTTCTTCTTTTGTCTTATCATCGTTTGGCTTATCAAATTCTTTATACAACTTAAAGAACTTTGTAAAGTCTAAGAAACAAAGTTTGGATTCATTATCTTCATCACCAGTGAAATTCAAATTTTCCTTTGGAGCATTAAGTAAGAACAAGCAATTACCACTTTCATTGTTTCCACGCAACTTTACTTGACCATCCTTGTTTTCAAAAATGAATTGTGATGTAATAGGTGAAATTGTGTTTACTGTGTCAATGTAATTTCTTGTATAAATGATATTCTTATTACTCATTTTTTCCTCATTGTTAATGTATTTTAATTTTGTATCAAATATAAAAAATGTTTGGTATCACTACCAAACATTCTAATTTTTGTTTTGTATTAAACTTTATTCGCAGTAAATTGAACGAATTACAAGTTGTTGCTTATCACCATATTTCTTGTGAACTTGTGCGATAGCATCCTTTACATCTTTTGCAGTTATGATTTCATTCTTTTCCGTAAGTGATTCTGACCAAATGTTATCAAGATAACTTATTAGCAAAATAAATGACTTCATTCTTTATTCTCAATATTCTTCATAAGCTGAAATATCAATTCGTAGACCTTGGTAATTTCTTCCTTGTAATTACCACTAATATTTACATCGTCCAATTTTGAAAGTATTTCTTGTTCCCTTTTTTCATCGTCAGTAGAAACTTTAAGATACTTCTTTAATTGACCGATTTTCTTTGCTTTACCAAAACGGTTTTTAAGCAACTTAAATATTTTATCGTCTATCTTATCTATTTCATTATGAATTTTGTTCATAATACAATTTCATCTTTTCAAGATTATAAAGCACATATTCCAAAGAGGTAATAGTAGTCTTTATAACATCCCATTCAAGGGGGTTTATATCAAAAGTCCTACTTTGCCAATACACAATTTGTGCTTGAATCTCTTTTATTTGTCTTTCTATTTCTTCCATTATTTCGTTCCTGTAGAACCAAATCCACCACGGTCTTTATCAACCATTTTACCTTCAACAAACTTTAAGGCAGGTTGCTTTTCCATAATGCGGAATTGACAAATTCTATCACCTTTCTTAATTTCTACATCTTTTTCCAATGCGATTGCTGGGAAATACCACCAATCAGTCGGTCCGCAATAACTATTATCAACTACACCAACTGAATTAGCTTGAATTACACCAAACTTGGAATAAGTAGATGAGCGAGGTGCTAAATGGGCTTCATAACCATCAGGCAACTTCATAGCTACACCCAAATGGATAAGCATAAATTCACCCTTCTTAATTGTGTAGTCATAGGCTGCACGGAGGTCAATCCAGTCACCCTTTTCAATCTTCTTTAATCTTTCAATACTGTCATTCAAATATTGTACGGTAATTGTCTTTGCCATATTATTCAAAATCCTTTGTTAATTCGTTAATTTTTAATGCGTTTTGATACTTCTTGTAATTCATCAAGTTTGTAGTGGTGTAAAATTTAAGCAAACCCTTTAATTGGTCTTCACTTACATAATACCCATTGTTAGTTAATTGCTTTAAACTTTCGTCACTATACTTATAATGACTTGGAATAAGCCTATCTGGTTTCTTGGGCCAGACATGATACATCACATAGTTCTTTTTCTTTCTGAACAAATTCAAAAACTTTGTTCCTAATCTTTCAAACCAATTGTAAGGTACATATTGGTCTGGTAACAATTCCAAACGATAGCTTTCTCTGTCAAGAATTGAACCATAATTTTCAAATCTATCATCATCTCTATAATAGATTCTGCAAATGCAGTTTCCATTAAACATGAATTTACAACTATGAGGGTGGCTCATAATATCGTCATTTTCGTAGTAAATTACATCACAACCGATAGACTTGGCATATTCACCAATTCGTCTAAAACATTGTTCATAATCGTAGTAAAACCAACCGTCAATCATTTCAAAACCCTTTTATATATTAAATAAGAGTACAACCAACATAACATTGGTGTACTCTTTTAATTTAGTAATAATTATTTGTTAGTGAACAATAACATCAAAATTTTTCACAACCAAATACTTTTCAGCGGCTGCCTTAACTTCATCAAGTGTCATTGTCTTATAGGCATCACCAATCATTACATAACCATCACGAATAAACTGACCTACATCAGTCCAAGGGAAAAGTTCTTTCTTTTCACGGGCAATCGTGATAGCTCTAATTACATCATCAAATCTTTGCTTGGTCAAGTAAGAAGATGGGTTAGTAAAGAACTTGGTAAATTCATCTTTAAGTTTCTTTTCATTCTTCTTATCTGTAGTAGCTTCAGCATAGATAATAGCTTGCTTTTGGAGGTTCAACATACCAAAATCAATACCATAGGTCAAATGCTTCTTAGCACGAATCTGCTTAGTCATTGGTGATTCCATACCGGCAACCAACATTTGAATAGCAACCTGCAAAGCTGGATAATCTTTCTTGTTAACGGTTTTCTTATTCAAGAAAAGAACTGTAGCCTTGTTGTTTGGTGGGAGTGGTTCAAGTGGATTCTTGTAATCCTTCTTGTACTTGATTACCATTGGTTCAACAGCAAAGTTTTCATCCATTTCAATATCGGAGAAATCCGTTTTGGTAGTAGCAACTTCAACAATCTTTGCTGGCTTCTTCATAAACTTATCGTAGAAAGCCTGCATATCCTTGTAAGAGAAATTGGCAACATCTTCACCCTTACCAATAGCCATAAACATATTGAACTTGGTTCTCATAATGTTTTCGCCAGATTCTGGGCTATTAAAAGAATCCATATATTCCTGAAGAACTACTTTCTTTTCGGCATTAAATTCTTTTTCGGAAATCTTAATACCACCAACCATAGCCTTTACAATGTTTTTCTTGAGCTTTGGTGTGAAATACTTTTCCATACCCGAAAAGTGAACACAAACAATTTCATTAGATGTGTATGCATTCCAATCAATAAGGTTACGAGTAAGCTCAGGATAATATTTCTTGAAAGTCTTACAAATAAGATGTTCCATTAAGTGTGAACAACCCTTTTGACCTTCAGGGTCAAACATTCCACCACAATTATATGTGATGTGTAAACTTGTCATTGGTAGTGTAGATTCTTTAAAGTAATAAGCCATGTTTTATTTTACTCCTTTTAGTATGTTAATAAAGTCGGTAATTTTGTCTAGGAAAGCACCTAATCCATTACCTAAGATTAAGTTATAGAAACTTCTAGCATCAAAATCTTGTGGCACAAAGTTATTCACTGCATCCCTTACTTGATTTTGATATTCAATTGGTATGGACTTGAATGAAATTAATTTCGTATTTCTATCAAAAGCCTCTTGTAAATTATTATTTACAATCCAATCGTTTAAACCTTCAGAATATATCTTTGCGAACCTTACTGAACCTATACCTTTTTGGATTGAAGGTATATTATCACTCTTATCACCCCTAACAATCTTTTCCATTAAGGCTGCATCAGGATTGATTACATTCACATATTGTCCTTTAATTGGGTCATATTGCTTAAAGTTAGAATGTGTATGTAATTGATAAAAGTCTTTGTCAGTAGAAACCAACACAATATCCCATTCGGGCTTAGTCTTTACAATAGAAGCAATCAAATCATCAGCTTCCAAGTGTGGTACTGTCAAGAATTGACAATTCTTCATACAATCTTGTAAGTTGTTGATAAATTCTTCATTTGCGGGGAAGAAAGCACTAAAATCAACTATTGATGAATCTCTTGCGGCAGCACGATTACCCTTATATTCGGGGTAAACATCATAACGCCAATTTCGGTCATGTGCTTCCCTACAGAATATAATTCTATTGGGCTTGAAATCTCTTGCTAAAGCACGAATACTCATCAACATAGCTATTCTAAATCCGAATAAATGTTACATCGGTTGGGTCATAGGGAATAGCAAAAAGATTACGCATAGCTAAGTTATGGTAGTCTATGAGCAATACTTTCTGTTTCTTGTTTTCTTCTATTGCTTGTTCATCAAAGAAATCATTCATTCTTAAAATCTCCTAATAATTCATTTTTCTTCCTTGTAACAGCTTTAATCTTCTCTATTACTTCATAATCATTATCAAAAATGTGTGGAAGATAATCTTGAATAGCCCATTCACTACCTGTCAAGGAAAAGTTTATCTTTCTTCGTTCCCTTGTTGTGTTAGCATAAGGGTCATCAATTTCAAAGCCCATAAAATTGTAATGATTTTTATACAAATCGTTTTGGAAATATAAAGCTATTGTTCCGGTCTTTGGATTGATTTTAGGTGTTTCACCATTGTAATACGGAAAATACTCAAATTCCAATTCCATTATGGTATTTTGATTTTCCAAAATTCTTTCAAAATATCCAGTCTTGTCCTTTTGCCAAACAAATGTTCTGTCTGGATATAACTTTTGTAGCACTTCAACATATTTTAAGATATAATTCATTTGAAATCTCCTTCAATGGATTGTACCTTGTCAAAGGCTTTAAATTGCTTTAAGAATAGTTCGGTGTCAGTCTTTGTCAAGAATTTATACAATTCGCACAAGTCCGCCCTATTCTTGATTACGAACTTATCCTTGTCATTTATTATTAGATAAGTAATGTTGTTGAATCGCAAGAAAATAGAATCACTTTCACCATTCTCCTTATTCCAACAAATATCTAC
>Ga0265299_10002171_pt1 | contig 20606 bp, 20 predicted proteins | sample AusTroGonzalo_MG_4_FD_193485 | JGI IMG/M metagenome (GOLD analysis project Ga0265299, IMG submission 193485) | Bovine rumen microbial communities from tropical cattle in Woodstock, Queensland, Australia - Gonzalo_02 | ecosystem: Host-associated > Mammals > Digestive system > Stomach > Rumen ... | reverse complement strand
CAGAAATTACCCACCCAACGTGGAGCGCTCCAGGAAGTGGCGTCAAGCGCCAATTGGGGATTGCACTTCTTCGCTGCCTTCATCACCCACCAAGTGTAGCCGCGCTCGAAGTTTGCATCACCACGGAAATGACTGTGCGAAGGCATCGAGCCCTGCGTGGAATTGCCGTCACCGGGAATCTCAACAAGCAAGGCACTGATGGACGCGCCAAACATGGGCTTGTAAACCAAGTCTATGATTTGCTGTCGCTGAGGTTCGGGGTAGTCCTTAAGCAATACTGATGTTGCTCCTCCGCCATCCACGACTCCAATGCCGTCGAATTGCTTGCCAGTTGATTGAACACTAAGATGCACAACTTGAGCCGAAACGATGCCAGCTCCCCAAAAGAACATGGCCAATGAAAACAATACCTTCTTCATGGATGAGTTAGTTTGCTAAACAGGGAAACCGACCTTGTCCTTATCCGTGATTTTTCTTATTACACGACAAGGATTTCCTGCAGCCAGGACTCCTGACGGAATATCATGGGTTACAACACTTCCTGCGCCAATGACGGTATCGTCACCTACGGTAACGCCGCTTAGAATGGTGCTGCCACCACCTATCCATACACGGTTGCCGATGGTAATGGGTTCGGGTATCAGGGCACCTGCTATACGCTCTGCGGAATCGAGGGAATGATTGGCAGAATACATACTTACATTAGGGCCAAGCAACGTATTGTTGCCTATCGTTATCTGTCCGCAATCCAGGAGTGTGCATCCAAAATTGATATAGACATCACTTCCGATGGTGATATTCTTGCCGAATTCACAAGTAAAGTTCGGCTCCATCCATACACGCTCACCCACTTTCTTGAAGAGTTTTCGCATGATGGCCTGACGACGCTCAGTTTCTTCGTCCTCCGTGCGGTTAAATTCTTTAAACAGTTTTTTAGCTTCAACTCTCAGGTCGAACAGATCTGCGTCAAAATCATTGTAGATCTGATGCTTCTGCATCTTATCCCATTCCGTCATATCAGTTAAATAATAAATTATGTATTATTCTTTTATTTAATCTGGCTGCTGTCCATCGTGAGCCTTCCATGCACACTCTGTTATCTTCATGTCCGTGAACAGGGCTGTGAACGATGATTCCTCGGGCGAGCAGGCATAGATGCCGAATTGTATCTCATCAGCTGCGGCATACATGTGGCAAACGCGCATCTGACTGAAGTTCTCGCCGTCCGTTGAGCACTCGATGCAGTAGTCATCCTCGCGACGAGAGAAGCGGTACCACATCGTCTTCACATCAGCAGGAATAGCCGTCGTTGCCCAGTCGGAATAGCCCTTGTTGGTGGCTACACTGCCCAGATGCTGAAACTCGTCGTTCTCGTATTCAACAGAACCTTTCAGCCAGTTCTCGCTGTCGAGATACATCACGATGCCGCACTGGTCGAAGCGCTGGTGGCTCTGCGTGAAGTCGGTCTTCACCACGAAGCTGAAGAACTTTTCCTTTGTCTTCATCTGCAGCACAGGCGCATTGTCGTTCTGGAAGTGGTAGTAAGTGCGCTGCCACAGGTCGGTATGCGGAGCGGTGGTGATGGCAATGGTGTCGCCCTTTATCTCGCAGGCTGCTGGCTCGCGAGTCCATTGCATTGCGTTAAGGTCAATGCATCCGTCGTTCTTAAGAGCTTCAGCTACAGTGTCGTTCAAAACTTCGTTTGTCTCTTGCTGGGTTTTCTGACAACAACCCCAGACCAACAAGGCGAGGCCTGCCATAATAATGTTCTTTTTCATTTTAGTCTATGTTTATTTCAAATTATTATTTCTGTACAAATGGTTTCAGCCCTATTACGGCTTCAGCTGCTGTGATGCGCTTTCCGCCATTGTCGAGGTCGATGAGAACGTAACGGTTATTTCCCATGCCCAGCTCTTTCATATAAGAGAGTTGGCGCAGGCCGTGACGGGTCTCGATTCGTTCTACCATGTCGTGATGCTCTTCGGCTGTCATAGCATAGATGATGTCCACGCAAGCCTGGTCGATAGCGAGGATATCTGTCGAGGAGAGGATGCCTACATCGGGAGTCACCACAGGTTCTGCCAGCAATCCCTCGCAGTCGCAAGAAACGGACATGTTACGCATCACATTGACGTAAGTCACCTTCTTCCCGAAGAAGTCGATGGTGGCCTTGGTTGATTCCGTCATACGTTCCATGAACTCTTCTTCGCTAATTGACCATTGGTCGGAAGAACCTTTAACGGTATGAATCCATGCTTTGCCGATTCGTCCGTCAGCACAGCCAATGCCGATGTTCTTGTTTGAACCGCCGAAGCCACCCATTGTGTGCCCTTTGAAATGAGTAAGAGCTACCATAGCATCATAGCCAGTGAGATGAGAGCCCACAGCCATCTTATCGAACCATTTGCCGCCAACAACAGGGAGCGTTATAGTGTCTTCTTCGTCCATGATATCTACGGGGCAGAAAGTCCAGCCGTTAACCTCCAGCGTCTTCCTGTGTTGTTCTGTAGTATAACGGTCACCTTCGTAGTAGGTGTTCGTCTCTATGATGTTGGCTTCGGGCAAATCTTTTTGCAAGAGCGACTTCACCCATTCTCGCGGAATGATGTTAGGTCCGTTCTGCTCGCCCGTGTGGAGTTTCACACCCACCTTGCCACATATGTTTCCGCATACCTGCTCGTATGCCTTGATAAGACCTTCGGCTGATAGATTGCGGGTGAAATACACTACAGACTCATTGCCTGTACGTTCGTCATAAGGCACATACTTGTTGCCTCCTGTACCAGGAATAGGTTTGTTAAGATTCTGTGTCATATTTTCGGTTTTACTTTGTTTGTCCTCTTTTGTTGTGCAAGCCGTGAGCGTAAAGCCCATCAGCATCGCTGCTAATAATACTTGTTTCATGCTATTACAGATTTTTACCTAATTCAAATGCTTCCTGCAATTTCTTATTACCCTCAATCTCGCGGGCATCATTCACGCCACCGCAGAAGAGAGTACCAGTCAAACGCGACTTCGGATAACAATCTATCCATCCCGTCAAGCCTGCCTCTGCCCGCTTAGGTGTCTGCTCCTCATCCTCGGCAGCGGTGGTCAGCAGATAGACATCGCGGAACTGATAATCCTGCTCGTACATGGCATTCATGCGGTCTATGAGTGTCTTCATCTGACCGCTCATCTCGTAATAGTAGATGGGGGTTGCCCAGCAGACGACATCGGACTTCAAAACCTTCGCCATGATGTCGTTCACATCGTCGTTGATGACGCAACGACCCAGTTTTTGACAAGCCAAACAGCCCTTGCAGAACTGTATGTTCTTGCCCACAAGCATAATCTTCTCAACATCGTTTCCTGCAGCCTTGGCACCTTCCACAAATTTATCGGCTAGCATGTCGCTGTTTGAGCCGCGACGCAGACTCGTAGAAATAACTATGACTCTCTTCATATCTTCACCGTTTTACCATTCTTTATATATATGCCATGTGTTGGATTCACGACTTGCTGACCGCTGAGGGTGTATATCCTCCCCTCGCCATTCGGAAAGGGGCCGGGGGTGAGGCTTTTGATGGCAGTCGTGCCGTTAGTCAGCGACAGCGTGACGCTGATATTGCTCTCTCCAGCCTTCAGGAATGTGCGTAGTTCACTCTCTGACAGGCCGTCAATCTTTCCCAGACGAGTGTAGCTCCACGAGTTCGAGCCGTAGAACATGCAGATATTCGAGCCGTTGTAGAGAACAATGTCGCCCGGCTGCGCATTGATTTGCTCATTACTCGTGGGCAGCGAAAAGCCCAGTGCTCCCCAAATCTCAAAACCACCGCTGCTGTTAAGTGTCATAGTCACCTCCCCGTTTTTGAGTTTCTCTACAAGTGTCTGAGTGGCGGCATTTTCAACGAGCGTAGCCGGTTGTGTCATGCCATCGATGGTGATAAACAACTTATCCATGTTTCCTGCTTTTTGCGCCTTCACTTCGCTACTTTTCCAGCCGCATGTCAGTAGCATCGCTGCCATTAGTAATAGAATCTGTTTCATAATTATATTGTCACTTGAACTCCGTTCGAATTACGTCGTGACTCGGCAGAGTCGAAGCAAGCTCCACTCTGCACTCGCTACTCCGTTATTTCAATCTGTATCCCCTCTGGCCCGAGGATGCAACTCTCGTAGTACCCGTCGCCAGTGGTTCGCGGACCGCTCGTTACCTGATAGCCAGCGTCACGTAGCTCTTGAGTCTTGGCATCCACGGCTTCTTTGCTGCCTATGGCAAACGAGACGTGGACAAAGCCGATGTTGGGCCTAGACGGGTCGGCATCGATAGTGTCAGGTCGTTGCATCAGCTCCAGTCTTGCCCCACCATCAGGGAACGTAAGAATGTACGTCCGCAATCCTGTGCGAGGATTATGATACTGCTCATTGCTTATTGCCTCGAAGTGTTCGAGGAAGAACTTACGCATCCGTTCCAAGTCCTTGCAAAATATTGCTACGTGGTCGATTTTCATATAACTTGGTTTCTTTGATTCACCAACTCTATCGCCTCTTTACCCGTCAGGTGCTCGATATCGAAACGGAGCATCAGCATACGGGAGAGTCCGCTCTCTATCTCCTTTTGCAGGCTTTCCTCGTTGTTCGGATTGTAGCGGTTGCCCAGCATACGGGCTGTCGCCAACTTCTCCTGTTCATCCTCGATGATGTGGATGCGGCCAAAAGCAATTATGCTGCGATAGAAAGTGGTGTACTTCTTTGGCTGCACGTCGTCCTGCTCGATGACGCAGAAAGATGCTTTTTCGCAGCTGCGAATAGCATCCACCTTATGACCGCTTAGGGCACTATGGAAATAAAGCTTCCCGTCGGCATAAACATAACTGATAGGAACGGCGTAGGGATAACCCTCGTCGCCCAGCAATGCCAGTGTACCTGCCGTTGCCTTCTCTAAAATTGCAATGCTCTCCTCGCTGGAAAGTTGCTGGCGCTTGCGCCTCATAGGTCTGAAAGTACTCATACGTGCGGCAAATATACGAATAAAAATTCCAAACGACGAACGAGTGAGAGCAAAAAAACGATCTGAGACTTGCTCAAATCGTTTTCTTTGCTAGGCGAGGAGGGGCATGATTTCCCTCTTGGGTCGTCTTTTGTTAATCAAATATTTTTCTTGTAGCTCCGAACGGCCCACGTGGCCATGAAGAGGGCGATGACGAGGAGGGCAAGGAGTTGGTGCCCAATGCTCTGAAAACCGCCGCCGCGGATAAATACGGTACGCATGCCGTCGATGAAGTAGTGCATGGGGTTGATGTAGGTGGTGAGGTAGGCCCACTGAGGCATGGAGCGGGTGGGGGTGAACAGGCCCGAGAGGAGCATGATGCACACCACAAAGAACCACATGACGAAGACGGCCTGCTGCATGTTGTCGCTGTAGTTGCTGATGATGAGTCCGAAGGCCGAGAAGAACAGGGCCAGCAGCATGGCAAGCAGGTAGATGAGCCACACAGGACCTGCTGGCGTGAGGCCATATACGAGCCAGGCCAGCAGCAGACAGACGGTGATGACGAACAGCGCGATAATCCAGTAAGGGATGAGTTTGGCGAGGATGAAGCTCCACTTCGACACAGGCGTGACGTTAATCTGCTCGATGGTGCCCGTCTCTTTCTCGCCCACGATATTGAGCGTGGGCAGGAAACCCGTCATCAGCATCATCACGATGGCAAACAGAGCGGGAATCATGAAGAGTTTGTAGTTCTGATTTTTGTTGTACAGAAACAATGTTGACATCTTCTGTTGGATGGCGGCGGCATTTGGCATTGCATGGGCTGTGACAATCTGACTCAGATATGCCGAGCCCATAGAACCTTTTGTGCCGTTGACGGCATTGGCGGCTATCAGCACCTGGGGCTGACGGCCGAGCGTCAGGTCTTTCGCATAGTCCTGCGGAATCACCAGCACCACGTCGGCTTCGGCATGCTCAATGTCCTGCAAGGCATCGGCATAGGTAGGCTTCTGGGCGTGGAAGATGAAATAGTTGTTGTGCTCGATGTCGTGAACGAGTTGTTGCGACTGAGTGCTGCGGTCCAGATCTACCACATCCACCACGATATTCTTCACCTCCATGTTCATCACCCACGGCATCACGCACATAATCATGATGGGAAATATGATGATGAGCTTGGGCAGAAAAGCGTTGCGACGTATCTGCAGGAACTCCTTTTGAATAAGATATTTTATCATAATTGAGAATTGAAAATTGAAAATTATGATTATTCCAACCTCGTATTAAACTTCTTTAGGGCGATGGTGAGCAGCACGGCCGTCATCGCCAGGAGGATGATGACTTCGTGCATCACCTCGCTAATACCCACACCCATAATCATCAGTTTGCGCATGGCAGAGATATAGTAGCGTGGCGGTACCACGGCCGAGAGCCATTGCAGTACCTGTGGCATCGACTCCACGGGGAACATCATGCCCGAGAGCATCACCACCGGCATCAGCAGCACCATCGCCGATAGCAGCAGGGCTACTAGCTGTGTTTTCGCAATGTTCGAGATGAGCAGTCCGAGCGACAGTGCCAGCAAGATGTAGAGTGTGGAAACGGCAAGAATCCACACCAGCGAGCCGGCCAGCGGTACGCCGAGCACGTATTTCGACATGAGCAGGATGGTGATGAGGATGCCGAAGGCCAGCACGAGATAAGGCACCGCCTTGGCGATAATCACCATCAGCGGACGCACGGGCGACACGAGTAGCACCTCCATCGTGCCACGCTCCTTCTCTTTTACGATGCTGATCGAGGTCATCATGGCGCACACCAGCATCAGCAGCATGCCCATGATGGCAGGCACAAAGTTGTAGGCCGATTTGGCCTGAGGATTATATAACATTTTTGTGTTGATAAGTCCGCTGGCTGGGTTTAGCAGCACCTGCTGTGCATAGCTCGTCCACTGCTGTGCCATGTTGGGGTCGGCAGCATCAACGATAAACTGCAGGCCGCTCTTTTTGCTGGCAAAATCCTTGGCGAACACGATGGCTATATCTGCCTTCTGATTCCTGATAAATTGCTCTGCCTCCTGGGGCGTAACGACAGTGCGGACGATGTTGAAATACTCCGACTGGGAGAGACGCTCGATGGCCACGCGGGTCTGATGGTCGCTGTTAGCTGTGACCACCACCGTGCGCACGTTCTTTACGTCGGTCGAGATGGCGAAGCCGAACAGCAGCATCATCACCACCGGCATGCCGAAGAGTATCAGCATCGTGCGCTTATCGCGCAGAATATGCTTGCCTTCCTTTAGTACAAAACTCCAAAACTGTTTCATTACTATCAACTCTACACTCTAAACTATCAACTATCAACTCTCTTTGCTTGTCTTGCCAGATACGTAAACACATGGTCCATATCGGGCTGATTGAATTCTCGTTTTAGGTCGGCGGGCGTGCCAATGGCCTTCACCTTGCCGTCCACCATAATCGATATGCGGTCGCAATACTCCGCCTCGTCCATGTAGTGCGTGGTCACGAAGACGGTGATGCCTCGCTCGGCAGCGTCGTAGATGAGTTCCCAGAACTGGCGGCGCGTGGCAGGGTCTACACCGCCCGTCGGCTCGTCGAGGAACACTATGCCTGGCTCGTGAAAGATGCTCACCGAGAAGGCCAGCTTCTGCTTCCAGCCCAGTGGCAGTAATGCCACGAGGGTATTCTTATGGTCGGCAAACTGCAGTTTATCCAGTAGTTTGTCGGTTTTGCGGGCAATCTCCTTGTCGTCCATTCCGTAGATGCCTGCAAACAGACAAATGTTCTCCGCCACAGTCAGGTCCTCGTAGAGCGAGAACTTCTGGCTCATATAGCCGATGTGCTTTTTGATTTGCTCATACTCCGTACGGATGTCGTAGCCCACTACGCGACCTGTACCAGATGTTGGCTGGTTCAGACCTGTCAGCATGTGCATCGCCGTAGTCTTACCCGCACCGTTTGCTCCCAGGAAACCGAAAATCTCACCTTTCTTCACCGTGAACGAGATGTCGTCTACGGCGTGGAATGTGCCAAAAGCCTTTACCAGGTGCTCAACCTCGATGACGTTCTCCGATTGAACATTGAACATTGAACATTGATCATTAGCTGCCGCTTTGTTTAGGCCAGGGGGATTAAAGATGTCCTTGAAGCGGTCGAGTATCACCTCTGGCGTTTCGATACCACGAATTTTTCCGTGGTCCAGGAATGCCACGCGCTCGCATTGGCGCACCTCATCGAGATAAGGAGTTGAGGCCACGATGGTAATGCCGCGCTCCTTCAGCGTGCCCAACATCTCCCAGAACTCCTTGCGACTCACGGGGTCGACACCCGTCGTAGGTTCGTCGAGGAACAAGATGCTCGGACTGTGTACCAGCGCACAACTCAGCGCCAGCTTCTGCTTCATGCCGCCCGAGAGTGCTCCTGCCTTACGATCCTTGAAGCGCTCTATCTGTGAGTAGATGGCTTTTATCGAGTCGTAACCTTCCTCCACGGTCGTGCCGAATAGCGTAGCGAAGAACTTAAGGTTCTCCTCGATGGTCAGGTCCTGATACAGCGAGAACTTGCCCGGCATATAGCCCACACGGCAGCGCACGTCGCGCATCTGCTTCACCACGTCGAAACCATCCACGCTGGCTGAGCCACTTTCAGGCAATAACAGCGAGCAGAGTATGCGGAACATCGACGTCTTGCCCGCACCGTCAGGCCCGATAAGGCCGAACACCTCGCCCTTGCCCACGCTGAACGATACGTCGTCGAGTGCCTTCACCGCGCCGTACGATTTCGATACGTTATTAACAACTATTGCATCCATGGCGGTAGCAAATTTTTCACTTTTCACTCTTCACTTTTCACTTAATTTCACTTCCCCATACATACCGATTTTCACATATCCATCGTTCTTGATGGCCACCTTAACAGCATACACCAGGTCGGCTCGCTCATCGTCGGTGAGGATGGTCTTTGGTGTAAACTCGCTGCGACTCGAAATCCACGAGATGGTGCCAGCGTACTCCTTCTTCTGGCCGTCACCATAGTCGGCAAACACTTTCACTTTCTGACCGAGTTTGATGTTCTGCAACTGGGCAGAGGTGACGTAGGCACGCATGTACATATCCTCCGTGTCGGCAATCTTGAACAGCGGCTTGCCCGTGGCCACAAACTCGCCACGCTCCACGTACTTTTCGAGCACGGTGCCCTTGGTGGGAGCCGTGATGTGGCACTTACGCAGCTGGTCGTAAAGCTGGCTCACCTGTACATCGACAGTTGAGAGTTGAGAGTTGAGAGTTGAAAGTTGATGGCCCAACGATGATTTCTGGGCATCCAACTGCTTCTGCAGCACCTTCACCTGATTGGTAGCATCGTCGAGCATTTTCGAGGGTGCAGCGCCGTCGGCCACCAGCTCGCGATAACGCTGTTCGTCCTGCTGGGCCTTGGCCAGCTGTTGACGAGTGGCGGCAATCTGTGCTTCCATGTCGGGTTTCTGACTCTGATACACCTCCTTGGTGGCACCCAGCTGCTGGATCTTGAGCCATACCTGGGTGGTGTCGATAAGTCCCAGCTCTTTGTTGGCCTCGATGTTGTCGCCCTCATTCACGCTGAACGTCATCAACTGTCCACTCTGCTCGGCAAACACGGTGGTTTCCGTAGCCTCGAACGTACCCGTGGCGTCAAACTCTTTCTCGCTGTTTCCGCAAGCGGCCATCATCAGGGCCACGCTTGACAATACAAATATCTTTTTCATAATCGATTATATATCTTAATTCTTAACCCTTAATTATTCACCAACGGTGAATTTGTTGTCATAGATTTCTCTCAGCATCTCGATTTCGTGCATCGACTGCTGCACCTTGGCGGCGTTTTCGTTGTTGATTTCGCGCACTAGGTCGTTCACGTCGATAATGCCGTGCGACAGCTTCGACTCGGCAGCCTTGCGGACGGCAGAGCGTAGCGAGATAATCTCGTCATCGTCGGCCATCAGCTTCCGGTAACGCGTAATCTCCTCGTTCTGCTGAATCTGCTCTAGACGGTTGTTAAACAGGAACACGTCGCGTTGAACATTGACCATTAACCGTTGATCACTGAGTTTCGCCTTATCGTTCTTGCGGGTGTAGAGCGCGCCGATGTTCCAGGTCAACTTGGCGCCAATCATGCCGTTGAGCGACCAATTGTGTCTCATCATATCCTCGAACATATTCATGCCGGGATAACCGTAATAGCCCTGAGCAAACACGCCCAGCTTGGGCATTAGGGCCGAATTAAGAGCTTTCTCCTGAGCATTGGCGAGGTTCAATTGGGCATCGAAAAGCCGCATCTCTGGTCTCATGGCGGAATCAAATTGACTTTCCCCTTCGGGCCGTCGAGCTAAACCTTCTTCACTCTTCACTCTTAACTCTTCACTTAAAACCGGTTTCTTTACGCTCTTCACTTCGATACCACAGAACGTGCTTAGCATCGTTTGCAGCATCTGTTTCTGCGACTCCAGGCTGGTCTTCTGCTGAATCACGTTCAATCGCTCGGCCTTCACACTCTGCAGGTCGCTCTCGGCAGCTGTACCGTTTTTCACCATCGAGGCCAGCTTCTGCTCATTGCCCAAAAGCAATGTCTGCAGGTCGCTGTTCAGTCGTATCTGGTCGTCGAGCAGCAGCAGGGCGAAGTACATCTCGTTGACGCGCTTGCGAACATTATATATATTTATTTCGTTCTGCGCAGTTTGAACTTTGCCCTGCTCTTGGGCTATCCGCTTCTGACTGCTGATGGCACCACCGTCGTAGAGGGTCTGGTTCAAGTCGATACCCACACGATATTGGTCTTTTTTCAGTCCCTTCATGTCGAGTCCCATCTGTTGGTAGAGTTGTTTAAACTGGTCGGGGAATGCCACCACATCACTTTGATACGTGGCCTGTGCCGAGGCCGAAATCTGTGGTAGCCAACCTTTCTGAATGTTTGCCACCGTCAGTTCCGTCGTCTTTTCTATCAGTCCGTACTGCCGAATCAGTGGATAGTTCTGTTCCGCTGCACGCTGACACTCCTCCAATGTCTGGGCAGACAAATTGAAAAGTGAAAGTTGACAAGTGAAAAGTAATAATACTGTTCGTTTCATAATCTATTCTTTTGAATTTCTGTTGCAAAAGTACGATGAGTTTTACGATTTAAAGTTTCCCATTGGAATGTATAAATGTTCTTTTTGTACGATTTCTACTATAAATAGCTTACGTTTACGCAGAAATCATTATCTTTGCGACAGAAAAACGGCAAAAAACAAAGATATGGAGAATAAACAGCCCAAACTGATGGATATGTCGCGAATGCGCGACATCTTCGCCAACAACTTCTCGCAAATCCGCGAGAACGTATTCTTCAGCAACGAACTGGCGATGCTTCACGGCGACCCGCTGGTGTTCCGCCTTATCGTGCAGCAACAGCCGCCCTTCGTTATCAACGACCACCGCTTGGGTATGATAACGCGTGGCGAGGGCGACGTAAACTTCAATCTTGTGGATCGCCACCTTGCGGCTGGCACGCTCATCTATCTGGGTCCAGGCACCATCATCCATCCCATCCGCTTCTCCGACGACCTCGAGATACGTGGCGTAGGTCTCTTTGCCGACTTCCCCATGCCCTTTTCGTCAGAACAATTCCCCGCTGCATTTAATGGTCAGGTGCGCGACTTCCAATTGCCCGCTAGCGAGGAAGACCAGCAGACTGCTTGCAATATCCTCGATGCCATGTGGCAACTGGTCCATCAGAAAGACTACCACCGTCCCACGGCCTCCAGTCTCGTTGCGGCCCTGATGCACCACTACGACCATCTGTTCCATCAGCAGGCCGACCGTTTGGCAGCCACCCGTTCGCGCGAGCAGACCGTCTTCGACCGCTTCATCCAACTCGTCAACCAACACTGCCGCGAGCAGCACCAAATCGCCTATTATGCCGACCGCATGTGCCTCACCGAGCGCTACCTAGGCACCATCATCCGTCAAACCAGCGGCACCACCGCCAAGGACTGGATAGACCGCGCCCTCATCACCCAAGCCAAGGTGCTGCTGCGTCACACCAACCACTCCGTATTACAAATTTCGGAGGAACTGAGTTTCCCCAATCCCTCTTTCTTCTCCAAGTATTTCAAGCGCCTCACTTCTCAAACCCCGCTGGAGTTCAGAGAGAAGGGGTAGAAAAAATCCCAAAGCAACTGGATTTGCTTTGGGATTTAATAGTTTATTGATATAAGAACTACAGTTTTGCCACGAGGCCGATGACTTTCTGCTTGGTTTCGTCGGTCTTCTGCTCGTTGAGCATGGCGGTGACAACGCCTATGTCCTCGTAGCCGCAGAAACCAGCGATGAGCTTGTACTCGGCGATGGCGGCATCATAAACGCCTGGCGAGTGCGACGACAGGAGTAGGGCAGTCTTCTTTACGTTGGCTGGCTTCATCAGGCTGTAGAAACGCTGGATGGGTGCCTGAATCTGGGCACTGAGGGTAAAGTAATAGATGGGAGAAGCCAGTACAAGCACCTCAGCCTCAGCCAACAATGGATAGAGTTCCTGCATGTCGTCCTTCTGGACGCACTGGCCGTTGCCCTTCGTGTGACAATATTCGCAAGCCAGACAGCCTGCAATCTTCTTGCGTGCCACGTTAACCAGCGTCACCTTGTGACCTGCTGCCTCGGCTGCGTTCTTAAACTCCTCCGCCATCCAAGCGGTGTTGCCCTTTGCTCTTGGAGAGCCTTGTAGAATCAGAATGTTACTCATAATGGTTAATCTTTATGCTGGGTTAAACTTTGATTTCGGTTGCTTGCAACGAGGACACTTCCAGTCGTCGGGCAAGTCCTCGAAAGCTACGCCGTCGTGCTCTGCGGGGTCATAGACATAGCCACAGACAGAGCATACATACTTGCCGCTGGCCTTCAGCTGTGAGAAATCCACTTCAGCCAGAATTGTCGGGACGGGATTGTCGAGATCCATCACGCGTTTAGCTTCCAGATTCTCATAGCCCTGCGGGCTGTGGGTGCTGCAATAACTGAAAGGTCAGACACCCAGAGCCTACAGAGAGGGATAATGATTCTGATTTCCACAGCTGAAGGCATGAAGCTGTTCGCCCAATATTGCCTTCAGCGTTGCAAAGACCTTGTCGCCTGTGCAATGGCTGGTGTAGAACCGAGGACGCTCTCCCGACAGCCTCACCTCTAACACCGCACCCGTGGGCGAGGAGAACTTTAAAGGCGGGGAGTTCCTATAGTTAATTAATCGCTTGCCTAAGGCTATAAGTTCTTCCTCTGTTTCTTGTCCGTCTAACAGATGGAAGCCTCCCACGACAGTATACACAGGGTAGGGGCAGGCCGCCAGAATGTTCTCTAATCCGCTATGTGCACAGCCCGTAAAGAGCAAACCGTCAGCATACAGAGCCAGTTCATGACGGAAATCGTCATGGATGTAATCACCGTTGGAGTTCTGTACATAGAGATTCTGATTTCCCTTAGGCATCGGATGTGTCTGAGGGATATGAGCTATGGCATGGATGCCCTCTGCTATCGCGCTGGTCTGGTCTATCAGGATAAGTCTGTCATTATCGATCTCTGGCCACTCCGCGGTTATACTATGCAGATTTCCTCGCTTGGAGAAGAACTTACCGCTCATGGCATGGGGTGAGACAATAATCCTTGCACGTTCATTGATACGCAGTAAGTGCTGCAACCCACCGGCATGGTCGCTGTGTCCGTGCGAGATAAACACATAGTCCACTGTGCCGAGGTCGATGCCCATCTTCTCCGCATTGCGGATAAAGACATCACTGGCCCCGGTATCCAGTAGGATCCTGTGCCCTTTTGTCTCTGACAGTACGGACAGGCCGTGCTCCGTCTGGAGCTGACTGTCACAGCTCCGGTTATCTGATAATACGGTCCACTTCATTTGCCTAACGAAGGAACAACGAATACGGGTTTCTCCTCGTGATGGTCGCAGTCGCGATGGTCGCAGGCCTCCTGAGAATCTTTCAGCTCGCCGTTCAGATAAGCCTTCAGTATATTATCAACCTTGCCCTGACATCCTCTGATGACTGCTATGCCGTGAGCAGAAAGCTTGTTGAAGGCTCCCATGCCCATGTTGCCAGCCAGCATGAGGGTGATGCCCATTTCCTGCATAACAGAGGCAATGTTCGACTTGCAGCCGCATCCTTCAGGAGAGTCCATACGTTCCTGCTTCAGAACCTGGTTCTGCTCGTTGATGGTCACTATTGTATAATAGGCACAGTGACCGAAGTGGTCATCTACCATGCCGTCGCGTGTAGGAATTGCTATTAGCTTCATCTTCTTATTCAATATTTTTCTGCGCAAAGATACTCAATATTTCCCGTTATTTCGTACCTTCGCACTTACTTTTATGATAGTTTAAGGAGTTATGATAGAAATTGGATTGAAACATACGAGTGAACTTGCTGTTACGGACGCTGTTACTGCTATTGCGGCAGGGTCGGGCGACATGCCTGTGCTGGCTACTCCCATGATGATGGCGCTGATGGAGAATGCCGCCATGCTGGCCGTTAAGGATGAACTGCCGGAGGACTGTACCACCGTTGGCGGACATATCTAGTCTTCTCACCTGCAGCAAGTTCTTCCTGAGACTGAAAGGTCAGACACCCAGAGCTTATAGGGAGGGGTGACAGTTGAGAGTTGAAAGTTGACAGGTGACAGTTGAGAGTTGAAAGTTGACAGTTGATAGGTTTTACGTCGGATAACCATATTCTTATTAGAATCCTACATGTCATGAGCGATACGGAGCGTACCTACCATCCATATTCTGTCTCTTCGTATTGCAGCTGATCGTTCACATCGTAGTTGCTGCCGGTGAGGATGTGTGTACGGTGACGCAGCTCAACCACGCGCACCATGGGTTTCTCGTATGTTTTCTTTTTCATCTTCTTTTCCTCCTTTATTTAACCAGTACCTTCTTGCCGTTTACAATGTATATTCCCTTCTTCAAAGAGTTGACAAGTTGACGAGTTGACGAGTTGACAAGTCGACCAGCAAGGTCGTAAATAACTCCCTCGCCTTTGGAGAGGGTTGGGGTGAGGCTGTTGGGGGTGAGGCTGGTCTCTTCTTCCTCGGTAAATCCGAAGTACTCGCGTGTCAGTGCGCCGCAGGTCGTCAGGTACGCCTTACATGCGCCGATGGTGCCTGTTTCCTTCAGTTTGTAAAAGCCCACGCCCGTAGCGGCCTTGTAGTTCAGTACGTAGATGTGGCCGTAGTCCGGGTTCGTCATGGCAGTCATGGTGCCGAGTAGTGCATTGTCTGTGAAATCGAATGTCGAGGCAGATTCCGTGCGCGTCAGTGTGATACCCGATGCCGACGATTTCAGCACCACGGCCTTGCCTGCCGGGATGATGCCGTCGGTCACAGGTATCAGTGTTAGCGCCGTGCCGCTCAGTGCGGCGATGAAGGCCGTCGTGCCGCTGGCCACGCTGTAGCCCGCCCCGCTGTGATAGAACGTCGTCCAGTAGTTTCCGTCGGCAGGATTGGCGGTCAGATTGATGGTCTCGAGGGGCGTCCATGTCGCGCTGACGGTGACGTCCTTGACGGGTATGGTGAAGGTATTGCCTGTCACGGTCACATCGTCATCGTGGGCATCCTTCACGGTGTAGCCGACGTCGTAGCCCGCAGGGGCTTCGTCGTAGCCGAGGGTGACGGTGGTGCCGGGCTGGGCGTAGGTGTCGTCGGCTTGGATGATGACAGTGGTTCCGGTGGCAGAGATGCCTGTGTCGAGGGTCATTTTTACTGCGGGCCGTAATGTCTTGCCGTCGATGGAAAACGTACCATAATTTACTCTATGAATGGCGCCGGTGTAGATGTCCGTACCGTCAGTCATGGCCAGGCCGTCCTTTATGCTGAGATTGAGAAAATTGGCTCTGTATTTAGATACGCTGACGAAATCGTTGGGACTGCGCCAGCCAATGGTGATTGCTCCTGTGCGGGCGAGTTCCATTCCTTCACCATTGGCACTGAGGGTTCCGCCGTTGATTGTGATGCCATTGCCGGCAATGATGGAGGGTTTATTATTGCTCGCAGCCGTAATGTTGCCACCGCTGAAGTTGATGGAGCCAGCCACATCAATGGCTATCCAGTTCTGGGAGGTGGCATTGAGCTTTCCCGTGCCTGCGCTTTGTCCGTAGATATTAAGTGAGCCATCTGCATATATGCCCATACCACCCGTGGTGTTGTTGACAGTGAGCGTGGCACCGTCGCAGAGGATGAGGTTGCAATAGCTGTTGGTAAGGTAGAGCGTACCGTTGATGGTTACGTCGCTTTTAACGACGACCCACGGAGCGCTGATTTCCACATAGTCGTTGCTGTTCTCTAAGGCAGTATATCTGGTGCACGAAGCCAGGTTGCCATCACTGTCGATGTAGTTGACGGCATCGGGGACATGCGTGAAGATGGGCGTCACGGTGACAGCCTCGCCGGGCATGGTGAACGCTGCACTGCTGTCAGATGTCTTGATGTTGGTCACGGTCTTGCCGCTGTTCTGATAGGCTACGCTGATGCCGTCGAAGTCATAATTCAACGGTGCTGTGACGCTCACAGTGACGAGGTCGCCGGGATGGGCTGAGGTGACTGTACTCCCGCCCACCGAGAAACTGATGTCGCCGCCGTCGGTTATTGTGCCCTTGCTGATAGCAAAGGTTTGATTGGGATTGTAAACGCGCACCGTGAGGTCGAGACCCTGATATGGTGCTTGATAATCTGTCTCCATGACGAGCGTCAGGCTCTGGCCCGAACTGTTAGCGCTGACGGCCAGCGTATTGCCGGAGCCTGAGTTTACCCTATCGAAGAGCGCAGTGCAGTTGGTATTTGCACCGTCATAGACGGAGAACGCGTTTCCAGAGCCATTACCATTCTTGAGGGTGCCTTCCATCTGAAGCCGGTAACCCGAAGGGGCTGTGAGTGTCAGCGTGCCGTTGCTGTTTATGCTGTAGTTGCCCTCGGCACCGCCGTCGTCATAGACCTTGAACGACGAGACCCCTTCGAGATCCGATGCGCTGATGGTTGTGGTGCCGGTCTTGGGCATATTGACGAACAGCCCGCCCTCTGCCGTCAGGTTGCCGGTGAACGTGGGTATGACGGTCAGCCCCTTTTCGGGCATCTTAAAGGTTATTACATTGCAAAACGAGTGATGCCAGTCGATGTCAAAGGGCTCGCCGTTTTCATCGCGGGCACTGAGCCCGGCCAGTTTGAAACCGCTATTTGGCGTCACGGTGAGCGCGACGTCCGTCCCCGCCCTGGCGGAAGTCGGGGAGGCAGCAACAGAGCCGCCCGCAGCAGGATTCTGAACGGTGACGGTGTGGAATATCGAGGGATTAACCACCGTCACGGTCAAATCGAGACCTGTTGTGTTATAGTTCGCAGTGCTCGTGAACCGGATTGTCATCGACTGTCCGGAACTGAAGATGCCAGGAATGGTTGTGGTGTTATAGGCATCACTTACCAGTTTGGTGCCATTGGTGCCAATACCGTCATATACGTTCACATAGTCGCCATCGGCCGTTTTTATGATTCCCGAGAGTTTCAGTATACAGCCTTCCGGGGCGGTCAGGGTCAGTGTGCCGTCGCAGTTGTCGCTATATTTGCCGTCGGCTCCGCCGTCGTCATATATCTTCATGGATGTGACCCCCGAAGGTATTCTGCCGGTTATCGTACCCGTCTTGGGCATGTTGACAAAAAGCCCCGTCGTCGCATTGGTGAAGGTTGCCTGCACCTTGACTGGTGCTGCCGGCATCTGGAACGTAGCAGTAGTCGTTGCAAAATTGGCGTTCGTGACGCTGACGACCTCGTCGCCGTTCAACACCGTCATGCTGTTCAGCACATATCCTGAGGCAGCCTGCGCCGTCAGGGTAACGATGTCGTCCTGCAAAGCCTTGTTATTACTCTTGTCACAGGTAATGGTTCCTGCCGACGTGGATTGGGGTAGGGTGATGGTATATTGCTGAACGTTGCCTATCAGCGTCACGGTCAAATCGAGACCGGAATCATTGCCGGAATGATTTGTATTGAAATGTAGCCCGATAACGTTACTTGTCGAATAAACATCAACATTTCCTAATGACTCATGTAGTGCCGGAACGTTGCAAAGAGTGTTGGTCGATTCAGCAGAGTCATACACTGTTATTTTGTCTCCATTATCACCCGATGGTCTTGTCATACTACCCTTGATATTAATTGTATATCCAGAGGGAGCGTAGATGATAAGACTGGCCCACACATCGTTGCTGTAGTTCCCCGTCTTGCCGCCATCGTCATAAACCTTAAAGACACCTTTACCCGCAAGGACATCGTCGGTGGTGAGGGTTAACGTGTGTGCTCCACTGGTTGGCATGTTCAGATAGTAGCCATCGGTGGCATCGTAAGACAGCGTGCAGGCTTCTTGCGCCCACGCCGTGGTGTGCCCTGTCGCGAGTGCCGCGAGGGTCAGCAACAATACGAGAACTTTGTCGCGCCGGCGGCGCTGGGTGCGGAAAGCCAGGACGACGAGGACAATAATGAGACAGAGGACGAAGCCGAAGAGAACGGCGAGCAGGATTTTTGCTGATGTCATATTGCTATAAAGGTTTGTGTGTTCGATGACGCAAAGATATAGGATTCCGTGCAAAAAACATTTTCCTCTGGCCGTAAATACGACTAGAGGAAAGAGAAAATACGATGAAAGGAAAATTTGTACGACGAAAGGAAAATTATTTGACCTTGAACGACGAGGGCGCCTCCTTACCCTGTACCTTGAAAGCCTTAGCCATGGAGGCCTGCGAGGAGAATCCACACTGCTCGGCGATAACGGCAAGGCGCTCAGTGGGTTGCTGGGTGATGAGGGTGATGGCGTAGCGCACACGATGCTGCGAGATCATGTCGTAGAACGAGGAGTAGCCACTGCGGCGGATGACCTCAGAGAGGTAGTTGGCGTTGATGGCGAGGCGCTGAATGAGCACATCGCTGGTGATGTGCGCCTCGGTGAAGATGCGCTCGTGGGTGAGCAGGTCGTCCAAGCGGCGGGCTAAATCGTCGTAGCGGTCATCACTGAGGCGAGATACCCCCCTTACGGCCTCCGAGGGGGCTTCGTCAGTTTTGTCGGTTGGGGCTATAGTCTCCTCCTCGGGGGATGAAAGAGGGGGCATGATGCCCTTTCGCCAGGGGTTGAGCGTAAATACGCAGAAGGCGACGTTGGCCCCAATGAAGATGAGGTCGCGCACGAACTTCACCCATGGGTCGTCGAGGTAGAAGTTGGCGGCATGGAGTAAGACGACGAGCGTAGGTATCCACTGGATGAACTGCGCGAACTGCAGGGGGAAGTCGTCAATGTCGGCATAGGTATCCTCATTGACGCGACGGATGGCACGCCCTATCTTCAGCGCCATCCGCACATTCAGCCAGAGATAGTAAACGAGGGCTACTGCGACGGCGACCTTGGCCCAGTACCGCCAGCCGTCGGGGTAACGGACAAGTCCGATGGCGGGGAGTAGCAGGGGAATGACAATGAGAGTGGCGGGGAGGAACAATAAGAAGTAAGAGGTACGAGGTGAGAGGTGAGGACCGAACAGCGAGGTAAGCCTGATCCTGTTGTCCTGTTGGGGGAAGAAATAGCCCTCGCACATGACGAGCGTCTGAAATGAGAAGCACATCAGTCCGAAGGCGTTGACGTAGAACAGCGCGTCAGCGAATAGCCCGTCAGTCATGCCTGTCGCCGATGTGGCAACCAGCCCCACCTGCACCAGATACGGCAGTTCAAACAATTGCAACAGATATATCACACCCACTGCCCGCTGCGCTGGAAACAGTGCATGGAAATTGCTGCTATACGCCTTAGGCTTATAGTACCACTTCAGCAGCCACCCATACAGATGGGTTACAATGAACGCCAGATTGGCGGCGAAGAAGATAAGACAGATGATCACTGGTATAATTATTCTTAATAATCCAATTTCGCGCAAAGGTACAGAATAATCCCCATACTCTGATGAATATAGGGATTATTTTGTGATTATTTAGGAGATGGAGGTACAAATTCCACCTAAATCCTGTAGGTTGATATCATCACAATTGACGAGTTTCTGTGGCTGGACTTTCTGAGAGAATCAGTATATTCATTGTCTTTTGACTTTAAATCAATCGACAAAAGTACAAATAATTGATGAATTACAGCTATCTTTGTAGATGGATTTGACGAAAGATGGGTCTGGTAACGGTAATTATTGACTGATGCGTTCCTTCATTAGTTTCTCCAACTCCGAATTGGATTTTCCGTACAGTTCGTCGGGTTTGTAGAATCTTGTCAACATCGTGGCAAAAACCTTGTTGCCATAGATGAAAACAAAGTCGTAGTAGCCAGGCTCTACCTCTTCTGGATGAAGGTAGAACGAGCCCCAATGACTGGTTTCTTCTGCTTCGGGATCTTTGTTCAGGTCACATTCCTGAATATAACCAGGTGTCTCGTCGTTCAAGGCGTTCTTTGGGTAAAAGCCCTGGTCGGCCTTGTGCTTGAACACCATCACCTTGATGCCAGTCCCTGCGTTTGATTGTGGATAGAACTCAATCCATTCATCCAGCTCGAAGATAGAACGTATTCCCTCAGCGGCA
>Ga0265299_10002169_pt1 | contig 20613 bp, 15 predicted proteins | sample AusTroGonzalo_MG_4_FD_193485 | JGI IMG/M metagenome (GOLD analysis project Ga0265299, IMG submission 193485) | Bovine rumen microbial communities from tropical cattle in Woodstock, Queensland, Australia - Gonzalo_02 | ecosystem: Host-associated > Mammals > Digestive system > Stomach > Rumen ... | reverse complement strand
TCATCTGGGATATATTGCACAGCAGGATCATCGAATTTCACGGAAGCATCTTTAAGCCATAAGGATAAAGCGTTCTTGCTTTTAACCGCGGTAGTATCCATATAAATTTGATAGACCGCCATTTCCATATCGGCCTTGTAGTCGAATTCACCACAGTAGGTATTTCTACTGCCACCATTTTTATGAATAGTGTCCAATTTCATCGCTTCATCTTTATTAACGACGCTTTGATCCCAGTAGTAATAAAGCTCAGTATAAATGTTGTAATCATTAAAATCTTCAATGCAACCATTTTCAGGGACGATTCTTGTACGTGATTCAACGATATCATCAATCTTAATGACTTCTAAATCTTTAATAGATAATGACCCCGTGGAATAGTTATCCGCTAAACCGACATTAAATTTCTGGATGTAATAGAACTGTTTAGCGCCATCACCAGTCATATAATCGGTTCTTTGGAAAGCCTTTAATGGAATGACCAGTTCTTTATACTCGTCTTTAACGAAATATGAGAACGGAATCTTGAACTGCCACCTATCATTATCTTCTTCTAAAATACGGAAGTAGAACATCGCATTAGCGCCAGTTCCTGTATATTTGATTTTCATCCTAATCGCATCGCCTTGAATAAAGTAACGATAGACATTAATGTTTTGGAATCCATATCCAGAGAAACCATTAGGATTTGTTTCAGCGTTTTTCGCTTTGTAATTTAATGTGATTTCAGTGCCATCTTCAGAAATGGCCATGTCGTTTCTAAAGTCAAAGTTTTCAAAAGTCCAATCTTTTGGATCGGTGCTCTTGAAGTCCATCTTATCCATAAACATATATTTATAGTTTTCAAATTGGACCGCTTTGATATCCGAGAACAAGCAAATACCATCGCCAAATGTTCTTTCAAAGACAATTTCAAAGTATCTAATATGTTGCCAGTCAAACACTCTATTAAAAATGTTTGTGCCCGCTGTTCTTAATTCGAAATCTTCATATCTAACCAAGACAGTTTGTTTAGCGTTATTAGAAATTTGAATTTGTTTATGCCAATATTCTCCATCATAGTCAAGAACACGAACTAAAACAGAGGCATCGTGTCCTGAATAATAGAAATTAAAGTAGAAAGCATCAGTGCCGTATAATTCTCTATCTTCAGTCTTGGTAATAACAATCCAACCATCGCTGCTTGGTACACCACGTGATGTGTGTTCTTTATCAAAAACAATTGCCAAAGAATCATTACCGGTGCCAAAAAAGTCAGTGCGATCAATAGAGATGTCAGCATAGCTACCTTCTTTGTGGAGTACCCAATCTTGTTCGTCTTCAATCTTGATTGGAATTTCTCCAACTTTCGCGGATTGATAGAAGAAGTTACGAACGTCGTTACTTTTCTTTGTATGGTCTTTATTAACCGCGGTAACTCGCCAGTAATAAAGAACATCTTTCTTCGGTAAAGAGAAGCTTAAATCATACTTATTGTTAGAAATATTGCTATCTCTGACATAGACTTCATCTTCGTTGTCGCTTACAAAGTTACTAGTGCTGGCAATTTCAATCTGATAATAATCAGAATTACTTGCGGCTTCCCAAGTAAATGTAAATCCACTTTCGGTAACGAAGCCATTGTCTGGTCCTAATAAGTTAAATTCACCTATTTCACCAGTTTTTCTTTCATTGACAACACTATAAGTGTTATAGCTGCCTTGTTCGCTTGAGGATAGTTGTGTGCTGCAGCCCACTAAAAGTAATGGAAGTAGTAATAAGCCTAAAAATCTTTTTTTCATATTTTAGAGCTCCTTACTAGAAAGAATGGCTAATGTATTACCGGGGATTGAAATCTCAATCTGGTCTTTCAAACTAGCTTCGATAATTTGATTTTCTTTAACAAAGCCATCTTCTCCAATCTTCAATTCGTTTTCGTTATATAAGTAGATATAAACTTTATTTGAATCGTTGAACTGTTCAGCAATTCTAAATGTTTTAGTCACAGGTGCGATTGCTCTATTGATAGCAACGACACCGGCGAATGATTGTTCTGGTCCAATGACACCCATACTTCTAAATGAGTTATTTAATTCTGGGTCATTGGCGTCGGTAGAAATGATTTTGCTACCTTTTCTCATTAAGTTTGTTAATAAAACTGATGAATGATACCAAGGTCTTAATCTTTGTTTAATTGCACTATCGGTACCTAAAGAGGAGAACATACCCCAACCTTTAGATGTCATTGTACCATCAGGAAGATACATAAAATGCATGCCATCATCAAAGTCCCAATAAACAATTGAGGAAACACCCGCAATAGCGCATTGTAATGTATAATCCGCCATTCTTAAACCATAAGAATAGTTAGCGATAAAGGCATTAGAGTCTGTTTCGGCATTCTTGCCATCATATAAGCCTGCTTCCCAAACGTGAGGCATTCTTGTAACGCCTAATTCTTTATCGGCTTTTTTGGTTTTATCGTAAATTGATTTGATACGTGTCGCTAAATCGCCAGTATCAATAATCATATTTGGGCAATAAACGTGGAAACCATAGTCGCCAACTTGCTCTCTTAAAGACGCATCTTCGGAGATGCCTTCAAAGTACTCAGTCGTGCCTTCAAAGCCGGTTGTGTCACCACCGACAATCTTAATGTTTTTAAAACCGCGTTCATCTAATTCTTTTCTGACGTTTTTAACCCCTTTTGACCAAATTTCAAAAGTGTTTTTCGCATTTTTAGATTTGCCTTCCACGCCAGTGTAGTTTGGTTCGTTAGAATTAACGAAATATTTAATACAGTTAATGCCTTGGAAGTGAATGAGATATTCTAAAATATCTGCGGTCATTTTTGCCCATCTGATGTCGCTTGTAACTTCGGTAAACATATCGTATTGGTCAGCGCCTAAATTACCAGGCACGTTCCAACAGCCGAAAGCCACATCGATATCGTGGTCATCACAATATCTTAAGACATCAATTGTGTTATTCATTAATTTGTTGGAAAAATTGTATTCCCATGTATCGTTAGTCTTGTCATCGTCGTTTTTATCATCGAAATTGGTGATAAACCAGTCGTAGTTAAGCATGCATCTTGTAACTTGAGGGTTGAGTCGATCCATAATTCTTAAAGATCTTTCCCAAGAACCAGATGAGAGTTTGTCTGGGTCTTCATAAGTACCCCATTCAACACCTAGACCTTCGAAGTAATTTAAAACAGTACCATTGCCATCGAAGACAATGTTGTTTAAATCGACCTCCTTTTTCGTAGTATGACATCCCGCAACTGCGAAGAGACAAGAAGATAACAATGGAAGCGTTAATATCTTGTTCATCTTAGCCATAATTATTTTTTACCTAACTTTTCATTAATTTCGTCTAAAGATTTATTCCAGTCTGGTTCTTTGCTAAACGCTTTGTAATAAGCATCTAAAGAATCGATTGGTTTGTTATAGCAGAATTGAAGAGCATAGTTATTAGCGTCTTCCAATAATGATTGTGTTTTATCGTTTTTTGTTGGAGTGGACATCCAAGAAATATCGCTTGGTTCTTTGAACACTCTTAAGTTGCCCGCTGCTTTAGCCGCGGCCATTTCATCTTGCCATGCTTTGATGATGTTATATTCTTCCATATCGGTATATGGGTCGATAGCTTTGGTATCATTGCCTAGTGTTGCCATCTTTCTTAAGAATGTCGCACCATTGTTCTTTTCGCCATATTTACCATCGATACCTCTTTCCCAACCGGTTTCGGAAAGGACAACTTTACCATCAACGATGTCATAGTCATAGCCTTTTTTGCCATAGACTGCGAGCATAGTGCCTTCTTCAGATAATAAGTAATCAATAATATCTAAAATCTTGTTTTGTTTGGTTTCAGAAATATCGTAGTTAAACATCGTCATTGAGAACCAGTTTTCTGTACCTTCTAAGGCGAATTTATTATCTGGTCCTTTGACTTTTAATAACGCAGTCGCATCATCAACGTTAACACCGCTGAGTTTCCTGATAGAACTTCTGAGTTTAACATAGTTAGATAATGAGAAATTATCATATAAAACACCCGCCAAACCGCTCTTATATTTTGCGTAAGCCTTATCATTTTCAACAGTGAAAAGATAATGGTCTTGAGGATAATATCTCTTTTCCACGAATGATTTTGAAGCTTCTAAGCCTTCAACATATTTAGGGGAGGTAAAATTATTGATGGCTTTGCCATTTTCATCTTTTGTGAAACAGTGTGGAGAATCTTTAAAGAAGTTAGTCACGGATGGGAAACCCCATGGTTGATCGACCATAACAACATCTTCGGTCACTTTGCTTTCTTCAACGTAAACTTTGAAGGCCGCGAGTAATCTTTGGAATTCGTCCCATGTATAAACATCGTTATCTTTTAATAACGGTTCGTAAGTTGGATCAACTTTCTTTTTGGCTTCGTCAATTTCTTTAACCCAGTCACGGCGATAGACATAGGTAAAGTTAGAGAAGTCTTTATCAGGATTCGAAATGTCATTAGCGATTGGAATGCCATATAATTTGCCATTTACTTTTAAAGCATCGATATTAGAGATGTTTTTAAGCATCTTTTCCAAATTTGGCCATTTAGACAAATTGGTTGGTAAAGGTTTGATGGCTTCCTTTCTAATCCATTGTTCGTAAGTTGTACCGAAGTTATAAGACTTTAAATTGAAATGAATAACATCGGTTAAAGTGTTACCGCTGACAAGACGACTCACTTCTGCATCCCATGAACCATACGAGTAGCCATTTGGTTTAATTTTGACACCGAACTTTTCATTAATCATTTCAGTGTACGTGTCGCTTCCTTCCCAAGAAACGGTCTTTTCTCCGTCCCCTGAAAAATAAACGTTACCAAGCTCTAAAATGAGATTGCCGTTTTTGTCATACTTGTCTTCGCCAGAAGAGCCACCACACGCCGTTAAAGAGGAGAGTGAGAGCAGTGCTGTGAATAAAGCGCCGTAAAGTGTTTTGGTTTTCATAGATAAATACCTCCTATTATCCTTTAATTGCACCAACAACAATGCCTTTCACAAAGAATCTTTGTAAGAAAGGATAGAAGCACATCATCGGAACGATGGTGAAGAAAATACTCGCCATAGTAAGACCTTCAGAGAAGTCTTCTTTAGTACCAACATCTAAATCCGATGAGACTTTTGTAATCATGTCTTTTAAGACCATTTGTAATGGCCATAAATTACTATGTCCTCTATCGATATAAAGCATCGCATTATACCAAGAGTTCCAGTTACCAACAGCAAAGAATAAACCGACTGTTGCTAACATTGGAAGAGAAAGTGGTAAGAATACTTTAACGAAGATAATGATGTCATTCGCGCCATCAATCTTCGCACTTTCTTCCATTTCCGCTGGTAAAGAAGCGAAATAGTTACGCATTAATAACATATTAAATGTGTCAATCGCACCTGGAATAATCATGACCCAAATTTGGTTCATTAATCCTAAGTCTCTAATTAAACAATAATATGGAACCATACCACCACCGAAGAACATGGTGACTAAAATCATATTCATGACTAAGTTTCGACCAGTCCAATTACGTCTTGATAAGGCATAACCAGTAATGACGGTGAAGAATATTTGATATAAAGTGCCACCAATAAGAAGAATCATGGTAATACCAAAACCAGACCATAATCTATTATTTGTGAACACTCTTTGATAAGAAGTTAAATCGATTTCGGTTGGCCATAGTAACAAATTGGAATGTTGATAAGCATACTCTGAAGAAATGGAAATCACGAAAGCATTCCAGAATGGGAAAATAATTAAGAATGCATAGAAGATAAGAATCACACAGATAACAATATCAAGGCTTTGAATTCTTGTATCTCTATTAGAATGTCTGGCTCTTAAAGGTAATCTTTCTAATTGTCCTTTTTTCATAATTAGATAATCCCCCTTTCACCACATGCTTTGGCGATTCTATCGACGATAATAACCAAAGTGAAACTAATCACGGATTTAAACAAACCAATCGCGGTACCGATACCTTCATTGCCTGATTTTTCAATCGCGTGATAGTAAATATATGTATCAATAATGTTGACATCTTCTCTAATGATTGGATTGTTGCCTAAATTAAGTATTTGATCAAACCCGGCAGAGAGAACGCCACCTACAGACATAATGAGCAACAAAATAGCGACTGGCTTAATCCCTGGTAATGTAATATGCCAAATCTTTTGTAAACGAGTCGCACCGTCGATATCCGCAGCTTCATATTGATCCTGTGGAATACCCGCCATCGTGGCTAAGTAAATAATGCTACCCCAGCCAGCTTCTTTCCAAATATCGGAAGAGAAGACCATACCAAAGAAGAAGCCTTTGTCCGCTAAGAAGTCGATACTTTCACCACCAAATATTTTAATTATCGAGTTAACTGCACCACTACCAGCAAATAATGAGAACACAAAGCCGGAAACAACAACCCATGATAAGAAGTGTGGGAATGTCACAATTGTTTGAACGGTTTTCTTTACTCTCCTCATTCTTATTTCATTAAGGAGTAATGCGATGGTGACCGCGCCTAAGAATGAAATAACAATTTTGATTGAAGAGATAATTAATGTATTTTTAAAAGCTAACCAGAACTTAGTTTCCTTAAATACTTTTGCGAAGTTGGCAAAGCCAACCCACTCAGATCCAAAGACACCTCTCTTTGGGAAATAGTCTTGGAAGGCAATTAAAATGCCATACATTGGAACGTAGCAGAAAATAATATAGAAAATAATTGCTGGGATAATCATGAGAATGAGGTACTTACTCCTCATGATTTTGCCCCCTAGCTTTCTAAACGGATTATTTCGTTTCGCAATTGTCGTCAGTTCCATAATTTTTATCTTTCGTATTTAAGGATATAGTCAATCACTGTGTCAATATCTGTAAATAATAATTCGGTGACTGTATCCGCTCCACCAGCGTAAATCGCTATTCTGCCAGTTTTGCTATCTGTTAAACAGGAAACAGGGAACAAAACATTAGGCACGTACCCGCTTGTTTCGTATATTTTTTCTGGTGCTAGTAAGAAATTACCACATCTATGTAAGACTTTGCTTGGATCATCTCTATCAACAATAAAAGCGCCGATGCTATAAACTAGACCAGAGCAAGTTAAATTAGCACCATGGAAAAATACTAACCAGCCTAAATCACATTCGATTGGGGTTGGTCCCGCACCAATTTTAGTGCCACCACCATTCATAGCCTCTTTCCATCACGTGTCTATGATGGCCCCAATATTCCATATCGTTAGAATAGGAAAGGAAGATATCACCAAATTGTGTGTGTCCAGAATCGCTTGGGCGAGAATACATCGCATATTGGCCGTTAATCTTTCTTGGGAACAAGACACCGTTTCTATTAAATGGTAAGAATGGATTATCGATTAATTCAAAATATTTGAAATCTTTGGTTTTGCCAACGCCTAATGTTGGACCACGCAATGAAGTGCAGAAAATAATATAATAGGTACCTTCAAGTTCAACGAGTCTTGGATCATAAGCGTATTCTAATTTGATTGGTTTACCGTCTTTATCGTGGAAAACAATTGGATCAATTTCAAAATCAAAATTGATACCATCTTTAGAATGTCCAACAAATAGGAATGGGATACCGTTTTTTGTATCAGCACGGAATACACCGATAAATTCCCCGTTATAGGCCATAACCGCACTATTAAAGACTCTTGAGGCATTTGGAAATGGATTCATCTTAATAATGGGGTTATTTGAATAACGCCATAAAGGTGAATCTAATCCTTCAGGCTTAGGTTCAAAAGGAATGTTTGGTAATTCTTTTCCAATGATTTTGTGTTTCATGATGTCTACCTACTTATTTACTAATTTGTATATTTGATTCTCGTTCAATATAATCACATCTCACCACTATTTGAGATAAGGCAATTTGATGTGATTTGATCGAGTTAGCAACATATTTAGCGACTTCTTCACCTATTTCTTGTCTAGGAATATTAAAAGTCGATAGTCTTGGAGACATAAAGTCTCCAGTTTTGATGTTATCAAAGCCGATGACGGAAACATCATCAGGCACTTTTTTATTTAATTTAAAAACTGTTTTAATCGCATTAATGGCGATAATATCATTCGCACACACTATCGCGGTTATAGGATTATTCTTTAATACTTCAAGAAGCATCTCTTCGTTTGAATAATACTTGTTATCGTTATTAAAAATAACGGAATATGGTTTAACGATATCTTTATGCGCTTCAGCGCACGCCATAAAACCTTCATGTCTTTCTCTAAACGATAATGAGTGCGAATCACTACCATAGAAAGCAATATGTCTATGGCCTTGTTCAATTAAACGTTGGACCGCTAGATATGTGGAATCGTAGTTAGAAAATTTAAACTGAGTAGCGTCACTATAGAATGTTTTGGGATCCACGATAACGACAGGTTTCTTTTTATTTAATACCACGTCCATGATCTTTTTAGGGGCAATGTGCATGATAACAAAAGCACTGCAGGAAGATTCTTTTAACTTTTTAATCGTTTCATCATCGATGTTGTCCTCATCAAAAGCAAAGTATTCCATGATGAGATTATTTCTCGATAAAGTTGAAGAAATCGATGTGATAATTGGTTGCCAGAAATCTTCTTTGAACAAAATGCGAGAAGAGCTAATTAAAAGAACACGGTTAGAAGTAACCTTATGGGCTTTTAATTTGGATGTATCATAGCCAAGTTCTGTAGCTTTTCTAATAATTCTTTCTCTTGTGGCATCAGAAACATTGTTTTTGCCTGCGAGAGCGCGAGAAACAAGACCTTTAGTTACATTACATTCTTTCGCAATTTGCTCTAATGTTGGTTTTTTCATAAATTATTGATTTGCTAAAACTGTTCCTACTTCGATGGCGGCTGACATTGCGCCTGTTACTTTAGTAACAGTAAATGTAGCAGCGCCATTAGCACCGACATAATAGGTACCTTTGATAGTTGTACCTTGAATGGATAAAACCATGATTTGTGTGGAAACACTTTCCATATACATATCGTAAGTACCTTCTAGATTATTAGCGCCTAAATTCGCACAGGTGAAATAAAATTTACCCAAATTATCAAATTTAACGCTTGCTTCACCAGCAACAATATTTCCACTTAAAGTTAGATCTTTCTTGGTGTAGAAATTATTACTTGGATTATTGTCAACGTTGTAATAGTAGACGTTGTCAACACCGAAATAACCGGTTGTACTGGCTTTATCCGCTAAAACGGCAAAACCGTAATATGTTTCGTTTGGATCTAATTCGATGTTATAAGACAACCAACCTTGGTTAGCAGGTAAAGTAATAACTTTATCTACTCTATTTTCTTCAGTGTTGGTTTCCGTTGTCACTTTTTGGACTTTATAAACAGAGACTGTAATTTTGGTTTCTGTATCCATTGGGTTCTTTAAGCCAATAGTAAGATTACTCACTCCGGTATGGCCTTCGGCGGTTCCATCGTATAAACCCCATTGCATATATCTCATCGCACCAGCGGTGCTCTTTTTCATCTTGATATATTTTTGTCCAACATAAGCATCGCCTGTACCAAGTTGCAATTGATCGCCATTGCCACCCATGAGTGACCATTTTTGACCACCGACTGATGTTGAATAGTTATCTCCACCTTGGTAGTATTCACAATAATAGGCACCGCGTGCGCCACTTCTGCTGGCAACACCACTGGACTGATAATACATTAAGCCGTCGTTTTTATATTGTTCGGCTTCTTCCGCATAATCAATCATGGTGAAGTCAACACCATTAAGGTATTGGGCTATTGCACCAGTTCCTGTTACTGATTTAAATGTTAAGGTTTTCATATCTTCAGAAACTAAAGCAGTATATGTATCATCAGTAAATGTCATAACAACTTCTGTTTCATCAAACACATATGTACCAGTGAATAATGAACTTGTTAAACCCGGCGCAATTAAATAAACATCAGTGGCATTCTTAATAATTGCTTGAACTTGATAAAGACCAGCAATCTTACCTAAATAGTTAACATTGGTTGGAAGTTTCTTTGTTTCTGGCGGAGTGTATTTAGCATATGGATTACCAGCATAGACTTCCACGTCATCAATGTATAAATACGCTTCATTAGCAGATAAGCTTGTGTTCTTTTCAATTAAAATTGAAAATCCATAATAAACAAAGTTTGGATTAAGATCAATTTCATAATGCTGCCATTCGGAAATCGCAGCATCTTCCACAAACTCGAAAGATTTAACTCTTTCATCTCTTGTAGCGTTTGTTGGAGCGCTTTGAGAATACATATAGAATTTGAATTTTTGGACATAACCATTTGATCTAGCCCAGAAACTAAATTTGCTGCCGCGGAATGCGTTTTGCTCAGAGGTGCCGTCAAATAAACCCCATTGCATATATCTCATAGCTTTATCTTTAGAGTGCTTTAAGCAGAGATAGTTGTTGCCAGAATGAGCGCCAGAAGGATCTTGTTTTAATTTGAGTTGGCTACCATCGCCACCCATAATTTGCCAGCCATTGCCACCCCAATCAGAGGAGCCACTACCGGCATAATATTCTGAATAATAAGCACCACGGCAACCGGATCTAGCGTTCTTATCTTTTTGGCTTTGATAATAAGAGACACCATCTTTTTCATATTGCTCATAATTATCAACTGTCTGAACAGCGGTTAAGTTGACATCATCAACACTACTTGCAAAATTACCAGTCGCACTTTCAAATTTAATTAATTGACCACTATTAGTGATTTTGCCCTTATAAGTTAATGTTTGACCATTATCAGAAGATGTAAATGTTACTAATCTGTCTTCCAAAGTCACATCGCCATTAATTGTTTGAGGGGTTTGTAAATCGATAACGGAAGCGGTTGCGGAACCATTATCTTGGATATCCACTCTTAAAATGTTGTTAGAAGGAAGGGTGGCTGTATATAAATTACCTAATGTCACACTGTCTTGTTTGACATAAACTGGTTGATCGAGTGTCACAAAATTAACAGAATCAATGAAAGCGGTATAAGGTTGACCACCAGCATTATCGTTACCTTCAAAGTAGAATTCAATCTTAGTTAAATAACTAAGAATATCTTCTTCGGCAACGCCTGACCAGTCTGCAACTGCTTTGATTGACTTGCCGGCTTCACCCCATAAGGCCCAACCATCATCGGCTAACGGAACAATATAGTCCACATAATCACTAGAAATTGGCTTACCAATAGTAAAGGTAAATGATGGGGCTTGTGGTTTTCCCGCAATAGTAATAGCGGCATGTAATAACACCTTAATAGAAACTGTTTGAGGAGCCATAATCTTAAACGCTAAAGCGTTAGCGGGTTGTGTATATTCTTTTTCTTGGAAAATCTTATCGGCTTTATAGCCCATGCCATTTTGCCAAGCATCAAGTCTTAAAGCTTGTTTGCCATCAGCGGCATTGGTGCTTAAAGAAACAGCGGCTTTCGTTTCATCTGTCCAACCACCACTGGAATAAGCTAAAGCGACCCAGCCTTCATCAATCATGGAAGCCGTGTCTTCATATTCTTCAAAATCATCGATTTCAGCCTTGTCATAATATGCTTCAAAAACAGCATTGATTACTGTATCGGCAGTAATTGGCTGAGATAAATCTCTATCCCAGCCCACAAATCTATATTTAGATGCATCGGCATCGCCCTCTTTGGCTGGCTCATCACCTTGATATTCAACAACTCCGCCTTCTTCAACTTGCACTGTGTAAACGGTGTTTTCACCAACCTTAAATGTAACGGTATATTTTTGAACCACTACTTGTGAGGTTGAGGAAGTACTAGTGGAAGACGAACTACTGGAAGATGATGATGGAATACTTGTTGATGATGGTATGCTCGAGGAAGGAGGGTTCACAGCAGACGAAGAACTCGTAGGAGTTTGACTTTGTGAACTACTACTAGAAGGAGCACTACTTGGTTCGCTTGTAGTTGATTGTGATGCGCTACTTGATGATTCACTATTTGTTGATGAAGAATGAGTACTCTGACAAGCACCCAAAATCATCGCTAAGCTTAAAGCGAGTGTTAAAAAGGTAATTTTAGTCTTACGTTTCATAAGATTTCCTTTCTTGCATTATGCAAAAAATATGACTCTTCGATACTTGAATTATAATTCACTCATTTATAATGTTTAAGTTTTTGTTGATAAACTTTGCTATGTTTTTGTAAACATTTACTAAAGTTTACTAAATTCAGTAAACATTTTATCTATTTATAAAGCAAAATAAGCAAGTTAAAAACTTAGTAAACTTTTTTTATTTTGTTCTTGTGAAAGTATATTAATACGTTAACGTATAGTTCACAAAATTTGTTTAATTACCGCTTTAAGTTCATCTTTCATTCTTTCGTGAGCGGTAACATAAGCGTGATTAGATATCGCAGAATTATCACCATCAAATAAATGCATGGTTAAATTTTTATAAAAAGATCGTAAGTATCGATAAGTTTCTTCATATAAGTAGTAAACATTTTGCTCTTTAAGTGTGCCTCCCACCATCAAGATTTTGGTGTTTGAATTTGCTTCAACATATGCATCGATAATGGCTTTATGTTTTTGCTTAAATGTGTTTATTCTTTCTTCCCTTTCGGCTGGGTTGTCCTGGATATATGAATTATCGTTAGTGCCCAAAGAGATAATTAATAAATTGCATGGCTTAATTGGCCATTCTGCTCTTTTATGAACCCCAACATTCTTAAAGAAATCATAGATTCCAATGTTATTGGGACATGTATAAATAGAAAACGCAAGACCATATCCAGAAGCGGACAAGATATCAATATCCATATTCATTTCATAAAGACCACTAAAGACAAAGTCTTCTACAGAATCACAGTTATGGATAGAGGCATCGCCACTTTGGGACAATATGCCAAAGCCAGCAACTGTGGAATCACCATAAACCACTACTTTGTTTTTATATAAGTGATCGAATGGTAATAGTTCTCCATCCACTGCTAAGTTTTCTATTCTTAAAGCATTGTCATTACATTCATTAGTTTTGACAACATCTATCAGATGCGGCTTATCATCTTCGAAAGTATATGTGTAAGAATCTTTAGAGATTAATACTTTTGTTTTCTTATCAAATTGACGATCGACAATGATATAAATATAGCCAGGGCTTGGGATGCATAATGCATACACGGTAAAGCTCTTTCCTTGCATTTTAAAAGAGATTCCAGAACCACCGTTATATAAAATAAGGTCATTATCTTTTATTATGTAGCGCCCGTTAATCTTAATATTTTTAAAAATCATAATTCTAATAATTACTATACCAACGAGAAGAGTAAAAACCTATTGTTTACAAATTTTTATGCAAGTTTATAAAAGCATTGGTTTATCATAATTGTATGAAAAGGCTATTTAAAATTTTGTTATTATCTCCTATGGTTTTTGCAAGTATCAGTTGTTCTCCTAAAAAAGAACCCACTCCTGTCGATGTTGTTGTAATATCGGGCCAATCTAATGGTGTTGGTTGTACTCATTGCAGTGCGATTTCTCGCGCAATGGGTGCTTCTAAGTACTACGAATATAACGATGGTTATGACACCATTAAAATCGCTTTTGATTCTTGGACTAAAGATGTCAAAGATACCGGAGAAGTTTTGTTTTATTCGCAAAACAAATCAAAAGATGAAAACTTTGTCAAAGTAATGTTAGGACAAGGTAATTCTCTTTCTACATTTGGTCCAGAAATTGGTATCGCAGAATCAATGCATGAAAAATACGCTAACAAGTTATTCCTTATCAAATATGCATGTGGCGCATCTAATTTAAAAGATGACTGGGTCAAAAAAGATTCTAAAATGTATGGTCGTTTTATTAAATATATTCAAAAACAAATGCAAAACTTAGAAGATATGGGCTATAAGCCCACAATTAAAGCCATGTGTTGGATGCAGGGTGAAGGCGATGCTTGGGAAGGTTATTATCAAGATTATTATGATAATACAAAAGAGTTTGTCACTAACTTAAGAGCGGATTTAAAGGATTTGTGCGGCGATAAAGAAATGCCATTCATCGATGCTGGTATTAATAAATCACAAGATCCAAAGACTGGTGAATTGTTGTGGAAATATTATCGTCAAGTTAACGAAGCCAAAAAACAATTCGCTAGTGAAAGTGATAACAATATTTACATTGATACAATAGAGGCTGGACTTCATACAGATCAAGAACCATATGGCGATGTGGATGCCGCCCACTACGATTCAGAATCACAAGTTTTATTAGGAAAACTATTTGCTCAAAACTTCGAGCAATTCTTAACTCCGATAGAAAAATAAAAAACTTAAATTAAATATTTGCTCTTTAGAGCAGATATTTTTTTATCATCTAAAGAACAGCATTTATATAGGAATTCGTTGAACGAACCATATGTCTTTTTAATATATTCAAAAGATGCATTTAAATATTCTTCTTTAGCGCTGAAATAATCCGCTAAGATTTCTTGCACTTCTATAGGAAGGTCTTGATTGCCAAAAAACACTGGGCTTTCATTAGTCAAAAGATAATCTTTTAAAATTGTCTTTCTATCAACACCAAGTGCAGTTAATATCATTGCTACAGTTACGCCTGTACGATCTTTTCCTTGAGAGCAATGGAATAAAATGCCTCCATCGTTTTTTAATAAAAGGTCAAAGATTTTACTCCAAGATTCTTTTAATGGGAGAGCCACTAATTGGCAATAGCAATCAATCATATCTGGTAGTTTTAAGCCACGATAAACAACTGGCTTTGCTTCGCTGACAACGGATAAAGAGATTGGAACGTTTTTAATTCCATTAATTGGTGTATCTTCTTTAAGTGCTCTTTCATCTGGACCACGTAAATCAACAATGGTTTTTATATTGCTATGCTTTAAAAAATCTTGATCTTCTTCGGAAAGATCGTACAAGGTAGCACTTCTAAAAAGAAGACCTTTCTTAATATTTGTATAACCAAAATCTCTAAAATTAAGCATACTTTTTTCTCTTGTCAGTTATTCTAACACAAAAAAAGCGATGATTAACATCGCCTTATTTATTACCATTCATCATTTCTTGAATTGCCGGCACTTCAACTGCCGCATCAAGTCTTGGGAATAATTGGTCTTTCTTTTCCACTTTTAGGCCACCCGTGACACCATATTTGTAAATATTTTCATAATTTAATAAGTCACCAGAGACACCTAATTGTTCGAATAATTTATCAGAAGCAGTTACCAAAACTGGCTTTAATAACATACCTGCAACATAGATAGAGTTTGTTAGGTGGAGCATAACAGATTCAAGATTAGCTTTCTTTTCTGGATCTTTTGCTAAAGCCCATGGTTCTGTTTCGTCAATATATTTGTTGGCTCTATTAACTAATTCATTTACTTGCGCAATAGCGTCGGTAATCTTTAAGTCGTCCATTAATCTTTCATAAGATTCAATTGTTAACTTTGTTAAATCCTCTAAATTACCATCGACATCATTAATGCGGCCTTTATATTCTGGAACAACACCCTCAAAGTATTTATTAACCATAGAAACTGTTCTATTTAATAAATTGCCTAAAGCATTAGCAAGGTCGGTATTAATTCTTTCAACAAATTGTTCTGGAGTGAAGTTACCATCACTACCGAAGTTAACTTCTCTCGCTAAATAATATCTAAGAGCGTCGACACCATAGCGTTCCACTAGCGGATATGGATCTACAACATTGCCTTTTGATTTAGACATTTTAGAATCTTTCATCATGAGTAAGCCGTGAATGAACTCACGATCTGGACATCTAATACCTAAACCCATTAAGAACATTGGCCAATAAATAGCGTGGAATCTGGTAATATCTGCGCCTAATATATGAATAACTTCACATTCTGGATCTTCCCAGAATTTTTTGAAGAGCTCTTCATTATCGCTACCATAACCTAATGCAGTGATATAGTTGGTTAACGCATCTAACCAAACATAGATAACATGCTTTTGGTTTTCTCTAATTGGGACACCCCAAGAAAAAGATGTTCTAGAGACGCATAAATCATCTAATCCTGGTTTGATAAATGTATTAATCATTTCATTCTTACGTGATTCAGGCACTAAGAATTTCGGATTTTCATCATAGAACTTAAGCAATTTATCAACATAGTTGCCTGTCTTAAAGAAGTATGCTTCTTCTTCTGCTACTTGGACTGGTCTACCACAGTCTGGACAAACATGGTCTGGGCCAACTTGTGTATCAGTCCAGAAAGATTCACATGGTGTACAATACCAGCCTTTATATTTGCCTAAATAGATATCACCATTGTTATATAACTTAGTGAAAATATCTTGAACGACTTTCCAGTGTCTCTCTTGTGTTGTTCTAATAAAGTCATTATTGGAGATTTTTAATAAATCCCAAAGTTTATAGAAACCTTCAACGATATCATCCACGAATTGTTGTGGAGTTTTACCAGCAGCTTCCGCATTCTTTTGAATTTTTTGTCCGTGTTCATCGGCGCCTGTAAGGAAATAGCATTCAAATCCTCTTAAGCGTTTATAACGGGCAAAAATATCAGTTAAAACTGTGCAATAAGCATGACCGATATGAAGCTTCGCACTTGGATAATAAATTGGTGTAGTAATATAAAATCTTTTTTTCATGGCAAATGAGCCTCCTTATATTAATTATAGTTTGTTTCTTATTTCATAAAGTAAGGATTATACGCTAGATGTTTATCAAGAGTGGCAAGCATCACTGCTTTAATGGTATGAAGCCTATTTTCCGCTTCATCAAAAACCACTGATTGTTTGCCTTCAAAAACCTCTTCTGTCACTTCTAAGCCATTAAGTCCGAACTTTTCATAAACTTCCATACCCACTTTTGTTTCAAGGTTGTGGAATGATGGTAAGCAATGGATAAAAATAGCTTTCGGATCCGCTAAAGACATGACACGTGCATTAACTTGATATGGTTTTAGGAGATTAATTCTTTCTTCCCAAACAGAGGCATCTTCGCCCATTGAGACCCAAACATCTGTCGCAATAACATCACAATCTTTAACGCCTTCTTCGACATCTTCTGTAAATGTTAATTTGGCACCTGTCTTTTTAGCGATTTCCAAACATTTTTTTCTTAATGTTTCATTTGGCCAAAGCTCTTTCGGACCACACATTCGATAATCTAAGCCCATTTTAGCAGCGCCCACTAAATAGGAATTACCCATGTTGTAACGGCCATCGCCTAAATAAGCCATTTTGATACCTTTGAGTTTGCCTTTTTGTTCAATAATGGTCATAAAATCCGCGAGAATTTGGGTTGGATGATAATCTTCTGTTAAGCCATTCCATGTTGGAACATGCGAGAATTTTGCTAAATCCTCAACGGTTTTTTGCTTAAAACCACGATATTCAATACCGTCAAACATTCTGCCCAATACTCTTGCAGTATCAGCGATGGATTCTTTCTTACCCATTTGAGAACCACTGCTACCGATATAGACAGCGTTCATACCTAAATCACTAGCGGCCACTTCAAAAGCGCATCTAGTTCTTGTACTATCTTTCTCAAAGAGAAGAACAATATTTCTACCTTTTAATAAGGCATGGTCTTCTCTATTGTGTTTTTTCTTTTTCAAACAAATGGCTAAATCTAAAAGATATTGAATCTCTTCGGGTGTAAAATCTAATAAAGTAAGTAAGTTTCTTTTATATAAGTCCATAGTTATTCAATATCCTCCCTCACTAATGGCATACACATACATCTTGGTCCACCTCTACCTCTTGATAATTCACTAGATGGAATGATGTGAACTTTAATACCATTCTTTTTCAATATTTCATTAGTTATATCATTTCTTTCATAGGCGATAACTTCACCTGGTGCAATAGCAACAGTATTACTGCCATCTGACCATTGTTCTCGATCCGCACTAATGGTATCACCACCGCCACAAGGAATTAATACAACAGGCATACCAATATATGATTCTAAAACTTCTTCTAATTTTTGTGGAAGTTCCACCACTTTTAATTTCTTGTCCAAATTTAAGTCTTTGGTCACACGATAGATTTTTAATTTTTCATAACAGCCTTTATGAATGGCAAATTTATTCTTATCAACTTGCGAAAAGACTGTGTCTAAATGCATAAATGTTCTTGCTTGTGGAATAGTAAAGGCTAGGACTGTATCGAAGTCAGTTTCGTTCTTAAAGAATAAATTCTTTGCCAAGCGTTCAACAGCCTCTGGACTTGTCCTTTGGGAAACACCAACAATAAGAACATGATTATTCAAAACCATGATGTCACCACCTTCAATATTAGTGTCCTCATAGCGAGAATAATATTGTGGAGTGGATTTATAAATCGGGTGATATTTAAAGATATATTCTCCATAGATTGTTTCCCTTCTTCTTGTTACTGAATACATCTTATTTAATGACACGCCCCCACCAATCGAGGCAAATGGATCTCTTTGGAAATATAGATTTGGGATTGGATCGGTAGCGAACAAAGAATCGCCAGTAAAATCAGCAAGAGTTCTTGGTTTATATGAAGGTAAATCTGTTTTCTTAATACCCGCAATGGTTTTTAAAACCAATTCTTTGTTATCAACAATATTTTCTAAATACTTTATGGTCATTTCTTTTAAAGTATTGCTATGAATGTGGGCTTCGTTGACGAATTGAGAGATGAATTGACTCTTAATAGAGTCAGACAAATCTAATACCTCTTTCATTAAATCAACGAGATAAACAACCTTTACACCCGCATCGATAAATGTTTTAGCGAAAGCTTGATGTTCTTTTTTTGCAAGTGGAAGCCAAGGGATATCATCAAATAATAAATCATCTAATTTTTTAGGTGTTAAATTATGGATTTCTTCACCAGGTTCGTGCAACAAAACAACTTTTAAACGACCAATTTCGGAATTAACTTTGATTTGACTCATCAACGATGACCTCCTCATTATTAGTTTCATTATTTATGTTTTTAGATTGACACTCTTTACGATAATCAAATATTGCGGAAACCGCAATAGAAAGAAGAATAATCAAACCACCAATTAATAAATTATAGGTGAATTCTTCAATCTTAAATGTAACGGAAAGGACACTAGCGACAACCGCGCTTAATGGCACCAAAACAGAAACTGTCACTGCATCAATATATTTCATCGCCCACGCTCTGGCCCACCAGCAAACAGCCATACCAATAACACCCAAGAAAACTACTTCTAATAATGGTAACCAATCAAAGGTGAAATGCATTTCGTGGAAGATTCCGCCTTCAAAAGCAAATGTGTAGATAAACGCCACTACTGTCATAATGCATAATTGCAAAAAGACATAAATCAATGGATCTTTATCCTTACAAAATACTTTTGTAAAAGCAATATCTAAACCAAAGAACAAACCGCCAATTGCGCTTAATCCATCGCCTAACAAACTTCCACCTTCAAAGAAATGTAAGAAGTTAAAGCCATTACCCACTAAGAACAATGAGCCAATAACACAAATAATCGCAGCAACGATGCTATACCATGTTGGTTTTTCTCTGACAAAAATGAACATAAAAACAGGAATAGTAATGCAACAAATGTTTTCTAAAAAAGCATTTTTTGATGGGACCGTGTATTTAAGACCAACAAATTGGAAGATATAAGCAGCGGCTAGTATTAATCCAGCTGGAATACAAATAAGATATGATTTATTAATCTTCTTAAAATTCTTGTTGATAATAATGGCCATGGCAATCACCGCAAAAAGGCCGCGCAATGCTGTTAGCATGCCTGGTGAATATAAGGCAGGTTCAGCATCATAGATGGCTTTTGTCATTACCGGAGCGACACCCCAAGTAACAACAACAAGTATTAGGACAATAAAAGCAATAACCTTTAAATTCTTCATAGCCAACGATAATTATATCGTTTTAAATATTTTTGATAACCCCTTTATTTTTATAAAGAAGGCAAAAGTGTGTTTAAACAATTTAAACGCATATTTTTTTCAAAAAAAGAGTCTCACTTTTCACTGAATTAGTGGTTTGAGACTCTTTTGTAATCAATTTCTAATATGATAATTAGTTCTTCTTATCGTTTAAGCCATATTTGCGGTTGAAACGATCAACACGACCATCGGATTGAACAAATCTTTGTTTGCCTGTATAGAATGGATGGCAATTAGCGCATGTGTCAACTTTGATTTCTTTTAAAACAGAACCTGTTTCGAATGTGTTACCACAAGAGACGCATGTGACTGTACAGCGATGGTATTCTGGATGGATACCTTTTTTCATAGCTTTAATTCTCCTTCCGCCTTGGACTGTAATGTCGTCCAAAGAAAGTTTGCTCATAAATACTACCAAATTAATTCTAGGTTAGCAATGCTATTTTAAAAATAATTCATTTTTACTATAATGTTTTGGTAATGGAACTTAATAATCTATCAAGAAAAGATGCATATATCCTCATACCAGCCTATAAACCCGATCATTTAATGATCGAGTTATTAGAAAATCTCACCAAAGAAGGATTTGATATTATCGTTGTAAACGATGGTTCTGGTGATGATTTTAATGAAATTTTTAAAGTAGCGGAAAGATACGCTCTTGTTTTAAAT
>Ga0265299_10002163_pt1 | contig 20665 bp, 15 predicted proteins | sample AusTroGonzalo_MG_4_FD_193485 | JGI IMG/M metagenome (GOLD analysis project Ga0265299, IMG submission 193485) | Bovine rumen microbial communities from tropical cattle in Woodstock, Queensland, Australia - Gonzalo_02 | ecosystem: Host-associated > Mammals > Digestive system > Stomach > Rumen ... | reverse complement strand
GTAGCCGATTCTGGCCTATGAGTACTGCAGAAAAGCCAAAGCAGTTTATCGATGTATTAGGAGTTGGAAAGACTTTGTTGCAACTTACTGTAGAACGCTTTAACAAATTGGTTTCACCTGAGAATATCTGGGTGGTTACGAATCAGAAATATGTAGACATCGTTCGTGAGCAACTGCCTGAGATGCCTGCAGGAAATATTCTTTGCGAGCCATGCCGCCGAAATACGGCCCCCTGTATTGCCTATGTCTCTTGGCGTATCAAGTCAAAAGACCCCAAAGCTAATATTGTGGTGACTCCCAGCGATCATATCGTGATGAATGTACAGGAGTTTCAGCGCGTTATCAAAGAATGCATGAACTTCACCGCCGAGAGCGATGCCATCGTCACACTGGGCATGAAGCCTACACGTCCTGAGACGGGCTACGGCTATATTCAGGCAGACCTGTCTGCCTCTTCACTGAGAAACAAAGGCATCTTCCGTGTGGATTCTTTCCGCGAGAAGCCCGATTTGAAGACTGCAGAACAGTATATCAAGAAGAACTACTATTTTTGGAATGCGGGCATCTTTATTTGGAACGTGTCAACCATTGTCAACGCCTTCCGTATCTATCAGCCCAAGATGAACAAGATTTTCGAACAGATGCTGCCCATCTACGGCACACCACAGGAGCAGGAGGTCATCAACGAGAAATTCCCCCAATGCGAGAATATCTCTGTGGACTATGCCATCATGGAGAAAGCTGAGGAAATCTTCGTTTGTCCTGCCGACTTCGGATGGAGCGACCTGGGCACATGGGGCTCGCTGCAGACACAATCAAAGCGCGATATCTATGGTAACGCCCTCATCGGCGAGAATATCAGCGTCTTTGAAACCCACAACTGTATGATTCATACCACTCAGGAGAAGAAAGTGGTTGTACAGGGACTGGACGGTTATATAGTAGCAGAAAACAACGACACGCTGCTGATCTGCAAACTGTCAGAGGAACAGCGTATTAAACAATTTAGCGGTGAAAACTAACATGAAGAATATTGCGTTAATTACGGGTGTCACAGGTCAGGACGGTTCTTATCTGGCAGAATTCCTGCTGGAGAAAGGCTATGAGGTTCACGGCACCATCCGTCGTTCATCTGTAGACTACCGTGAGCGCATTGCCCACCTGGAGGGAAAGCCAAATTTCCACCTGCACTATGCAGACTTGGGCGACTCGATGAGTATTCTGGGTGTTATCGGCAAGGTGAAACCAACAGAGATCTATAACCTGGCAGCTCAGAGTCATGTGCAGGTATCATTCGACTCTCCTGAGTTTACTGCCGATGTGGATGCTGTTGGCGTGCTCCGCATCCTGGAGGCTGTGCGCCAGTTGGGACTTAAAGACCAGTGTCGCATCTATCAGGCATCCACCTCTGAACTCTATGGTAAAGTGGAAGAGGTGCCTCAGAACGAGAACACGCCTTTCCACCCCTACTCTCCCTATGCCGTTGCCAAGCAATACGGTTTTTGGATTGTCAAGGAATATCGTGAGGCCTACGATATGTACTGCTGTTCTGGTATCTTGTTCAATCATGAGAGTGAGCGTCGTGGTGAGACATTCGTAACACGTAAAATCACGTTGGCTGCAGCACGCATCAAGCAGGGCAAGCAGGAGAAGCTCTACCTGGGCAATCTGGGTTCACTGCGCGACTGGGGATATGCTAAGGACTACGTAGAATGTATGTGGCTCATCCTGCAGCAGGAGAAACCTGAGGACTTTGTCATCGCTACCGGTGTGCAGCACTCCGTACGCGAATTCTGCTACTATGCCTTCAAGCACGTTGGCATCGAACTGGAATTTGTTGGCGAGGGTGCTGACGAGAAAGGTATCGACAAAGCAACAGGAAGAGTACTCATCGAGGTATCTCCCGACTTCTACCGTCCTACTGATGTGGTCAACCTGTGGGGCGACCCCTCGAAGGCAAAGGCCAAGTTGGGCTGGAACCCCAACAAGACCTCGTTTGAGGAACTGATAAAGATTATGGTAGACAGCGATATGGCTAAGGTGGCAGCTGATGGTGCCGCAGCCAAGGTTCGCACCAACCTGGAGGAATATCTCGAAAAAGGAATTGTGAAGTAATTAAGAATTAAGAATTGACAATTGATGATTGACAATTGACAATTATGTTGGATAAAAACGCAAAGATATATGTGGCGGGGCATCACGGACTTGTGGGCTCCGCTATTTGGAATAACCTGTTGCAGAGAGGTTATACAAACTTAGTGGGAAGAAGTCATCAGGAACTGGATTTGACAGATCAGGTTGCCGTACGACAATTCTTTGATCAGGAAAAGCCAGACGCCGTTGTACTGGCTGCTGCTTTTGTAGGTGGCATCATGGCCAACAGTCTGTATCGTGCTGATTTCATCATGCAGAACATGATGATGCAATGCAACGTCATTGGCGAGGCCTATAAGCACGGTGTTCAGCGCCTGCTGTTTCTGGGCTCTACCTGTATCTACCCGAAGAATGCCCCTCAGCCAATGACAGAGGATTGTCTGCTGACATCACCTCTGGAATACACCAACGAAGAATATGCTATTGCAAAGATTGCAGGACTGAAGATGTGCGAAAGCTATAACCTACAATACGGCACCAACTATATCGCCGTGATGCCAACCAACCTGTATGGACCGAATGATAATTTCCATTTGGAGAACAGTCACGTGATGCCTGCCATGATGCGCAAGGTATATCTGGCCAAGCTGATTCACGATGGCGAGTGGGACAAGATTGCCATTGACCTGAACAAGCGTCCTGTAGAGGGCGTAGATGGGTCATCATCACACGACGATATACTGAACATTTTGTCGAAGTATGGTATTGAAGACAATAAGGTGACCCTCTGGGGCACAGGTACCCCACTCCGCGAATTTCTGTGGAGCGAGGATATGGCAGATGCCAGTGTGCACGTACTACTGAACGTAGACTTCAGCGATGTTATCGGCATCGAGAAATACTCCAGCGTGCACTATGGCGCCAAGACCGACGGTGCCGTAGATCGTAACCACTCTGCAGGACGCGGCGGAGCTATTCCCTCATTGGGTGAGATACGCAACTGCCACATCAATGTAGGCACAGGCAAGGAACTGACCATTCGCGAACTGTCTGAACTGGTAGCTAAGGCTGTTGGCTTTGAGGGTACCATCGAGTTTGACAGTACGAAGCCAGACGGCACGATGCGCAAACTGATTGACGTATCTAAGTTGCACCGATTAGGTTGGACCCATAAAGTAGAGATTGAAGACGGTGTAAAGAAACTCTTTGAGTGGTATCGCCAATCGTTGGCATAAGCAAAGACGCTTCCACACACTAATAAAGACTGAGGGCACTTCTTTGTGAAGCGCCCTCATTTCTTTTTTATCTAATAAGAATTTTCTTGGAGTCAATGATATTGATGCCCTGTTGGGGTCGGTTTATCCGCTTACCATCTATAGTATAAACCTTTCGCCCACCAGCTTCAGGCGTCGAAACAGACTCAATGCCTGTCAGGTTACCAGCCATCACCGTAGCTACCTCGTCAGCACTAAGGGCATAGTTGAATACACGCACATCATCATAAGAAGCCGTTATGTTGGGATCAGCAGCAAACTGACTACGTCCCAGATAATTCAGCACCGGACGGATATCGCTGGGCTTAATCGTGATACCTGTAGACGAAGCCACTTCCTTACCATCAATATAGATAGAAGTCTTGTCCTTGCCTATCGTCACCACAACATGTTTCCAGAGATAGCTTGAGAATTTTGTAGGACAGTCAAGTATCTGTTCGTCACCTCCATTCTTAATAGCGAAACGCATTTTAGACGTAGCGCCATTATTGGGTGTCAGGAACATATAATGTTCTGTGTCATTACCAAAATCAAAGATACGCTGCCACTGAGTCGTTGATGTGTTCCACTTAACCCACATAGCCACAGAGAGTTCATCACTATCAGCAATACGGTAAGGCAGCTGTACGAACTGAGATGTCAACGACATAGACTTGTCGCCAATCTTGTGGTCAGTAGCATACTTTGGTGCAACAGGTGATGCCATATCCAGCATATTCTGCGTGTCATCATTGAGATTATCCTCGAAATTCCAACGGGCAATCATCGTAGGAAGACTTTGGGGAGCAGCCTCTACGATATCTGAAGCCTCAGAGATATTCTGCGAACGATCAACAGCCTTTACCTTATATATATAAGTGGTATTAGGACGACAGGTATTATCTACGAAATAAGTCTCCGTGAGCTGACGGGCAATCGTACTCCAATCGTCAGTACCCTTAGGCGCACGCACCACCATGTAACCTTCTACATCGTCCTCAGCATTTGCCGTCCACGAGAGACGAACAGAAGCCGACTGCGACTCAGCCAACACACCAGCTGGTTTTGCTGGAGCTACAGTCTCAAAAGTTACATCTACAGGAACGAAACGGAACAGCATCAGGTCGTGCTTATCGACAGTAAGCATTGGCGTCTGAATGATTTTCGCCGATGTGCTAACACCTGCCGATGCCAGATAGAGTGCGCTCTCACGATTACGAATATAGTAATAGCCATTGCCCGCATACTCCAGATACCACTGCTCGTTGGTGGTAGGACCATCCTGCGTCCACGCGATGACGTCAGCCTGACTCTTAGAATAGTTCTGCACATTCATACGAATCTTAGGATTATCCACCGACTCAATATCATAGAAGCTGAAGTCGCCTCCAACACGCGAGCTACATGGTTTCACCGTCCACTGCTCTTTCTTGGAACCAGTATATTTCTTACTCTGGATATTACTGCCACTGGAAAGATAAGCAACAACATTACCTGTAGCACCAGACACCTTGTTCAACAGTTTGTAAGTGCCGTTAATCTCACAGGGAGGCACATTCTCGCCCCAAGTCACATCAATCACGCGCTCTGCATTTGTCTGTCCGGCCTGATAACCCGTACCACCAGGAATCTCCATCACAAACTCATGCACAGGACCATAACCGTCATAATAGACATCACGCTCTGTAGAGACAAACTGATAAGTCGTTGTCTTCGCATCACGCTCACTGGAACCGACGAAAGCCTTTACGCGTCCGTCATCATGACGATACACACTGGCTGCTGTCCAGTTGTTGCGATGCTCACCATAGGCCAGACGCTCACCACTACGACTTATCTGACAGAACTCACCACGTGCACGACTATCGAAGCCCCACCAGATGCCATAAGTCATACCGTATTCCAGTCCTACCATAGCCTCAACAACATTGTGCATCTCGTCATCGAAACCCACCTTTTCAGCGTTTTTCAGTTGCTGATAGAAGTTAGCGAAATTAGCGAACGAGCCCGCCAACTGATGGGTATTTCCCCAGTCGTAATACTGTTTGCCAGCATTAAACCAGTTCCATGCGTTGTCATTATTCAGCGTGTTGGCACCAGCGATGACGATGCCATTCATCGAATCATAGCTCTTCAGTAACTTTGCTACATTAGCCTCATCCCCTGCATTTCCCTGTATTTCACCCGCAAGGTTCTTTTCCCAAGCGTTATCAGGCTCATTAAACGGCGACACACCAACTATCGGATGACTGGTATTCGTCTTCATCCAAAGCACGTGAGCCTCAATGCACTTAGCCCAATGTTCCACATCAACACTCTTATCTTCAGCTGTATAGTAAGTATTGATATACGGTCCTGTATGACCATTGGGCATATAACCGTTGTCACAGTTGATAACCAATGGCAGGGTTCTGCCCACCACATTATCAAATACATTCGAACGCGAACGTAGTCCTTCTATCTGGTCTGATGTCAACTGATTACCATCTTTCAGCGCATTCAGCACACGGAATGATGTACGACCGATGCCGACATTCTCCTTACCCATGTGGTTGACGCCCTTACGCAGATTTGACTCATTATTCCAAGCCAGATCCAAGCCCCATGTTGGCTGGAATCGCTTGCCCTCGGCCGAGATAGCAAAAGGTAAGGACACATCAGCTTTTTTCTGGGGATGCAGATAGAGACTTGACGAAGAGCGCACAGACTCTTGTGCGAAAGCAGTGGCAGCACTTAGTGCAGCCACCACAAACAGAATATTTCTTTTACTATTCATTATCACTTGATGATTGTCTTATATTGACGTCCACCAACGACCTTGATATACAGGCCTGCCTTCACCGCTCCGTGAGGCATGCTGCGTCCGTCGAGCGTGTAGATACCATCAGCAGGCATACAAGTGTCAACGATGGTGTTAATCTTGGTGAACTGGTTATTATATTCTTTCTCAGCATCAGTAACGCCATTGATAGCTATTGTCTCGCCCGTCCAGTCAGATAACACAGGTATAGGCTCACTATTGACATCTGTGAAAGGACGCATAAATCCATCATAGTTGGATAACTTCGCACGATTATCAGATGTGATTCTCACGAATACACCATCCTTCACGAAGTAATGATTAAGAGGTTGACGAGCATTTGCAATCAGAGTGCCTCGCAGATTACCAGGACCGTTCAATGACGATGTGACAGCGTCGCCAAACTCCAAGAACTGAGCATCGGCCTCAGAAGAATAGTAGATAAAGGGAACACCAGCCACTGTCTCGTCGATTTCCTCAAGACACATCCGGGTATAGTCAGCGCTGACACCCACAATCTTGTAGCATTTCAGAGTGGAAGAAGCACGAACAGCATAAGGCAGACAGATGCAGCCATACTGATTAGGCACCACTGTGCGCTTATAGAGCGGCGTGAAACGGAGCGCAAAATCAGTAGCGCACCACCAGCCCTCACGTTTGTCATTCGACTGTCCTGACGTTCTGCCGTATTGCAGCCAGGCATTGGCGATAGAGCCTTTCTTCGTACTCTCAAAACCGATGCTCATCGTATCATTATCATTGAGATAGATAGGAGCCGAATAAAGAGTCCCCCAGCGTTTGGCTACAGGCATGTTCAAATCCATATAGTCGGTAGTGAGGTTTTGTGTATTCTCCTTAACGGTGCCATCCGTAATATAGCCATGCTGGTCAGACAAGCAGTAATGCTCTGTAGAAGCCTTGCACTCAAGGGCATAGAGACCATGCTTGGAAGTAGTTCCAGGGAATATCAGTTGCTGCGAGATAGCCATTGACTGTGTCTCGTCGGCAGCATCGATACCCGACCACCATGCATTCCAACAGGTCACGCCATCATGAGTAGCCAGACGCTGATCACCATCCTGATAAGAGCCCGTCTTCGTCTCCCATCCAGTGTTCAACAGGAAGTTAGGATTCGTGATTACGTCCTTTACCTGTTTATAAGGCAGATAGTCGAACAGCGCCTCCTCCAAATCGGGATAGCACATCATGATAGCCTCTATCGTCTTTGATCTCTTGGCAGCATTCAGGATCAGTTCCAAGCTACTATATCCTGACAGCTTCAGCGCAACCAGTTTCTCTGCATAAGCAACCAACCAACTATCGTCCAGATAGCGATAAGCCAAGAGAGCATTCTCCATTGTCTTCGTCAGCATCTGAAGAGTCTCCGCATCTGTGGTGGTAACACCAGCAAAGATACGTGTCAGGTCCTCGTTCAGGAAGTCATACTTTGTATTATAGTTCTTGAATGCCTCTGCTGCCATACGCGCCTTCTCGATACCATCAGCGATAGCCGAGTCGCGTGTAGAGAACAGTTGGCAGAGCACCATCTGATCTACCTGTGCCTTAGAAGCCAGATTAAAGAGACGAACACGTGCCTGCGTATTTGCCTTACTATTGAAGCTGGCAAACTGCGTCAACCACTTGTCCGTTGTATTATTAATAAACAAAGGTGATGCTGCAGGAGCAACCATACCCTCCTCGCTCAAGCCCAACTTACAATCATAGCCTGAAGGCATGTTGCAAGAGGCTACCGAGAAATAATAATTCGTGTTGGGCTGGATAGTAAACACCGTATGCACAGCCATCTCACTTGTCAGGTTGCCATTACCGTAAGCCTGCAGATAAGCTCCATCATCATTTCCTCCTTCAGGAATCACCTGGAAATAAGGTGCCGACAGCGTGTTGCCTTTTCCGTCGAGCCAACCGTAGAAGCCCATATCAAAACTGCCGTTCACCATGATGTTGCCACCCAGATACTTGGTCTGACCGTCAATCTCTATGGCATCGCCAGTCTCCAGTTCATCACTTGTAGCCATCAAGGTATTCGACTTGCGATCCTGGTTGTTGGCATCCTTGACAACAATCTGATACTGATAGCCCATCATCGCAGCAGAGTCTGTGAACGTATAGCTGGCGGCCTCCTCCTGAATAGCAATATCACTCAGCACTTCCCACGCCTTACCGGTTCCCGCCTTACGCATCACGGTCATACTGCTATTCATCTCACCATTCTTATCATCCCATTTCAGGACGGCCACGCCTTTCTTGTTATCATATTCCAAAGAGAAATTGGAAGGTGCATATTGTTTGGGCGTTGTGGGTACATAATCATATTTTCCATTATAACCCAGACCAGATTCCATCTCGGAATAGACCTCGCCTGCAGGCGTCAATTTACCATCGTAATAGAGTTTCGAACAATTTGCCTCACCATTCCAATAATAATATCGTTCTACGAAATCATAACCATTCATCGTGTTACAGATTTTCTGTACCATATCACGATTCCTGTTTAGTTGGGCTGTTGTGGGAGCATTACGATAGTCGCCTTGTGCTTCACCAAAGATACCGTTGTTATTCCATGAGGCACCCCATACCCATTCCGACACCCAGATGGGGCGATGTACAGCGTTTGTCCAGTTTTTCATTATGCCAAAAGTACCTTCAGCCCAATAACAATGCAAATCGACGATGTCGCAACGCCAGCCGCGAGCATCAATGGAGTCAAAGAATTCGCGCAAGAATCCGCCTGCATTACCTACATAGTCGCTGCCATCCCATGATGACGGTGAACAAAGACGCATACCTGTACGCATAAGACTTTCCCAGTTCGACAATATCAAGTCCAGACTTTCCGGATTGCCTTTGGGGTCGTCATCCGGATTTCGCGGTTCGTTAGTGGCCTTCAGGTGTGCAGACGTCGTTGAACTACCGCACGCATCTGCAGTAGGATAGTTTTCCTTATAATGGTGGGCCACACATTCTATGTCGGGCATCAGGTTGGCATCTTTTCCTTTCCACCACTCATAAGTAGTCGTCACATTCAGAGCGTCACATATAGTCTTGTCGTTTGCGGCATCAGCCAATCCAACTTTATTGGTATCATACCATTTAAAAATCCTATATGACGAAATACTATTATTTAATAACGTTGGCAATGAAGCCATCTCCAAATCCTTATCAGCAGCAATGAAGCAACGACTATAGCCGCGTCCGCCACTCTTCAAGGAGAAAGTAACCATATAGCCGCGCTTCAACTTAAAGGAACTGATGCGGTTGTTCAGTTTGGCATCTGTCAACGTATTCATAAAGCCGCCAGAATGCTCCAAACCGAAATCATTGCACGACTCACCCCCGAAGTTTTTCTCTGAGTAAACAGTCAATGGTTTAAACTTATCACCTCCGGCATAAGGCATGATGATACATCCACGATTATAGAGTTTCACCTGACAGTTGGAGTTGTTTACTGCCTTCACGCCATTAATCTGGATATTATTGAGCCATGTTGACACTTTCGACGGTTTTATATTCTGGAGTATCAACACCGCATGCTCAGTATTCGTGATATTGAGCAAACCATCACCGGCAAAGGGTGTTTCACCCGTGATGATATAGTCCACATCATCACTCAGTGTCACTGCTGTTGTGACCTGACTTACCGTTGTCTTCGTATTGGCAGCCATCATATTTCCGTGATTTGCCAATAGTAAAGCAGCAAATAGCAATAGAGAAGAAAGATTTCTTTTCATCTTATTTATATTTTTAGTTAGTAATCGAATAATCGGCTACAAAGTTAACTGATTTGTGTCAAACTTCAAAATAAATTAAAATTTATTTGTCACTCTTGGGGATTTGCAACTCCAAATTATCTCTGTGGGCAAAGATATGGGGTGACATAATCTCAACACCAGCCTCATGGAAATGATCCAGAATATTCTGATGCAACTCCGAATAGATATCCGACAAGTGTTCAGAATGATGCGTATAGGCATTTATCTCGTATTCCACGTAGAAATCATCCAATGACGTAACCCGTACAAAGGGCAAGGGTTTCTGCAATAGATATTTGGTTGCCTTTGCCGATGCCAACAGGAGGTTCTCTATCAGTTCGTGCTTCATGTCATAACCTATCGTCACCTTGGTATGCACGATGATGCCATAGTTGGCTGCCGCAAAGGTATAGTTGGAGGTCTGCGCGCTCAACAGGTTAGAATTAGGAATCGTCAGCACTTCGTTCTTACGTGTCCTGACACGCGTCACGAGAGCTGTTTTCTCAATCACGAAACCCTCTACATCTCCAAAGCGGATAAAGTCGCCCTCACGGAACGGTCGCATATAGGTCATCACCAATCCTGCCATTACATTGCCTACTATCGATGTGGAACCAAGGGATACGATGACGCCAATGAATACAGATACGCCCTGGAACACCTCCGAATTGGAATTTGGCAGCAAGGGCCATATCATCACAAACATAAACGAATAGAGAAGTATTCGCAGCATCAGGTATGTGGGCTGAGCCCAATCAGCATAGAAACCGTTTATCTTTAATTTGCCAGACGCCATCTCGTCAGCCAGGTAATGGATTGCCTTGACCAAATACCGGAAACAAATGATGATGACTATTATCTGAAAAAGATTTGGCAGATAACCTATTACTGCCTTCACGATATCCACAAACGGATTCCAGATATAGCCTATGAGCGTGACGGTGAAAGTCTTCGTCTCTGGAAACACGGAGAAGAGCAAAGGAATACTGATAAAGAGCTGGATCAGCACAAAGAAGAAACGGAACATCCTGAACAGGAACAGGAAGATGATGCCCTGTCTTTTGAGGTTCAGCACCTCGTAATCCTTGATCCTTAGCGGGATATACATTTTCATCACCCGCCTTGTCAGTCGGAAACGCCATTTCTTGTAGAACCAATTCGTAGCTCTGATAAACAGCCATTGTACTACAACAATGAGTACCACCCACAACAATCCGTGTAATTTCTGCTGCAAACCATATTCCTCATGAATTTCCTGTATCTTATCCTTGATTATTTTGCAATACTCAGCAGCCAGTTCCTGTCGCGTCTTATTCTGCCACAGTCCGTCAATATCTGTCACGCTGAGCACCACATCATCACCTGCCATAACATCACTGAAGAAATCACTCTCGTAAACATAGACGGAATCAACAAACATCGTCAGTCGTTTTCCTTCTGAGAGTATCACCGAACGCGCCTGCTCCACTCTTGCCTCTGGATACACCCCACCCTTGCGGGCATAAATCAATAATAGGGTGTCACCATCTATAACAAGGGGAGCGCCAGGTGTGATTGTACGCAGGGAGTCTACACGTGCTTTCCGCTCTGCAATACGCATCGAATCGCTATATCCTGTCTTGGCCAACTGTTCCTGCATCATGATACGCTGCAACTGCAGTTCCTGTATCTGATTTCGCAGCACCTGCACTAACGAGTCATTATCGGATGCTACGGAGTCAACTGCCAAATCCGTTTGAGCCGAAGCTCCAGAATAGATAAAAAGGGCAAAACAGGCCAACAGAAATTTATAGAAATAGGTTCTCATAATATACATTATATGATAATTATCACTGCAAATATAAGAAAAAAGTTCCATATTGTATAAAAAGTTCAAGAAAAATTTGCATATTAGAAGGAAAATACCTACTTTTGCAAACGAATTAATGTAAAAAACGTCAAAAATGAAACAACTGTTCAATGCATGGTGGTGGCGCAACTCAAGATTTAAATAGTCGTGAGGCACTTGCCATGTATGTGTACATTAACCATAGAAGAGGCTCGTCAAATCACGACGGACCTCTTTTTCTTTTAGTCAAAAAACAAAACAAGGAAATATAAAATATATGAGTTACTTAGTTGACAAACAAGGATTTTACGGAGAATTTGGCGGAGCCTACGTTCCCGAAATTCTCTATGCTACGGTGAAACGCCTGCAGGAAGAATACCTGCCTATCATCGAGTCGGAGGAGTTTAAGCAGGAGTACATGACGCTGCTGCGCGACTATGTAGGTCGTCCCTCTCCTCTTTATCTAGCTAAGCGCATGAGCGAGAAGTATGGCTGTCAGCTCTACCTGAAGCGTGAAGACCTGAACCACACTGGTGCCCACAAGATCAATAACACCATCGGACAGATTCTGTTGGCAAAGAAGATGGGCAAGAAACGTATCATTGCCGAGACGGGTGCCGGTCAGCACGGTGTGGCTACAGCTACCGTCTGCGCCCTGATGGATATGCCCTGCGTGGTATATCAGGGAGCGCTTGACGTAGAGCGTCAGCACGTCAATGTAGAACGTATGAAGATGTTGGGCGCAGAGGTTCGTCCTGTAAAGACTGGCAACTGGACTCTGAAAGATGCCACCAACGAGGCCATTCGCGACTGGTGCTGTCATCCCTCAGATACGTTCTATATCATCGGTTCTACGGTAGGTCCTCACCCCTATCCTGATATGGTGGCTCGCTTGCAGAGCATCATCTCTGAGGAAATCAAGAAGCAACTCCAAGAGAAAATAGGGCGCGACTATCCCGATTACCTGATGGCTTGCGTAGGCGGTGGTTCTAATGCCGCAGGCACCATCTACCATTATATTGATGATGAACGCGTAAAAATCGTATTAGCAGAAGCTGGCGGAAAGGGAGCCGATACTGGTCATACTGCAGCTACTATTCACGCTGGTCGACTGGGCATCCTTCATGGAGCCAAGACGCTGGTGATGCAGACCCCCGACGGTCAGATTATCGAGGCCGAGAGCATCTCGGCAGGCCTCGACTACCCTGGTATTGGTCCTATGCATGCCAACCTGGCCACCCAGCATCGTGCCACCGTCTATTCTATCAATGATGACGAGGCCATCCGTGCTGCTTACGAACTGACTCGCCTAGAGGGTATTATCCCAGCCCTTGAGAGTGCCCACGCTATTGCAGCCCTTGAAAAGATGTCGTTCAAGAAGGACGATATCGTTGTGCTGACCGTTAGTGGACGTGGCGATAAGGATGTAGAAACCTATCTAAACAACAAAGACTTAGCAGGAGAATATGGAAACTTTTAACTATACGACAACCAGCCGTACCATTCTGGCAGACCTCTATACGCCAGTTGGCGTGTATATGCGTCTGCGCGACCTCTATCCTCAGAGTGCGCTGATGGAGAGTTCGGATTATCACGACTCCAACAACTCGCGCTCGTTTATCGGTATCAACCCTATTGCGAGTGTAGCTATCGGTCACGGACTTGCCACCATTAGTTTCCCTGACGGAAGCAGCGAGCAGCACGAAATTAGCAACAACTATGGTTCGGCCGACGCCATCCATGCGTTGATTGATCATATCAAGGTCACAGGCGAACATGCTGACATCTGCGGACTCTTCGGCTATACCTCGTTCAATGCTGTTCGTTATTTCGAGAATATCAACGTGAAGGACGAGACGCAGGCTAAAAACGATGCCCCTGACCTGCTCTACATTCTTTATAAGGTGGTAATTGTGTTCGACCACTTTAATAACACGCTCACAATCGTTTCGCTGGATGGTGAGAAAGCACTCGACGACGTGATGAAGGCCATGAATAAAGCCAACGCCAAGGCTTACGACTTCCATCCTGTGGGCGAGACCACCTCACCTCTTACTGATGAGGAACATAAGGCTAATATCCGCAAGGGCATCCAGCACTGTCTGCGTGGCGACGTGTTCCAGATTGTACTCTCACGCCGCTTCATCCAGAAGTACGAGGGCGATGATTTCAAGCTCTATCGTGCCCTGCGCTCTATCAACCCCTCGCCTTACCTCTTCTATTTCGACTTCGGCGGCTTCCGCATCTTCGGTTCATCACCAGAAACGCACTGTCGTATCGAAGGAAAGAAGGCGTATATAGATCCGATTGCCGGAACCACCAAGCGTACTGGCGATGCTGAGGCCGACCGCCGCGGAGCTGAATATCTGCGCAACGACCCCAAGGAGAATGCCGAACACGTGATGCTGGTGGACCTGGCTCGTAATGACTTGTCGCGTAACTGTCACGGCGTGAAGGTTGATTTCTACAAGGATCTGCAGTATTACTCACACGTCATCCACCTCGTATCGCGCGTCTCTGGCGAGCTCGACGAGGAGGCCGATCCTATCAAGGCATTCATCGACACCTTCCCTGCCGGCACACTCTCTGGTGCCCCCAAGGTGCGCGCCATGCAGCTCATCTCTGAATACGAGCCACACAATCGTGGTGCCTACGGCGGTTGCATCGGCTACATCGGGCTCGATGGCTCGTTGAATCAGGCCATCACCATCCGCACCTTCGTCAGTCGCAACGGCGAACTGTGGTTCCAGGCTGGCGGCGGTATCGTGGCTAAGAGCGACGAGGAATACGAATTGCAGGAAGTGAACAATAAACTGGGCGCCTTGCGTCGCGCTATATTAATGGCAGAAAAAATGTAAGGTTATGAAGATTGTTATTATAGATAATTACGACTCGTTTACATATAATTTGAGTCATTTGGTCAAGGAGCTGGGCGCAGAGGTTACAGTATATCGTAACGACCAGTTCGAACTGTCACAACTGGAGGAGTTCAGTAAGATTATCCTCTCGCCTGGTCCAGGCATTCCCTCAGAAGCAGGTTTGCTGCTCGATGTTATCAAGACCTATGCCGGCAAAAAGCCTATCCTTGGTGTGTGCCTTGGTCATCAGGCCATCGGCGAGGCTTTTGGTGCCAAACTCGAGAACCTTAGCGATGTGTTCCACGGTGTGGCAACTCCCTGTCATCTCACCAGCGACGATGCGCTTTTCTCGGGTATCTCGAAAGAGTTTACCATTGGACGCTACCACTCGTGGGTGGTATCTAAGGAGAATCTGCCCGACTGTCTGGAAATCACCGCCGAGAGCGACGAGGGACAGATTATGGCCTTGAAACATAAGACACTTAACGTGCGTGGCATCCAGTTCCACCCTGAGAGCGTGCTCACCCCCGACGGCAAGAAGATGTTGCAAAACTGGATGTATCTTTGATTAAACATTGAACATTGAACATTGAACATTAAAAAAGATATGGCACAGACAATGAAAGACATCCTGAATAGGATGCTGAACCACGAGGAACTGTCTCGTGAAGAAATGAAGAATATTCTGATTGGTATCACTCAGAGTGAGTATCCTACGGAGCAGATCACAGCGCTGCTCACAGCCCTGCAGATGCGTGGCGTTACCGTTGACGAACTGCTTGGCTTCCGTGATGGTATTCTGGAGACGGGCGTGCCTGCCATCCTCGATGCCGACCGCTACATTGACGTGGTGGGTACCGGTGGCGACCGCAAGAACACGTTTAATATTTCTACCACCTCATGTTTCGTGATTGCGGGTGCCGGCTATAAGGTTGCCAAGCACGGCAACTACGCAGCTACCTCTGTATCAGGTGCTTCAAACGTGATCCAGCATCACGGCATCAAGTTCACTGATGATATCGACAAACTGAACCGCTCGCTCAACGAGGCTGGCATCGTCTATCTGCACGCCCAACTCTTTGCCAAGGCCATGAAGTTCGTGGGTCCTATCCGCAAGGCATTGCAGTTCCCCACCATCTTCAATCTGCTGGGTCCGCTGGTTAACCCCTCTCAGCCTCAGTGCCAGTTGCTTGGTGTGGCTAACCTCGACCAGATGCGCCTCTATCAGCAGGTTTACCAGAAGATTGGCATCGACTACGGTATCGTGAACTCTATCGATGGTTACGACGAAATCTCGCTCACTGGCGACTTCAAGGTCACCACCAAGCAGTACGAGCGCATCTTCAAACCTCAGGATCTCGGCTTCGAGATTGCCAAGCCCGAGGAGCTTGTTGGCGGTGCTTCCGAGGAAGAGGCCGCAGCTATCTTCGACAGCGTACTCGAGAATCGCGCTCTGCCCGCTCAGAAGAATATCGTGCTGGCCAATGCCGCCTTTGGTATTCAGGTATTGGAGAAGGGTCAGAAGAGCATCGAGGAGTGCATCGCCATTGCACGCGAGAGTATCGACAGCGGCGCCGCCCTGCGCACCTTTAAGAAGTTCGTGGAACTCAACTTGTAATAACGATATACCGTTATAACGATATAACGAAAAAAATCATGAAAGATATCCTACAAGAAATCGTTGCCCACAAGCACGAGGAGTTGGAGCGTATGCGCCAGAAGAAGGTCTCTATTCGAGAAGCCCTTCTGGCCTCGCCCACTGGCATCATCGCCGAGTTCAAGCGCCGCTCGCCCTCGAAAGGCTGGATCAAGGAGGAGGGCAAAGCCTGCGAGATACCCCTATCGTATCAGCAGAATGGTGCAGCAGCGCTCTCTATCCTCACCGACAAGAAATATTTTGGTGGTCACGATCGTTTTATCATGGAGGCACGACAGGCTGGCGTCACCATCCCCGTGCTCTACAAGAATTTCGTCATCGATGAGATGCAGCTCTATGAAGCCCTGCTCTGCGGCGCATCGGCCGTACTGCTCATCGCCGCTTGTCTCACGAAAGAAAAACTGCGTGCGCTCATGCTGAAGGCTCACGAACTGGGATTGGAAGTGCTGCTGGAGATGCACGACGAGCGTGAACTGGAATATGCCGAACTGGAGCCCGACCTCTGCGGCATCAATAATCGCCACCTGGGCTCGTTTGTGACGGATGTTGAAACCTCCTATCGCTTAGCCGAGAAACTGCCTCGTGAGGCTGTAAAAGTGAGCGAGAGCGGCATCTCTAATCCGCAAACAGTCAAGGAGTTGCGCGAAGCTGGTTTTCGCGGTTTCCTCATTGGAGAGACATTCATGAAGACTGCCGATCCAGGTGCCGCCCTCAAGGAATTTATTCACAACGTGACAACGAAATAACATAATGTCGAAAAAAATGCTTATCAAGGTATGCGGCATGCGCGACGGAGAAAATATCCGTCTGGTCAGCGAGTTAGGTGTTGATTATATTGGCATGATTTTCTGGGAGAAATCGCCTCGTCACGTCACAATGATTCCCACCCACGCCGGCATCATCCCCGACAGGAGCAGCCTCTCTGATCAGAGCTCTGACCTCCCGTCACACGTCACACGTCACACGTCACCAAAAAGAGTCGGTGTCTTCGTGGACGAGATGCCACAAAACATCATTACACGGGCAGTAAACTTCCAGTTAGACGTCATTCAGTTGCACGGTCACGAAGAGCCGACACTCATCCGCAATCTGCGTGCTACGCTCGACCCAGACATCCGTCCTGGCATCCAGATTTGGAAGGCTATCAATATCCACGACCGCAGCGACCTTGAAGCCTATAAGACCTACGAGGACTGCGTCGATGCCTTCGTTTTCGACACGAAATGTAAGTGCGTGGGCGGTAGCGGACAACAATTTGACTGGTCTGTGCTCGACAGCTATGGTGGGAAGAAGCCCTTTATGCTCAGCGGCGGCATAGGCCCTGACGATGCAGCCCGCATACGCCATTTCAAACACCCCAAAATGATGGGAATAGACCTCAATTCTCGCTTCGAAACGGAGCCTGGAATGAAAAATGTAGAACTTTTAAAGCAATTTCTGACACAATTATGAATAAAATCACACGACTTTTCAACGAAAGAGGCGACAAAAAACTCCTCTCTCTCTATTTCTGCGCTGGCACACCAACCCTCGACAGCACTACAGAAGTGATCACTACGATGCAAAAAAGGGGCATCGACATGATTGAAGTGGGCATCCCTTTCAGTGACCCGATGGCCGATGGCCCCGTGATTCAGGATGCTGCCACAAAGGCTCTGAAGAACGGAATGAGTCTGCAGACGCTGTTCAACCAACTCAAGAGCATTAAAGACGAAGTATCTATCCCACTGATACTTATGGGCTATCTGAATCCCATCATGCAATACGGTATTGAAGCTTTTTGCCAGTCGTGTGTCGAGTCTGGCGTGAGTGGCGTCATCATCCCTGACCTGCCCTTCAAAGACTATCTCGACGATATCAAACCCGTAGCCGACAAATACGACCTGCGCATCATCATGCTTATCACCCCTGAAACCTCAGAGGAGCGCATCCGCTTTATCGATGAGCACACCGAAGGCTTCATCTATATGGTTTCTTCTGCTGCTACAACAGGTGCCCAGCAGTCTTTTGACGACCAAAAACAGGCATATTTCCGCAAGATCAACGCCATGAACTTGCGCAATCCCCGCATGATTGGGTTCGGAATCAGCAACAAGCAGACCCTGCAGTCGGCTCAAGACAATGCCGCAGGTGCCATCATCGGTTCTAAGTTCGTAAACTTGCTCGACGAGGAAAAGGACGCCAACCGTGCCCTCGACCGTCTCTTTGACGCCTTGGCAAAGTAAACAAGCGAGCATTATTCGTTTCTTTGTATCTTTGCACCATCAATCAGACGAGATATAAGCATATTGAAAATAAAAGATTATTATGAGATACGGAATCATCGGCACTGGTGCCATCGGCGGATATTATGGAGCAAAACTGGCTCATGCAGGACAGGAAGTGCATTTCCTGCTGCGCAGCGACTATGAATATGTGAAACAGCACGGCCTGCAGGTAGACTCATGCGACGGTTCGTTTCATCTGGATAATGTCAATGTTTATCAGCATGCGGAAGATATGCCGCAGTGCGACGTGGTGCTCGTGGGCCTGAAGTCAGTCAACAACGACAAACTGCAGTCGTTGCTCCCACCATTGCTCCATGCCCATACGCTGGTGGTGCTCATCCAGAATGGCATTGGCGTAGAGGAAGATGTGCAGAAGATGTTCCCCGATGTGCAACTTGCTGCCGGACTGGCTTTTATCTGTTCTGCCAAGACGGAGCCAGGACTTGTCAGTCACCAGTGCTACGGCAGCATCAACCTGGCCAACTACTCATGCAGGGACGAGGTGCTGATGCAGGCCGTCGTCGACGAGTTCCGTCAGGCAGGCATCGAGACGGGATTTGTGGAGTATCATGAGGCGCGATGGAAAAAAGCCGTATGGAACATGCCGTTCAACGGTATGACCGTGGCGCTGCACACGCAGACCGACCTGCTGCTGAAGAACCCATCGACCAGGCAACTGATTCGCGAACAGATGATGGAGGTGGTCAGCGCTGCCCAGCACTTAGGCGTGAAAAATCTCGATGCCTCGTTTGTAGACAAGATGATAGAGACCACGGATGCCATGACGCCCTACTCGCCGTCTATGCGACTGGACTACGACTTCCACCGTCGTATGGAGATATACTATCTCTATACCCGTCCCTTGGAGATTGCCCGTAAGGCTGGCTGCCGCATGCCGAAACTGGAGATGCTGGAGGCAGAGCTGCACTTCCTGGAGGCCCACCCCTTTTCACTTTAGCACGGGGGGGTGAGCCGTTTGAGGGTGCAAAAGTGCTCCCTACTTAGAAGAGAATTTGTTCCTCGCTGTATGGTTGCAGGAGAAAGCCTTATGGAGTTTGGATGAGGCGACGTCACACCCGCAGGTTTTAACGGATAATTTTAGCCCTCTGCAGATCGTCAAAGTTGATCCAGAAATCAAAGGCTTCAGATTCAGAGAAGCCGTCTGATGATAGCTCTTTCAGAATGGCATCCATCAGCTGAATCTTCGAGATGTTCAAGTCTGGGTCAACATCAATGGTACATGCCACGATGTCGCCCAAGGAGCCAACATGAAGGTTTGTAATGGCGATGTCTCCATCAACCATCTTGACTTGGATGTGCCTGTTGGAGCCATATTCGGGCTTTATTTTACGGAGCTTCTGATATAGCTGGTTGTCGCTATACTTCTCGGAATTGACAGAATTGATAAGTTCACGTAGTATCATTTCTCTTCTTGATTTTTCTGATACTTCATGCGATACTCCATGGGCGTCATGCCTGAGTGTTCCTTGAAATACTTGCCAAAGAAAGAGGCATTAGGAAATTGTAAATCGTCTGCAATTTGCTGCATTGTCATATCAGTGAAGCGAAGGCGGTTCTCGATGGCTTGGAGGGTGAAGAAATGAATCATCTCGCTGGGGCGCTTATTCATGGTTTCCATCAATAGCTTAGAGAGATATTTAGGGGTGACGTTCAGCATCTTGGCATACTCATCGACACGACGGATGCGACCATCACTTTGTTCTACCAACTGCATAAAGCGGTCGGCAAGTTTCTTGCCATGCAGACCAGTATCGCCAAAAGCATTATCACCCTTGGTTCGCTGCTCTACCCTACGCAGCACAGAGAGCACCTCTAAGAGGAAGGTGCTGACAATAGAGCGCACAATGTCGGGATAGAGCTCCAAAGAGCTGTTGCGCATGTGATGGCTAAGCTGATAGTAGTAAGAATCGAACAGCGCAACGTCGGCATCGGATAGTGATGCCTTGGGGTTGTGCTTCAATAGCAGTACATCGGAAAGACTGCTTTTAGTGAACATGTTCATGTTCCACATTTCGCCACGAGAGAACCATACTTGGCGACAATTGAAGTCGGGAGTAGACATAAACTTCTCCACAACCGAACGCACCATGTAGAGAAAGAGGTCATTCTTATTCAGC
>Ga0265299_10002162_pt1 | contig 20669 bp, 20 predicted proteins | sample AusTroGonzalo_MG_4_FD_193485 | JGI IMG/M metagenome (GOLD analysis project Ga0265299, IMG submission 193485) | Bovine rumen microbial communities from tropical cattle in Woodstock, Queensland, Australia - Gonzalo_02 | ecosystem: Host-associated > Mammals > Digestive system > Stomach > Rumen ... | reverse complement strand
TCCGAGGCTTACAACCAGCGCCTGTCGCAGCAGCGCGCCGAGAGCGTGGTGGCCTATCTCATTGCCCATGGTATCGCTGCTGATCGCCTTACGCCAAAGGGTTATGGCGAGAGCATGCCCAAGCGTATAAAAGCCCGTGTGGCCGAAAAATATCAGTTCCTCAAGGAGGGCGACGTACTCACCGAAGAGATGATTAACGCGCTCCCTGAGGAACTGCACGAACAGTGCCATCAGATGAACCGACGCACCGAGTTCAAAGTGTTGCGGACAACTTACGGAATGTTTGATAAGGCAGGAAAACTAATACAAAGCCCAGCAGCAGTACCACCGTCCAAGGATTAATTTCAATCTCGGTAGTAGGTGCCGTCAGCATAAACACCTCGATGGTGTTTATCAGCATGTGCTTGCCGCCAGTCATCATGCCTTCTATCATATCCCATCCGCTTATCAGCCAGAATATCAGTATGGCCATCACCACACAGAACATCGTCCAGAGTCGTGTATAGCAACGCACGCGGCTCTCTTTTACCTCAGGCAGGTTCATCATCACCCGCTCGGTAAATCCGTTGTCTTCTATCTGCTGCTGTGCAGCCTGCTCAAACAACTGTTTCAGTAATATATCATTCTTATCCTCCATATCCATTCTCTCTTAAATAGTTAGCCATTTTATCTTTCCCTCGTTTCAAATGCGATTTAACAGTATTTTCGGCAATGCCGGTTATTTTGCTGATCTCGTCGATGGGATAGCCATCTATCAGCTGCAAGGTAATGCACGTGCGTTCGTCAGGTTTCAGTAGCGCCATCGCGGCGTGTACGTCCATCTTGATGTTCGAGTCGCCAGTCTGTGCAGTCTGTCGCATAACGGTTGGCGATTCCTCGATATCATCGGTCTGGTGTTTCGAGCGCACCTGATCGTAGAACACGTTGTAGGCAATACGCATCAGCCAGGTCGAGAAACTGCTCATGCCACGAAACTTGGTAATGTTCACATAGGCCTTGATAAAGGTCTCCTGTGCCAAGTCGTCGCTCAGCTGCTCATCGCCCAGCGTCTGGTTCAAGAAGAACCTGCGCACAGGCGACTGGTACTTCCTCACAAGCTGGTCGAAGGCCTGCTTGTTGTGGAACACCGCCACCTGTGTCACTAATGCTATGTCGCTGATGCTTGCCATCCTTAACTCTTCAATTTTTCAATTTTTAAATTTTTCAATTTTGAAGATAGTTCTTCTCCGGCATTACCAGCCAAAGTACAAAGTAGAATATCAGTCCGCTAAAAGCGGTAAAGAGTGTCAGGAATGCGTAAGCCAAACGTACCATTGTTGGGTCGAAATCGAAGTACTCAGCCAATCCGCCGCATACGCCAGCAAACACTCTATCGTTCGATCTCATCAGTCGCTTATTCATAATTCTGTATATTTTGGTTGTTATTAAATGCCTGATTATTATCGCGGTTGTTACGGTCCTGTCGGGCTATATACCACTTACCCAATCCGATAAAGAATACCAGTGCGCCGATACCAAAACCAACCTCGCCAGCAACGATGCCCAGGAAGATGGCCAGTCCCACGCCTGTAAACATCTGCCTGATGCCGGCATTATAGCTTGTGCTGTCCCAGTCGTCGTTCTTACTGTCCTTCAGCAGCGCATCGGGTATAGGCTGTCCGTTCTTGATAGCCATTTCGGCCAGACGGTACTTCTCTTTGCGGTTGCGATTGATAAAATAGAACACCAGCAGCACCAGAATAACGGGCAACAGGAATCCCACACAAACGATAGCCAGGATGGGGATGAGCAAGCCCATAAAGGCAGCGCCGTCCATGTCTCCAAAAATTCCGCTAACCACGCGCCCAGCGTCTTCGCCCTCGTAAACCACGTGGCGACGGTAACCGCTGTGGTTGTCGTTGTCGTCAGCGTTGGCGTTGTTAGTAGCAGCAGTAGTATCCGAGAATGCCTCGATGGCATCTGGATTGTGTTTCACTGAATCGCTCACCTGCTCTGTACGAGGCGTGTGGCGATGTTTCTGTGCTGTAGCATTAGCGTTAGAGCTAAGTGCGAGCACCATGGCGATTGCGATTAAATACTGTTTCATATCTCCTTTGTTTTTAAATTCTACACCTGTTTGACGTAACAAATCATAAATTAGTTGCAAAGATAGTGTTTTTTCTCAGATTTTTTTTAATTTTGCCACAAATTTCCGATACGATGGTAAATTTACCTGCAGATTTTGTGGCTGAGACACGCCGAATCATGGGCGAAGAGAGATTCAATCGCTTTGTAGGAGCTTTCGACGAGGAAGCCCCCACGAGTGTGCGTGTGAACCCCTCAAAGGTATCACTCGCCGACGGCGAGAGAGTTCCTTGGTGTACTGAGGGTTATTATCTTGCTGACCGTCCTCAATTCACCTTCGACCCCCTACTCCATGCCGGCTGTTACTACGTGCAGGAAGCCTCATCGATGTTCGTTACCCATATTTTGCGCTATTATCTATCACTTAGCACCCAACACCTATCACCTCATGCGGCTCTCGATATGTGTGCTGCCCCTGGAGGAAAATCTACAGCCCTGCGTAGTGTGCTGCCCGAGGATTGCGTACTGGTAAGTAATGAGCCTATGGGTAATCGTGCGCAGATTCTGCTTGAGAACATTACCAAATGGGGGGCACCTAATTGTATCGTTACCAATAATTATCCACGCGACTTCCGTAAGGCCAAGCTCAAGTTCGACATGATTCTGTGCGATGTGCCTTGCTCGGGCGAAGGTATGTTCCGCAAGGATCCTAACGCCATTAATGAGTGGAGCCAGCAGAATGTAGAAAAATGCTGGCAGCTGCAACGCGAGATTGTGGCTGATGCGTGGGAATGTTTGAACCCTGGCGGACTATTCATATATAGTACGTGTACATATAATACAAAAGAGAACGAGGAGAACATCCAATGGATTCTTGAAAACTTCGATGCCGAAGTAATCAACATCCCGGTTGAGCCTTCATGGAACATCACAGGTTCGCTGCTCGAAGGCTTCAACAAACCCGTATATCGTTTTATACCAGGCATTACCCGTGGCGAGGGTCTTTTTGCTTGTGCATTGCGCAAAGCAGGCACACCCAGTCAGCATCCGTTCAACACCAAGAAGCTAACGCTAAAAGTGTTGGAGTCGGAGATGCCACAAGGCGATTTACCACATGTAGAGGTAGATTATCCCGAGGCACTGAAGTACTTACGTGGCGAGGCTTTGGTGTTGCCACCCGACACCCCAAGGGGGCTTGTTACCATTACCTATCAGGAACAGCCTCTCGGACCCGCCAAGAATATTGGCAATCGCGCCAACAACCTCTATCCCAAGGCTTGGCGTATTAAGAGCACCCACCTGCCGGGCGAAGCACCAAAGGTGCTTCTAAATGATAAATGATGAATGATAAATGATAATCGTGAAATAGTCAAATGAAACAGTATTTAGACATCCTAAACCGCATTCTTACCGAGGGTACTGAGAAAGGCGACCGTACAGGTACAGGCACCATCAGCATCTTTGGTACACAGAGTCGCTATAACCTCGACGACGGATTTCCCCTGCTCACCACCAAGAAGCTGCACCTTAAGAGTATTATCTACGAGCTATTGTGGTTCTTGAAGGGCGATACTAACGTAAAATACCTGCAGGAGCATGGTGTTCGTATTTGGAATGAGTGGGCCGACGAGAATGGCGAGCTTGGTCCAGTTTATGGTCACCAGTGGCGTTCGTGGCCCGATTATAATGGTGGTACCATCGACCAGATACAGTATGTGCTCGATCAGTTGAAAAACAATCCCAACTCACGTCGCATGATTGTTTCGGCATGGAATGTGGCCGAGGTTAACAAGATGGCACTCCCACCATGTCACACTATTTTCCAGTTCTATGTGGCCGACGGACGCCTTTCGTTGCAGCTCTATCAGCGCTCGGCTGATACATTTTTGGGCGTACCTTTCAACATTGCCAGCTATGCGCTGTTGCTGCAGATGATGGCTCAGGTAACAGGTTTTAAGGCTGGAGATTTTATTCACACAACTGGCGATACTCACCTGTATCTCAACCACTTAGAGCAGGCAAAGTTACAGCTCACACGCGAACCACGCCCTCTGCCAAAGATGATTATCAATCCGGATGTAAAGAACCTGTTCGACTTTAAGTTTGAGGATTTCGAGTTGGTAGGTTACGATCCACACCCACATATTAAAGCAGAAGTATCTGTATAGTTGATAGTTGACAGTTATGATTAGTATTATAGCAGCCGTAGCCAAGAATAGGGCTATAGGATTTCAGAATAAACTCATTTACTGGTTGCCTAACGACCTGAAGCGTTTTAAGGCACTCACTACGGGGCACACCATCATTATGGGACGCAACACCTTCCTGTCGCTTCCCAAAGGTGCCCTACCCAATCGTCGTAACATTGTACTCAGTCGTAGCACAAAAGCCTTTGAGGGCTGCGAAGTGTATGCATCGCTTGAAGAGGCACTCCAGCATTGCCAGCAGGACGAAGAGGTATTTATTATTGGTGGTGCCAGCGTTTACGAGCAGGCTTTGCCATTGGCCCATCGTCTTTGCCTGACGGAAATAGACGATACGCCCAAAGAGGCCGACACCTTCTTCCCACCTTACACTGATGGCTGGAAAGAAGCAACGCGCGAAGAACACGATACCGACGAGAAGCATGCCTATCGTTATGCCTTCGTCGATTATATTCACTCATAACGCAATCAGGGAGCCCCGAAAGGCTCCCTGATCTGCTTTATTTATTTGTTCTTACTCTAATGTAGCATCACCAGTTGATATACTGGTGGTTGCTTCACTCTTAGTTTTACCAATCGATACATTCACATCGGTTATCTTACCCTTACTAATCAGCGTGTTATTGTCGGGATTAATAAACTCGAAGGTAACTGTGTAGGTTCCTACGCCAACAGCCGTAAGTGCCTGCTCGGTAGGTGCATAAGTGTTAGGAATCTCGGCCACAGGCTTCTTATCTTCCTCGCCCTTCTTATAAACCTTCACATTACGTACCGTATAGTTATTAGAGGCATTCTTCAGCGAGATGAGTCCCCACTTGCTACGGTTAGGCATTGGCAGAGCGAAGCTGCAAGCTGCCCAGCCATATCTGGAAAGGTCGGCATTCAGTCCTTGGATTCTTGATACATAGTTACGAGAGAAGCCCACCTCGTAATCCACACGATTGCTATTGAAGGTTGCAGTAGCTCTCCAATGGTACCACGAGCTGTAGCGTGGGCAAACATAGGCCGTTAGGTTAAACGTCTTCTTACTGTCGTCCTTCACACCAGCGCTGCCATGAGGAACATGCCACAACCAAATGGTTTTAGCCGTAAACTCTTTATGGCAATCGTCGGGGAAATACTTACCATAATTGTCCATATCATCGTCGAGCACCACATTGTTCGAGTACCAGCGGTAATCAACCCAATTGGTCGATGAGTTACGATCGTAGTCGATATTTGCCAGCGAATAGCTCACACTCTCTTTCCATTCGCACGAGAAACCAAAGCTGGCATCAACCTTAGCCTTAGGACCACTTGCATCTACCTCCACACCAGCTGTAACCGCACCTTTCAAGCCGAAGGTAAACTCGTTAGACATATTACGCGACGAGATTGAGTTTTCGGGGAAAGGTTTAGCAGCAAACTCAAGGTCGGCTACAGGCGCTTTGGTATCAGGATCGGTAAGTATAAACTTATACTGCAAATCGTTAAACCAATAGCCGTAAACACGATTGCGAGTCCATCCGTGCTTGCCTACAAACGGCCCCCACATGGATGTGTTATGTGGTGTCACCTCGCTGCGAACAGCATAATAGTCGCCCGCATTATCGTTGTTTGCCGAATTCATATAAAGAGGCATCACCTCGAAATGCAGCGTTATCGAACCCTCTTTATTAAGTACATCGGGATCAGACCAAGTAGCCTCGTCAATCACCTTGTAAAGCGAGAAGGGGAAGTTAATGGTATAACGTTTTGCATCACTCTTCATGCTCACCGTCACCTGTTCAAAATCGGGCAAATTCGAATTATCACCACGTGTACGTGCCATAGCATTATCATCATCGTCATCGTATCCATTAATCCAGTTAATCAGCGGTTTCAGGCGTACATTATAGTAATCAAGGTCTTTCACAATAACTTGTGTTTGCTCTTTACCATTTTCATCAACCATCACCACCTCGTCGGGTTCGTTAATCAGATAAAAGTCCTCGCGTTCATTGTGCGATGCCCACAGCATTTCATCCCAGCCATCGAGGTTATCATATCCCAAATCCTCAGTTTTTTCGTAATTACCCAAATCAGGCGTTAGCAGAACCACTAATCCGTCATTCTCGTAGTAATCAGCAAGTTCATCGACTTTTTCTATAGCTGTAGGTACATCAACAATAGCAATCTTCGCTTCGTCCATACTACTTACCGTGTTAGGGAAACACATACCCAAAGCCTGCTGCAACTCCAGAGACAAGTTACTAATACCTGAGAAGTAAACAGGTAAATTACATGTAGCCCATTTTAAGCTATCGGGTACCATTTCATCGATACCAACTTCATAAGGCACACCATAGGGATTATCGCTACTATCTACACATGAAGACATGACGAAAGATCCACAAGACAAGACGACAGAAAGCGTCCAAAGGTTAATTCTCTTCATACTCATTTATTGTTTTAGGTTATTTCTTGTGGGCAAATATACGAAAAAAAATAAAACAAACACACTTTTATTAAAAAAATTTTCATCATAAACAAAAAAAAGGTCCGCAAGCTATACATTGCGAACCTCTTTATAATGAATATGTTACGATTAGTCAATCTCTTCGTCGGGCTCATAACCACCCATCTCGCGGATGGCGTTCTTGAGCATGGTGTACTGCTGGTAGAGATTGTTAACAGCCTCCTCATTCTGGGTATAGTCGTGCATAGGCGACTTAAGGAAGAACGAGAGGAAGCGCTGGATACCAAAGCGACCAGCACGGGCTGCCAAATCGCTAAGCAGGCAGAGGTCGAGACACAAAGGTGCTGCCAGAATAGAGTCGCGGCAAAGGAAGTTAATCTTAATCTGCATAGGATAACCCATCCAGCCAAAGATATCGATATTATCCCAACCCTCCTTGTTATCGTTACGTGGAGGATAGTAGTTGATACGTACCTTATGATAATACTGGGTATCCTCGTCGTTACCGTGACCATACAAGTCGGGCTGCACATCGGGCTTCAGGATAGTCTCGAGGGTAGAGAGCTTGCTCACCTCCTTGGTGCGGAAGTTAGCGGGCTCGTCGAGCACCAAACCATCGCGATTACCTAAGATATTGGTCGAGAACCAGCCGCTAAGCCCAAGGCAACGGGTGCCAATGATAGGAGCAAAGCCCGACTTAACAAGCGTCTGACCTGTCTTAAAGTCCTTACCAGCAATAGGCATCTTGGTTTTCTCGGCCAGCTGCCACATAGCTGGGATATCAACGGTGGTATTAGGCGCACCCATAATGAAAGGTGCTCCCTCCGATAGTGCCGCATAGGCATAACACATAGATGGAGCGATATGCTCACGATCGTCGGCCTTCATAGCAGCCTCGAGGTCGGTGAGCTGATAGTGAACCTGCTCGTTCACAGGCACGTAAATCTCGGTAGATGCTGCCCAGAGAACTACCACACGCTCGCAGCCCTTTCGAGCCTTGAAGTTACGAATATCCTCACGAAGCGCCTCTACCATCTGCCAACGGGTTAAGCCCTGCTTCACATTGTCGCCATCCAAACGCTTGGCGTAGTTCTTATCAAAAGCCGCAGGCATAGGCACAATCTGCTCCAACTCATCGCGAACAGGATTGATATCCTTCTCCTTGAGTACCTCGGCATACATGGCTGCTTGATAAGCATTCTGTGGATAGACATCCCAACATCCGAAAACGATATCGTCTAACTTGGCCAATGGAACAATATCGGCATAATGCAGATAACGGGCTTCGTCGCCACGACCAACACGCATCTTATCGTACTGAGTCATAGAGCCAACGGGCTTGGCCAACCCCTTGCGAGCCATTAGAACACCTGTCATAAATGTGGTAGAAACTGCACCACAGCCAACAACTAAAATGCCCAATTTACCCTGGGCTGGGGAAACTTTAGTTTTTGTCATCTTCTTTTTTAAAAGGTTGATAATACGATTTGCTTTTTAATGGCACAAAGGTGCACATAATAATTGAAATGAGCAAAGAAAACTCGAAAAATTTGCAAAGTTTTACAGCTTTTAAGGCTAAAGTTACAGAAAAATACATTAATTTTGCATGCGATTTTTTTTAGGTAACAAAATTAATTATGTACAAACCAACATTCAACATGAAGCGCCAACGCCTGGTGTTCCGTCATTTCGGAAACAAGGGCTACTCGCTCTTCAGCTGTCTGGGCCGCGAGGTAGTTTGCAGTGTGCTCTCGGTAGCCACACTTACCTACGCATCGGCCGAGAGCGTGAGTACGAAACCTGTGGTTTCGGATTCCGTTGCTACAACGACAGCCCGCGAGATGATGCTCGATGAAGTCAGCGTGACAGGATCGAGGGCGCCACTGACCAAGAGTCAGGCTGCGAGAATGGTAACTGTACTGGACCGAAAGGATATTGCGCAGGCGCCAGTACAAAGTATTAACGACTTGCTGAAATACGCTGTAGGCGTAGATGTGCGACAACGAGGCCCTATTGGCGCCCAAACGGACATCTCGATACGCGGAGGCACGCAAGACCAGATTATCCTACTGCTTAACGGTATTAACATTTGCGACCCACAAACGGGCCACAATGCGATGGACTTGCCCGTTGACCTGAGCGACATTGTGCGCATAGAGGTGATTGAGGGTCCTGCAGGACGCATCTATGGCAGCTCGAGCCTGGTGGGGGCGATTAATATCGTAACCCGCCCCGCCCAACAGTCAAGTAGCGAGGTAACCCTCGAAGCAGGTAGTTACGGCTATGGCAAGCTTAGCGGACGAGCCAACCTGCAACATGGCCGATGGAACAATCAGCTAAGTGCAGGCTATTCGCGTAGCGATGGCTACTCACGCTGCAAGGCGGGCACGCTGAACACAGGCTTTAGTGGCACAAAAGGTTTCTACCAAGGACAGTATGAAGACCACGATGTGCGCCTGAACTGGCACTTGGGTCTTGCGGATAAAGGCTGGGGAAGCGGCACTTTCTATGCCACACCTAAATGGCAGGCCGACAACCAGTATGAGCACACCACCAAGCTCTACACAGCCATACAGGGCGAGACCAAACGCGGACGCTTACATTTTGCACCCAGCATTTACTGGAACCAGAACCGCGACCGCTACGAAGGCTATCATGGTGAGCCCGAGAAGATGAAGTACAACTACAACCGTACGGATGTATATGGTGTAAGCCTGAGTAGCTATTTCGATTGGCAGGCGGGTCGCACAGCGTTTGGCGCCGAACTCAGGAACGAGGATTTGGTAAGTGGCAACTTAGGCGAGCCGCTTAACCAAACGCATCATATTGCCGGTACCGACCGCGATTACACGTTAGGCATAAACCGCACCAACATCAGTGGTTACTTAGAGCACAACCTGCTGCTTAACAACCTCACCATCTCGGCAGGACTGGTGGCGGTAAAGAATACGTGGAGTAATATGAACCTTACCGTGTATCCCGGTATCGACATCAGCTACCGCCCCACCCCAAGCTGGCGACTGCATGCTGCCTACAACACCTCGTTACGTATGCCATCGTTTACCGAGATGTACTACAAGCTGCAGGGCTACAAGGCCGACCCGCACCTGAAGCCCGAGGAGATGACGGCGATAGAGGCTGGCGCCAGCTACACAAAGGGAATCCTGAGTGTTTCTGCCACAGCTTGGTATCACCACGGTCGTAATATGATTGATTGGATTATGGATACCTCGTTAGGCGACGATGCCGTTTGGCAGAGTGTGAACCACACCAAAATCAATAGCATTGGCTTAGAGGCTAACGCTAAATTAACAATTGACAAGGGGCAATTGACAATTAATTATAGCTACATCAATCAAAACAAGGATAACGAGGCGCATATTGTTTCGCAGTATGCGTTAGAGTATCTGCGCCACAAGCTCATTGCCAACGCGCAAGTGCCTCTATTGGCTAAGCTTACATTAGGTGTGAACCTGCGTTGGCAGGACCGCGTAGGCCAGTATACCGACTTTAGCGGTGCGGTGCAGGATTACAAACCCTACGCGCTGGTCGATACGCGACTTACTTGGCAGGAACCTCGCTATAAGTTCTACCTCGAGGCCAACAATCTGCTGGACAAAGACTATGCCGACTTTGGCCATGTAGAACAACCCGGAAGGTGGCTGATAGCAGGATTTAATGTTAAACTATAAAACAAGAAAAGAGGCTCGCTTTAAAAGCGGGCCTCATTCTTTTTATTTCTTCAGTTTGAATGAATTCTCTATAGAACTAAGTTCGGCAACGAAAGCCTTGTCAACCTTCAAGCGTTTCTCGATGGTGTTGCAGCTATGAATAACGGTTGAGTGATCGCGGCCACCAATAAGCTGTCCAATTCTTGATGCAGGCATCTTGGTGTGCTTCTGTGCCAGATACATAGAAATCTGTCGCACCTGAACGAAATCGCGCTTACGGCTCTTGCTGAACACGTTCTGCTGACTAACGCCATAGTGGTTGCAAACCTTCTCCAGAATATCGTCGATGGTAAGCGGATGGTTATCAACCTTCACAGCACGCTTAATCACACGCTCGGCCAGTTTCATATCGATATTCGAGTTGTACACAATCGAGTAAGCCATCAGCGAGTTGATAACACCTTCCAAATCGCGCACGCTGCCATTAGCAGTCTGAGCAATAAACTCAATCACGTCTGCAGGAATCTTCAATCCGTCGCGCTTACACTTTGCGGTCAGGATGTCGACACACAACTGCTCATTGGGCTTTTCGAGCTCGGCAATGAGTCCGCAAGCGAAACGAGTCAGCAGGCGGTCCTTCACACCAGTGAGGTCAACAGGAGGACGGTCGCTGGCCAGAATAATCTGCTTACCCATACGGAACAGATGGTCGAAGATATGGAAGAAGGTATCGAGTGTTTTGGGAGAGTTCACCCACTCCTGTATATCGTCAACAATCAGCAGGTCGATGCTCTGATAGAAGTTGATGAAGTCGTTCGTTGTATTCTGTCGTACCGAATCGGTGAACTGCACCTGGAACAAACGGGCACTTACATAGAGTACGCGCTTGTTAGGATATGTTTCGCAGCACTTCAGTCCAATGGCGTTAATAAGGTGGGTCTTACCGCAACCTGATGGGCCATAGATGAAGAAGGGGTTAAAGGTGGTTTTACCCGGATGCTCGGCAATAGAGAGACCTACGGTACGAGGAAGCTTGTTTGAGTTACCTTCGATGTAGTTATTGAAACTCTTCTTAGGGTCGAGCTGTGGGTTCAGCTGCTGCTGGCGGGGAGCATCGAGCACATTGGGTGCTTTGTTAAGCTGCTGACGGGCGGGAACCGATTCAATGCTCGGACCCTCGCTCTCAACATCGGTAGTGATATCGCGTCCCTGACCCTCAGTGGCCTTCACCTCTACTATTCTGTAATTGAGCTTTACATTGGTTCCAAACACTCGCGCTAATACCTTACTTAATAATCCAACGTAGTATTGCTCCAAGAACTCGAATACGTATCGGCTTGGAACCTGCACCAAAACCGAACGGTTCGCTTCGTTGAACGACTCGAAGACGATTGGTGCAAACCACGTTTTAAACTGCTGCTCTGTGACGTTGGCCTGGATGAGACGAAGGCAGTCGGCCCAGAGCGCCTGATGATTATTATTCATTTGGCGAATGTTACTTTTTAAACTATTAATCTTTATACAAGTCTTAGGCTTGTAGATTGATAACCGTGCTGCAAAGGTAGTAACTTTTTTCGAAACTTGCAAATCACTAAAATCTTCGAATGTGTGAACAAAATCCGTAACTATTTAAAAATGTGATAGTTACAACGTTTCACAAATGTATAACCGATTTTAGGTACTTGCAAACATCACATTGCCTGAAAATCAAGCAGTTACACGTGTGCGAACACACAAAAAATAATGGCCAAGGTGCAAAAAACGTACCTATGGCCAAAATTTACTATTTAGACAAAATCTATTTTACTTATCTTTCTTGCCGAAAACCGAGAAGTGCACATAGCGTTTTGGATGCTGCTTCAAATCAATCATCAGCGAGTCGGCATGCATCATCGTAGAATTCAGGTTGTTATACAATGATGGATCGCGCATCAGCAAGCCTAAGCTACCCTCACGGCTGTTCAGGTTGGCAGTCATCTGCTCTACGTTCTTCAGGGTAGCGTTCACGCTGGCCATGGTGGCAGCAATATCCAGCTGGCTCACGTCCTTGGTAATCTGGTTGGTGTTAGCCAGCACGCCGTCGGCATTCTGCAGCATCTGAGGCATCTGACGGTTCAGCGTTGCTGTGAGCAAGCTCAAATCGTGCGAGGTGCGTGTCAAGTCGGCCGTAATCTGGTCAACATTATGCAACGAGTTGGCAATAGCCGGGTCGGCCAGCAGGGTGTTTACACTTGCCAGTATAGAGTCGAGCTTAGGCAGCATCTGCTGTACGGTAGGAATCATCTCGGCCGCCTTACCCATTGCGCCCATCTGCTGTGCACCGTTAATGGTATCGCCGGGAGCCACCATACCATCGGCTGCATTACCCAGCACCAGCAGCACTTTCACGTTACCCATCAGGTCGGTAGCAATCTCGGCACGACTGCCTTTGGGCAGGTTCAGCTCGGAATTCACGCCGATAGTAGCTACTATCTCGCCCGCATCCTGATAGTTAAACACAATATCCTGTACCACACCTACGCGATAACCATTAGCAAAGATGGGGCTCGACAATGAGAGACCGCTCACATCCTTGAACTTGACATAGTATTTGTTGTCGCCAGAAAACAGCGTCATACCCTTTAAGAACTGCAAACCAAAGTAGAGCACCATAATGCCCACAACAGCCACAAGAGCAATCTGAATTTCTTTTGAAAATTTCTTCATAACATATATTATTTTTGTTTTCTTGCTTTAAACTCACGGATAGCGGCATTCACATCAACGCGCTTACCACCCTTGAAGGCTACAATGAAAGCCTCGGGAATCTTGGTAGCCACCTGCTTGCGCAAGGTGTAAATCTCGTTATAGTCGGTCGATGCGCCAACGGTGTACTTATACATACCGCCATCGCTGTAAGAGTCAACATCGGTCAATCCCTTAAAGCGGGCATCGCTGGCCTTCAGCTTCGACGAGCTCGACAGAATCTGTACCTTGAACACTGGTGCATCGTTTGCCGATGCCGCAACGGCAGGCTTCTCGGTCTTTGGTTCAGGCTTTGCTGGCTCAGCTGCAGGCTGTGTGTCGTTTACCGATTTCACCTCCATAGGCTGTACCGTTGCTTCCTCAACCTGTGGTTCCTCTACCTGAGGCTCGGGCAGGGGCTCCAGCTTAGGCTCAACCTGTGGCTCCTCAACCTTCATATAAGGTATGGTAATGTTACCACCATGACGCTTGCGATAGTTCAGGAAGGCGTTGAATATACCTGTAGCATAAAGTGTCTCGGCACGGGCCGAGTTCATAAACTCCTCCTCGTCGCGGGTCGAGATAAAGCCCAGCTCCAACAAAGCACCAGGCATCGACGAGAGGCGCAGCACAGCCAGGTTATCCTGCTGGGCACCCATATCCTGTCGGCCTGTAGCCTGGCACACATAGCGCTGCATGTATTTTGCCAGCTCTACGCTGTTCTCCATATTCTTGTCTTGTACGAACTCAAACATAATATCGCTCTCGGGCGAGTTGGGGTCGTAGCCGTGATAGGTCTGCTTGTAATCCTTCTCCATAAAGATAACCGAGTTCTCGCGCTTGGCCACCTCTAAGTTCTGCATCACACCTGTTTGCTTACCTGTGCGCTTGCTGGTACCCAACGTATAGGTTTGGAAACCGTGCGCCACCCTACCCTTTGGCAAGGCGTTAATATGAATAGATATAAACAAATCGGCCTTATTCTGGTTGGCAATCTCGGCACGACGGTACAGCTCTACAAACTTATCGGTCTTACGGGTATAAACCACTTTCACATCGGGACAGTTCTGCTCTACCATACGGCCAAAAGCCAAGGCAAACTTCAGGGTCAGGTTCTTCTCTTTCGAGATGGCACCCACAGCACCCGTATCATGACCGCCATGACCAGCGTCGATTACCAGTGTAAACGTATTCTTACCGGCTGCCTGAGCCATCATAGCTCCTCCCAGCAGCACCAAACATAATATGTATCTTAAATAATTCACAATTCACAATTAATAATTCACAATTAACAATTCATAATTCGCAGTTCTACGCCTGCGCCGGCCGAATCGGCTCCCATTGGCGGATTCTTCTTGGTTATCTTAAGCTGTATGCTCGATACCTGCGGGAACTGTTGGTTGATGGCTTTCACGATGCGCCCTGCTACATGCTCCAGCAATTTCGAGGGTACGTCCATCTGCTGTTTCACCAGCTCGTAGAGTTCGGCATAGTTTAGTGTGTCGGCCACCTCGTCGGTTTCCATCGCCTGTTGTATGGGATAGCCCACGCGCAAGTCAACTAAGAACTCGCCGCCCACCTGTTGCTCCTGGGGCATCACGCCATGAAAAGCGTAAAACCTAACCTCGCGTAAGAATATGTAGCTCTCACTCTTCATTGTTCACAAACTCTTCGTCCTCGTCGTGGCAACCAGGTGCGTACTTCTTCAAGGCGCGCTCAACACCTGTTTTCCAAGTGTTAATACTCTCGTCTTTGAGCGAGAGCGAGGCTACCAGCTTGATGACATGCTCTATAGGCATACGATAGCGCAGCACACCCGAAATAAGCTTGGCGTAGTTCCAATACTCGGGGTTGAACTTCTCCGATAGGCCCTCAACGGTTGTCTTATACCCTCGGCGGTTCTCGAACTGGAAGTCGTAGCGCTTGGTGCCGTCGGGGTTTATCTGCTTAATAATCTTACCCGTTGTCACGTTCTTGGGCAGATATATGCCCTCCTCGTCGTCGGCCAGTCCGGTAAATATTTCGTAAGGATAGCCGTTTAGCAGTCCTACCAAGGCCACCCATTTCTCGCGGTTGTTCTGAAAACGCACCACATCGCACTCCAGCACCTTGGGACGTACCTCGGTTACCTCCGGACGGCATCCGGCCGTAAAGATATCGAACGCCTGATTAACCAGCGATATCAGCAATTCCTCGTCGTCGGGCTTGAGGGCCTTCAAACACAATGTAAGGATATTAGCTATACGCTCCTCGGTAAGTGCGTCGTCGGTACGTTGACCTATGGTTGCAAGTTCGCGAGCTACGTGTGCAACGAACTCATTACGCAAGTTTTCTTCCATATCAATATAATTTTGCTGCAAAGTTAGGTAAATTTGGTGAAATATTTGTATTTTTGCATCCAAATCTTATTAAATATCAGAATTTTATAAGCAAAATTAAGAGATATGAAGAATTTATTGACACGACGCACCGTTAGAAAATACACCTCGAAGGCTGTTAGCGACGAGCTGTTGAACCGCCTGATGAACGATGCAGCCCGCACCCAGACGATGGGAAACCTGCAACTCTACAGCGTGGTTGTTACCCGCAGTAACGAGATGAAAGCCAAGCTCTCGCCCGCCCATTTTAACCAGCCCATGGTGAAAGAGGCGCCCGTGGTGCTTACCATTTGTGCCGACTTTAATCGCACCAGCCGCTGGGCCGAATGCCGCCAGGCCAAGCCCGGATACGATAACTTCCTGTCGTTTATCAACGCAGCTACCGATGCCCTACTCTATACCCAAACGCTGTGTAACCTTATGGACGAAGAAGGCCTTGGCTATTGCTACCTTGGCACCACCGTTTACCAGCCACAGCAGGTTATCGACATTCTTGGTTTGCCCAAGCTCGTAATGCCCGTTGCCACGCTTACCGTAGGCTGGCCAGCCGAGGAGCCTGCCCTTTCCGACCGCCTGCCTTTGGCCAGCTTTGTACACCAAGAGACTTACAAGGACTACCAGCCACAGGATATAGACACCTATTATAATTATAAGGAGAATCTGGAAGAGAACCTCAACTTCCTGAAGATAAACCACAAGGAAACGCTCGCCCAGATTTTTACCGACATACGCTATACGAAGAAAGATAACGAAGCGATGTCGGCCGGACTGCTCGATACATTAAAAAAACAAGGGTTTCTCGATTGAGAAACCCTTATTCTTTATGACGATTAGTCTTCTACCACAATGGGCTTGTACTTAGGCACCAGTGCCTTCATGATAACCCAACCAATCAGGTAGGCCACCGCACAAATGCAGAATACCACCATGTAGGCAGCAGGCTTGCCTTCGAAGCCGAAGAACTGGAAGTTCTGGCCCTGCTCGGCAGCCCAGGTAAAGAACTCGCCCGAACCCATGTTAATAGCCATAGAGCCGAAACCACCCGTCATGGTTCCCAAACCAACAATGGTACCGATAGTGCTCTTGGGGAACATATCGCCAATAGTCGAGAACAGGTTAGCACTCCAAGCCTGGTGTCCTGCACCCAGCAAGCCAATGAGTATAGCTGGCCACCAAGCGCTGTAAGCGCCCAAAGGCTGAGCCAACAAGCCCAGTACGGGGAAGCAGGCAAATATCAACATAGCACGCATGCGCCCCAGGTATGGGTTCATGCCCTTCTTGTCGACAAAGTAAGTAGGCAGATAGCCACCGCCGATACTCAGCACGGTTACAATGAGGTAGAGCGTAAAGATGAGCGCAATACCCATAGCCGAATCGGAGGTATAGCCATACTGGTCGCTGAAGTAAGCAGGCGCCCAGAACAGGAAGAACCACCACACGCCGTCGGTCATGAGCTTACCAACAAGGAAAGCCCAAGTCTGGCGGTAGGTAAAGCACTTGAAGAAAGGTATAGCCTTCTCCTCCTTCACCTTGTCGCGATCCTGCACCTCCTCAAGGTCGTTATCCTGCTCAATATAGTTCAGCTCGGCCTGGTTCACGAACTTGTTAGCACGAGGCTTCTCGTACAGCCACATCCACAGGCCCATCCAAACGTAACCTAATACACCAATGATGATAAAGGCCATTTCCCAACCCCAGGCACGTGCCAGCAGGGGGATAGTGGCAGGCGCAGCCAAGGCACCTACCGATGCACCACTATTAAATATAGAGGTAGAGAAAGCACGGTCTTTCTTTGGGAAGTACTCGGCTGTAGCCTTAATGGCTGCAGGGAAGTTACCAGCCTCACCAACGGCTAATATCATACGGCATGAGAGGAACAGCCATACCGAGATGGTGGCAATGGCAACGGCGGCATCGCTACCAGCCTGCACCATACGCAGCGCCTCAATACTATCGTAGCCCTCAATGTTCATAGCTACCCAGCCGCAGCCAGCGTGCATCACAGCACCTGTGCTCCACACGAAGATAGCAATAAGGTAACCCTTCTTGGTGCCCATCCAGTCGATGAACTTACCCGAGAAGAGGTTGGCAATGGCATAGAACAACGAGAACAAGCCCGTAATCTTACCATAGTCGGCATCGGTCCAATGGAAATCAATAGCAATAAAGTCTTTCCAAGTGAGCGACAGAACCTGACGGTCCATATAGTTTACTGTGGTAGCCAAAAACAGCAGCGCACATATAACCCAACGGAAGTTGGACATTTTGGTAGTCTGTATAGGAGTCATATTATCTCAGGTCTTTAACTTCGATGTTGTCCTTATCGTTGTAGTTCAGGTTCTCGCCAGCCATACCCCATATGAAGGTATAGTAATAGGTAGCCGAGGCGCAGTGAATGCTCCACTCGGGGCTCATGATAGCCTGCTCGTTCTTCAGCCAAACCACGCGGGTTTCCTGGGGCTCGCCCATTACATGACTAATCTGCTGGTTCTCGGGCAGGTTAAAGTAGTAGTAAGCCTCAATACGGCGACCGTGTGTGTGAGGTGGCATAGTATTCCAAACACTACCCTCCTGCAGCTGTGTCAATCCCATCTGCAACTGACAAGGACCCTCCTCGAGTGCGGTGTTCACAATCAGCTGGTTAATGGTACGCTGGTTGCTCTCGGCCTTGGTGCCCAGAGGCTTTTCCTTGGTACCAACAATCACAGCCTTCAGGCTCTGCACTTTACCGTTCTTACGACCGTCGAGTGTAACCCACTGTGTTTTGTAGTGCTGGTGGGCAGTAGCCGAGTTCAGGTAGAACTTAGCAGGGTTCTTGGCATCCTTCGAGCGGAAGATAACCTCCTTGTTCGAGTCGATGTCGTTACCCTTCTTGTCCTTACCCAGCCATCCGCGACCCACATAGAGCGCCTCGCTATAGCCAAGTGGATACTCCTGTCCGTCGACGATAACCACGCCGTCGCCACCGGTATTAATAATACCTAACTCGCGGTTACGCATAAAATAGTCGGCACGCAGCTGTGGGTGAGTTTCCAGCTTCAGGTCCTTATTCACAGGCATTGCGCCACCAAAAATAAAACGATCGTAGTACGAGTAAGTCAAGTTAATCTCATCGGGAGCCATCACCTTCTCCATCACAAAGCGGTCGCGCAGTGTCTGCGTGTCGTAGTGCTTCACATCGGCAGGGTGACAAGCCGTTTGGAATGTCATGTTCTGCTGGCCAAAAGCCGTCATCAGATTTCCCATAAGCATCAAAGTAAAAATCGATTTTTTCATTGTTTATTAATTATTATTTATCATTCATCATTTATCATTTAGCTTTCTCGTCGGCGACAATGCGCTTGCGGTTCCACCACATCATGGCGGCGGTAAATACGGTAAGCACACCCATGCCAACCCACTGCAGGTTGTTTACGCACTTATAGATGGTCCAGCCAAACAGGCTCGATGCAAAGTCGAGTGCACCAGCCTCGAACCCCTCGGGAATCTTAGCGGCGTTATCGCCTGTTTGCTCAAACACGGTGTGGGCAGCCTGAGTAAAGGCAGGCGCCATATCGGTAACAAACCACAAGCCGATAGCCAGCGCTACCAAGCCCACAATAAAGGTCTTTACCACGTTACCCTTGGTGTAAGGCAGTACCATTACAAACACGTAGAACATACCAGCCAACGAGGCCAAAGGCAGGAACTCGTTACCGGGCAGCACAACGGCCAAGCCCAAGGTAACAGGAATAAGCAGCAGCGATACCACCAATGTTGTTGGGTGACCAATAACCAATGCTGGCGACATACCTATATATACCTTCTTACCGTTAAACTTCTTCTTAACTACCTCCTGAGTCTTCTCCGAGATAGGCATCAGTCCGTCGATAAACAGCTTGGTAATACGAGGAATCAGCTCCATTACCGCACCCATCGTTACGCCCAAGAACAGTATTTTCTTAATATCCAGCTGTGCCAAGGCACCAATCAGCGCGCCTACAATCACACCCAGCACCAGGGGCTCGCCCAGCACGCCGAACTTCTTCTTCAAGCCCTCGGCATCGATATCCAGTTTCGAGAAACCCGGAATCATATCCAAGCCCTTGTTAATAAGCATGGCAAACGGTGTAAAGCTCTGCACAAAAGGCTGTGGTATAGAAATACCCTCCATACCCTCGTAGTAGGTTTGGAAGCGTGGTGCTGTTAAATCGGCCATTACCAGCGTGTTAATATAGCAAACAATAGCGGCAAAATAGCCCCATGCCAGGCTCTGGTCCATTACAAAGTAAGCCACCGCACCAATAAAGGCAAAGTGCCAGTAGTTCCACAGGTCGATATTTACCGTACGGGTGGTTTTGGTAATAAGCATCAGGAAGTTCACGCCCAGACAGATAGGAATGATGAGCGCACCCACAGCGGTGTTATAAGCCACGGCTGCAGCTGCTGGCCAACCCATGTCGAACACCCCCAGCTGGAGGTTATACAAACGTGAAATCTCGGAAAGCGGATCGCCGAAGTTATTGGTTAAGAGGGCTGTTACAATACCCAACCCAACGAATCCCACACCAACATAAAGTCCTGATTTTAAAGACTTTCCGAATTTTAATCCAATACAGAGCCCAATGATGGTAAACAGTATGGGCATCATGACCGATGCACCCAGACTGATAATGTAACTGAATACTTGTTCCATTGTTTTTAGTCGATTTTTGGTGCAAAGATACACATTTTTGCCGAACAACACGACAAAGCCAACGTTTTTTTTACTCAAACGTTAACGTAAGTCTACCCATGCATCCTCATCGGGTATCACAATGATAAAGCGCGAGCCGTTGGTATAGGTGGCATCCAGCTTCAGTTCGCCGCCAATCAGGCGCACCAGCTGCCTACAAACGGGCAGGCCTAATCCTAAGCCTTCGGTAAATATATCGCCTTTCTCAAAGGTCGAGAAAAGATTCTCGCGCACACTCTCGCTAATACCAGGACCGGTATCCTCAACAAAGAACATCACCTTGAGCCCGTCGGTCTTTACCGATAGCGTGACGTGGCCCTCGGCCGTAAACTTCTTGGCGTTAAACAGCAGCTCGTTCAGCGCCTTGGTCAGGTAGTCGCGATTGGTCTTTACCGTTTGCGTATCGCTCACCTGCACATCGGTCGTCAAGTCAACGGTATGAGGTGGTCGCTCGGCATACGTAGCCGCCACTTCGTT
>Ga0265299_10002160_pt1 | contig 20682 bp, 28 predicted proteins | sample AusTroGonzalo_MG_4_FD_193485 | JGI IMG/M metagenome (GOLD analysis project Ga0265299, IMG submission 193485) | Bovine rumen microbial communities from tropical cattle in Woodstock, Queensland, Australia - Gonzalo_02 | ecosystem: Host-associated > Mammals > Digestive system > Stomach > Rumen ... | reverse complement strand
GCAAGGTAGGGACAACCGAGATAACTGCCACAGGTGAAGATACCTTAGAGCTTGTAGCCGGGTCAAACATTGATCTTGTTCCCGATGCGGCAAATAAGAAAGTCACGATCCGAGGAACAGGAGGAGGTGGAGGTGTTGATAGGTACGACGAGCTTCTTGATGTACTTGTAACAAGCCCTTCCGAGGGACAGATACCCGTTTATGACGACGATCAGGGCAAATGGGTAAACGTTACCCCCGCCCTGAATACTTTGAGTGATGTTGACATCACAACACCTTCGGACGGCGAAAGCCTTGTCTATGACGGAAGTCATGCCAAGTGGAAAAACAAGGAGACTATTGATGCACTCGCCCGCGCCCTTCAAAACGAGTTCGGGGTACATAATTTGATGCCGTTTGTTCCGTATTCGGATTTAACGTCACATAATATTACGCCGACTATAAGACCTAATGGTACGGTCAGATACAACACTTCTGCGGCGATAGATGCAAATACTATTTTGGGAATATCTGCCCCGACGAGTGCAACAACAAACTCATCTACCAAGTATGTGTTAAAAGCAGGAAGTTACAAATTTGTAGTTAAGACAAGTTCTGCTTTGAGTGTTGATATGTATGTTGCGGTTCAAAATTGCGATAACGATACGGCTATTGCAGTTGCAAATTCGGGAACAGAAGCAGTAGTGCCGTTTACTTTATCCGCTGATACAAGTATTTTGGTTTACTCTTATTTTGCGGCAGGACAGACACTCTCTAATTTTGATGTACAGGCATTTATCATCCTTGATTCTGATACGGATACCGATTATTTGCCTTTTGCATTGCCAAACAGCAAGCTAACAGAAGCAGTATATAAAAACAAAATTTCAGATGCTAACACAGACAATAATGACGGAATGCTGAGATACTACCATGTAATCGGTGTAAGTGGAAACCATGCTCCGCAAAATGGGTCAGCATATTTGATGTTAGAGTTTGGATATGCCGAGAAGTTTGTTATTCAGTTAGCTTTTGATGTCTCTAATGATTTCATTTATATGAGAAGAAAAGGCAATAATGCATCTTGGCCTACAACTGGTACTTATGGATGGGTACAAATATATCCAGTGCCTTTTTACACAGGTACAAACACTACTGCGACTTCAATATCAAGCAGTTCTAATACAAATATATCTTCCATAGCAAACCTTCCTGCGGGTAAATATCGTCTTACGGGATCAGTTAATTTTGGACAGAATGCGACAGGTTGGAGAAGTTTGACTATCTCTACAACATCGGGTTCTGATTATCATACTTGGACAGCCGTTGGTAATAGTACGCAAAGAACAGATATGCAATATACTGAATATATGACATTATCGTCAGCTAAAACAGTATATTTAGTTGCTTATCAAAATTCGGGCAGTTCATTGTCAATATCTTCGATACAGTTTCATGCTGAAAGATTATCATAAACAATTAAAGGAGGAAAATCAAAATGAACAAATGGTTTGTAACAGAAATAACAAAAGTATCAGACAGCGAGGCATACGCAAAGGCAATAACGGAGAAGGACACTTATGATGAGGCACTCGCTCTTTATCATCAGATTCTTGCTTCGGCTTATGCAAACCCTAACATGGAATATGCTCTTGTTTACATCACCAACTATTACGGTGGTACAGATATGATGGAAAGATATGAGCCTGCGGCTGAAGCTGAGGTATGAGGCATGGATACCGCAGTAACCCTTCTAACGGTCATTATCCCGTCAGTTTTAACGCTTGTAGGGTGCTTGGTTAATAACAATATGCAGAGAGCCAAAGCACAGCATGAAATACAGATGCAAGTGGCTTCAATAAATGCCAACTATGACAAGCAAACGGCACTCATTCAAGCACAGATAAACGAGCTTTCCGAAAAGGTTAACAAACACAATAATCTTATCGAGCGGATGTATAAGTGCGAGGATAGATTAAATATTGTAGAGCATGATATTGCCGATATGCGTGATGATTGTAAATGAAGGAGGAAGATATGTTAAAAAATTCTGTTTTTGATGTGCTGAAATGGATTGCCATTGTTGCACTCCCAGCACTATCTACCTTTATTGTGGTTCTTGGTAAGATATGGGGTTGGGGAGATATTGCACCTATGGTAGCACAGACCGTAACAGCAGTTGCGGCATTACTTGGAGCATTACTTGGTATCTCAACAATACAGTACAACAAGGGTGGTGAGTAGATGGCTTATACAGCAGAAACATTTTTGGCAAAAATAAAACCTATGGTTATTGTCGATATGGAGCAGAGCGGTATTCTCGCATCCCTGACTGCGGCTCAAGCTTTCATCGAGTCGAATAAAGGAAACTCGGGCTTGACCCAAAAAGCGAACAACCTCTTCGGAATCAAAGGATCATATAACGGGCAGTCGGTCAAGATGGAAACCACAGAATACTATCACGGACAGCCTGTAAGGGTCATGGCAGATTTTAGGAAGTACCCGGATTGGCAAGCAAGCATAAGCGATCATTCAGCTATGTTTAACAGAATGAAACGCTATGAGAATCTGCGGGGGTTACGGGATTACAAACTTGCCTGTAAATATGTCAAAGAGGATGGGTACGCCACGAGTCCTACCTATACCCAAACCCTTCTGAATGTAATCGAAAAATACAAGTTGTATGAATGGGATAAGGCTCCCGAGCTTCCTACTCTGCAAGAGGGGGACAGAGGCGACTATGTGAGGTCATGGCAGAATTACCTGATACTCCAGGGCTATGATCTTAAGTCGGATGGAATCTTCGGGCCCATCACGAAGAAATGTGTAAAAGATTGGCAGAAGGAAAATGGCTTGGAACCAACAGGAATAATCACTCCGAAGGAATGGAATTATATCGGAGTTTATTAGAAAGGAGTATAAATAATGGCGACCTACAATCAAAATATGCCTTCATACGCAAGAGCGGCAGTAGCTTCGCAGACAAACAAAAAAAAGAATAATACTGCCAATGAGCTACTTCAATGGAATCTTAAAGCGGGTGGTGCTACAGCGGGATCAGTGCCTAACACGACATTTTCTACAGTAACACAGAATAGTGCTTCATCGGGTTCGTACAATCCGTCAAATCCCTCATGGAACACTTATCAGAACAGACCGTCTTATGCAAGTAATTACGCATCAAACACAAATAATTATAGTAATTCCGGGAGTCAGGGAAGCTCTTATTATTCTCCTGATTATTCAGATTATTATTCAAGCGGAGGCTCCGGCGGGTATTATGACGATCCGTATGCTGAAAGTAGTAACAACTACGATACAGGCAGTGCATGGCAAGAAATGATGATGTCCTACATGGAACAGGAGAGACAGAGGGCAGAGGCCGAACGTGCGGCACAGGCGGCCGCCGCAGAACAGGAGCGTATAGCCCGTGAAAGAGCGGCAGAAGAGGCACGTTTAGCTCGTGAAAAGGCAGAGGCAGAAGCAAAGGCGGCAAGAGAAGCGGCGGCATTAACAGCCCGTAACGAAAGAGATACAGCGGCAGAAAAAGCAAGAGCAGAGAGAGAAAGAGCGGCACAGGCGGCTTATGATCGTAGCCTTGGATCGCTGAATACAGAATACACCAACAGATCGGGAAATCTTAAGAGCAACTATGAGTCAACCCTTGAGGCTCTTTTAGGATCGTACAATAACTCTTCTAACACCCTTAACCAGGATGCAAATAGGAGCTTAAGAGAAGCGTATATCAACAGGATGCTTAACGAGAAGAATCTTGGACAGCAGATGTCAGCTTTAGGTCTTTCCGGCGGTGCGGCAGAGAGTACCCTTGCATCCATGCTTAACAACTACGGCAATGCCCGTAATGCGATAGAAACCACAAGGAACAGCAATATAGCTAACCTTGAAAACCTCCTGAATCAGAACAAGGCGGGAGCATTACAGACGTACAACAATGCCCTGTCTAACCTTGACAGTGAGAAAACAAGGTACCTGACAGAGCTTGAGAACGCATTGGCGAACCACAAAACAAACAATGCAAACATTTACGCTGATGCCCTGGCGAACAGTGCAAGCATCTACGCAGATGCAATAGCGAACAGTGCAAATGCAAGTTATCAGAACAGGGTCAACAACGCCAACGATAATCAGTCGGCCTTGCTTGCAAACGCTAACAGATATCTTGATGCTCTTACCAATGCGGCGGCAAACTACTCAAATACAATGGGTAGTGTAAACAGTAACTATGCGAACCTTCTGAATAACTACCTTAACAGGGTTGAGAACTATAACTACACTCCTACGGAGGCACTAAACACCGTCAGGGCGATAGCAACACAACAGGCGGCCCCGACAGGAAGCACCAACTATAACGCATACCTGAATATGCTAAACAACAGTGGTGCCGGAACCGCTTTGGCAGATTATAACGATGCAGTTAACACAGCCGCAAATGCGACTCTGTTACAGCAGTTGTTAGGACAGCTATCATAAGGAGGAATATACATGAAAGGTACAACAAAAAGTGGCACGAAATACAGAAGAGTAGGAAATGATAAAGTAAACGCCGGAACATATAAGGCTAAAGACAAGTCAGGTGTTTATGCACATTTGGGTGATTATGGAGCACATATAAGCAAATATAACGAGCCTACAGGCCCCGAGTATTATGCCGGAGCTTTCGTTCCTGAAACCCCGATCACAAGTGGATTGCCCGCTTACGACAGATCATTCAATACCCCCATAGGAGAGTTTGGTATACAGGCGGGAAATTTAGTGGACGCTATAGGAGTCTCAGGCTCTTACATGCCTAATCAGCAGACGCAGACATATGTTAATGCTTTACTTTCACTTTTAGGGAGATAAATAAATGGCAAGACGTGGAAAAAGCAGTGTTACAAGTAACCGTAAAAGGGTTACTACCCCCAAGGCTTCATCTATCAAGAATAATGAGCCAAAAGTAGGGGGCGGCTCTCATCCCATAAAAGATGTTGTTGAGGACATCAAAAAGAATATAGGCGGCGGGTCTCACAAGTTTGATGACACCGATAATTCCGGCGGTGGATCGCATGTTTTCTCCAAGAAGGAGGACACAGTAACGGCTCCCAAGGCTTTTGATGATATCAAGAGTACAAGCGGAAATAAAAAAGACCCGACAAAGATGAACCAAACAAGGCGGGAGGCTGTTCAGAGTACACAGAAGCGTAAGCAGATTGATGATTACGAAGGTGACAAACAGCTTGCCGATAAATGGTTTAATCAGATTTATGATCTTGAAACCCACGACATAGGCAATACGGGCTATCAGGTAAAACTTGGTAAGGCTTTTGCGGATAAGGATCAGAGAGAAGATTTAATCAGGAGGGCCGCTGTAGAGACAGGCCGTACCCACAAAGAGGTTGAGGACTTATACGATACCTACAAGCTCCGCAGAGGCGTTGAAAACATGGCCGATCTTGCCGATAATGGAAACTTCGGAGGAAAGGCTTTAGCATCTACGGCCTCTTGGGGTACTAACTTTCTGTCAGAGTTAGGGGCAGTACCCGCCCTTGCAAAAAACGCAAAGGATGATGATTTAGCGAACACAGACTCTTTCGGGCATATAATGGGCGAGGCTACGGATCGTGCGAGACAGGAAGTCGCAAACGACATAGACAACCCGATAGCAAGAGCCGCTTATACAACAGGAATGGGCTTGGGCGACTTTGCTGTTAATGCGGCAGTAGCATCCCTTATTCCTGTTGCGGGAGCGGCAAAATACGCAGTACCCGCTTTACAGGGATTAGATGCGGCAGAAGATTATTCAAGGCTTGCTCTTGATAACGGAGTAAGTGGCAGAAATGCGGCACTCACAGGAGCTACGGCGGGTGCATTAGACTACGCTTTCAACAGGTTCGGTCTTGAAAATATAATCAAACAGGGTGCGGCACAGACAGGAAAACAGGTCGCAAAGAACATGCTTAAAGGTGGGGTAGCCGAGGGCGGCAACAACTTCTTACAGCAGATCCTATCCCTGGGTGCTGACTATGCTCTTAATGATGAAAAATCACAGTTAGGTAAAGTATATCAGACTGCTCTTGATAGCGGCATGACAGAGGCACAGGCAAGGAATGAAGCCATAAAATATCTGTTAAAGACATCAGGACAGAGTGCCGCCGCCGGAGCCGCTTTTGGTGGTGCTTTTGCGGGATTAAGAGGACGCACAGACTTAAACAATGCAAGGCTTGAAAAACAGGCAAAAGCAGAGGCAGATCAGAATTATACTGATTCAATACTTGACCTGATAGAAAACAACACTGATGAAACGGTTCCTTACATGCGATCCAATAATAATAGCTTGCCTGTTGAGGATATGTCCTACGGTGAGCTTATGGACACTGCGACATCAAGCAAGTATTATGTCGAGGATGCAAAGAGATTGGCAAGGCAGATAAGGGATTTAGACAGGAACCTTTCTAACCTTACTGATATATCGGACATTCAGGACTACATGTCAACAAGAGCCGAGTTATCGGGCCGACTCAATGATTTAGGCTATGAATTGGACGATCAGGGCAGACTTTGGAACACAGAGGATGTGCAGAACGCAAGGCAGACCGCTAATCAGAGGGCCCAGGCACAGGCTGAAGCGGAGGAACAGGATTACTACTTACAACAGCTTATGGGCGAGCCTATGTTTGAGAACCAGGTGCCTAACTTAAGACCTACAAGGACGAATTTAAGTGAAGCACCGTCATATCAGGATATAATGAGTGACGTTAATATGTCGCCATCAAGACAGGAGATAGCACAAGCGGGAGCGCAGAGGGCGAGAACCCTTGTTAATAACGCCTCTGTTGAAGATGCTTTGTCCGGCAGATTAGAAACAGAGATAAACAAGATCAATGCCGAACTTGAAAAAGTAGGCTACAGGCTTAATAACAGCTTGGATATCGAGGAAATACCTAACGAAAACGTTAATTCTCTTGTAGAAAAGTATAAGAAAACCAACTCCGACAGGACGAGGAAAAGCATACTAAAACAGCTTGAAAACGAGGGATATGCCATAATTGACGACGAAATAGGCATAAGAGCCGAGAGGCTTGACGATATCCTTCCTACGCCTCTTACACAATACAGAAACCCTTTTGGGGCAGTGGGTACTGATAATAACGCATCCCCTGAAACTCCCGAAAATAACTTACCCCACATGAACGGGACGATGTATGGTGATAACGTACCGCCTAAAAATATTCCTACATCAAAAAAAAAATCGGAGGCACCCATAGACGTTGAACCCATAGATTATGACGAGCCTGTTACAAGGGAGCCTGTAAATGCCAAGGCTCCCGCACAAGGAACTACATCCGACAACGTAAATCTTGTAAATACCGAGATCAACGGTACGGATATCAGTCAGAGATATAAAACCCTTATGAACAGCGAATTGGGTAAAAAATTTGCCGCTAACATTGAGGCGGCAAAAGAAGAGGGTGCATTCAACAAGACCGTTGAGGGCAGAAAACAGACCCAAGAGGATGCGTTTAAAGAATATAATGCTGATAAGACAGGAACCACACAGCGTAACCTTACAAGACAATGGGATAGCGGAAAAGACCTTGATACCGCTATGCTCATACTTAATGATGCGTTGAAAGAAGGAAATCAGGGCAAGACAAACCTTATCCTTCTTAAACAGGCATCGCAGTTAAGAAGTGCGGGTCGTGAGTTAAGAGCCGCCCGTGATTATGCCGGAACGCAAGAAGGAACATTGTCAAGAGCGGCACAGTACCTTGACGATCAGGCTGAAAATGTACTCAATTCGGGGAAAAAGGTAAGAGACCGTATTGAAAGTATGGCAGAGTCTATCAAAAATGACTCGACCCTCATAGCGAGGATGGACATTGATGATGCCGCCAAAGAAATGTTACGAGAAGCGGTAAATGCCGGAGCAACAAAAGAAGATATATCCAAGATGCTTGCTATGTATCAGAGGATAGGCAAAATGGGTATATCCAAAGAGGCATACGCCAAAGTTAGAGATATATATAATAAGATGAACGGCTTGGGTGTAACCTCAAAAGCAAGGGCAGATTTAGAGGCAGAGGCTTATAAAGTTCTCGCCCAGGATATCGGCGGCCCACGATCCTTAAGAGACAAGTGGGATGCTTGGCGTTATCTTGCTATGCTTGGGAACCCGAAAACACATATCCGAAATATCTTGGGTAATACCACTCATTACATGGTCACAGAGGCGAAAGACAACCTTGCGGCTCTTATTGAGAGTGCAGTAGTCGGAAATCGAGGCGAAAGAACAAAAGCTGTTTTGTCACCGGCAGATCGTGGGCTTGTTAATAAGGCAAAGCTTGATGCAGACGAAGTATATACCCTTCTTAATGACAGTGGTAATAAGTATAATGTCAAATCCGAGATAAACAAAGCAAGAGACTCATTCAGCACAAAAGGTATGAACGCTGTTGAGCAGTTTAACAGCCATTTACTTGATGCAGAGGACTACTCCGCTTTAAAGCGTAAGTATTCCAAGGCTCTTGCGAGGTATCTTAAAGCTAACGGGGCAGATGAAAGCATATTCAAGGCCACTGATGATGCAAGCAAGGCTTTACTTGAAAAAGGCAGAATGTACGCCATAGATCAGGCGAAACAGGCGACATTCCATGAGTTTAGTCAGATGGCAGACAGCCTTTCACAATTCTCAAATAAGTTGAGAAATGGCACTACGGCAGAGAAGATAGGCGGGGCTGTATTAGAGGGTATTTTACCGTTTAAAAAGACTCCTATAAACATTCTGAAACAGGGCATCAAGTATTCTCCTGTCAGTCTGTATAGAGCCCTGAAGAAGGGTTTGGGGGCTGTTAAAACAGGCAAATTTACAGCAAGTGAAGTAATTGATGACCTTGCTTCCGGCTTAACAGGATCAGGTATAGTAGCCCTTGGTGCCCTCCTTGCAAGTCAGGGATGGCTGACAGGCAAAGCAAACGATGACTATGACGTTGACAATGCCGAGAGCGAACAGGGCAGACAGAATTATGCTTTACAGATAGGTGATAGCTCTTATACCCTCGATTGGTTGGCACCCTTCTCACTTCCTCTGTTTGTGGGCGTTGAATTATATAATGACCTTGTAAATCAGGGCGAAGATGAAACAGATGCCGTTGATAAGATCATAAATGGTATGACAACCATAGCGGAACCTGTAACGGAAATGTCTATGCTACAGGGCTTAAACAACGTTATAAACGAGGTTTCCTACAGTAAAGAAAATGCACTTGCTACAATAGCCGCAAATACCACGCTTGGATATTTCACACAGGGCGTACCCACACTTGCCGGACAGATAGCGAGAAGTATTGATCCCTACAGGCGTAGCACATACAGTGACGAGGATGGTACTTTTACACGACAGGTTGATAAAACCATATCAAAGACCCTTAATAAGGTACCTTTCTTAAAGCCGGTGGTAAACGCTTTAACAGGCGACAGCTACGGCGAGAAATATATAGACTACAAGGGCAATCCCGAATTAAGCCAGGGCCTTGTTTCTACCAATCTTGGAAGCAATGTGTTTACAAGAGCGATAGATCAGATGCTTTCACCGGGATATTACAGAAAAGGCGAGCTTACTGACCTTGACAGGGAGTTAAACCGAGTATATGAAGCTACAGGCGAACAGGTTTATCCCGAAGTTTACACGGGGAAAGTTGGCGATAGTCGATTAAGCAAGGCAGAACATACCAAGTATCAGACATTGTTTGGACAGACTACAACCGACCTGTTTGAGAAGGCTATTCAGTCTCCTGAATATGCAAACCTTGATGACGATCAGAAGGCTGACTTATTTAAGGCTTTACGGACATTATCAAAGGATGTAGCGGATCATGAAGTAGGCGGCAAGGATTTAAGCCCGTCAAAGCAGAAAGATTACGACCTTTACAAGTCAGACGGTGCTGATGCTGTTATACAGAAAAAGCTTGTAGGCAAAATATTAAACGATGCGGGAATAACTAACAACGAGAAAAACAGGGCCGCTTATGAAGAGAAAGGCTCACAGCTTATTGAGGAAAAGACAGCCGAACAGCAGTTAGAAGATACCTACGGCGTAACAGGCGAAAACGCCATGTATGCTTACAATAACGGTGTAACAGGCGAGGAATTGGGTATATTAAAGGATATGGAACTTTATCCCGGCAAGAAGGCAGACTACAAAGACTATGCCGAACTCCACAAAGCCCTTCCACAAGTTATAGTAACACCACAGGACTATCAGAGGTTATATGGTACGATAAATTCCTTTGATCCCAAGACAAAAGGTGTGGGACAGGATGATCTGATAAACTTCTTTAATGCAACTGATCCCGACTATGCTGACTTGCTGATCCGGCTTTATTGGAGTCCTGATGCCAAGAATCAACCGAGAAGGAACCCGGACGGCACATGGAAAAAAGTTAAAGTAAAATAATAGGCGTTTCCCCTAAAACGTCTTTCTACTCCCCTCTAAAAGGGCATCCTTAACGGGTGTCCTTTTTTTGTTCGTTTTCTTGAACCACGATTCTACGCATAGAACTTTAAAAAACAGAGATACCGGGCTTATCATTTAATCAAACAGAGGAAGAGGGAAGAATAAATGGATATAGATAAATTATATAAGAGGGTCATGTCAGACACGAAACTTAAGAACATCCCACAGATTTTTGTTTTCAAGGTACTGTTTTCAGTCCTTGAGGCTATCGGATCGGGAGAATGTTTTGTAGAAACGGAGGTAGAAGCATGGGATATGTAGCGACTAATCCAAACCCGAAAAACAGGCTTGTAGGTGACTGCGTTATCCGAGCCATCAGTCTTGTAAGCGATAAGGCATGGGACGATGTGTTTTTAGAACTCATGTTAAAGGCATACGACATGAAGGATCTGCCTTCAGCTAATAACGTATGGGGAGCATACCTGAAAGACCAGGGCTATAAGAGACATATCATTCCCGATACTTGCCCGGACTGCTTTACCATCAAGGATTTTGTCAGGGAGCATCCCAAAGGGACGTATATCCTGGCAACAGGAACCCATGTAGTAGCGGTCAAGAACGGAAGATATTTCGACACTTGGGAAAGTGGTAACGAGATACCTTTGTACTATTGGCAGAAGGAGGACTAAATGAACTATTCATACAACCCTTATTATCAGCAGAGTCAACAGCAACAGAACAGCGGCTTTGTTCCTGTTCAGAACATACAGGAGGCGTTAGTATATCCTATTGCTCCCGGTCATTCCATTACGTTCAAGGATGAGAACGCACCGTATATCTATACAAAGACAATGGGATTATCACAGCTTGATCGCCCGCTTTTTGAAAAATACAAACTTGTAAAGGAAGAAGTAAACGAAAACCCGGAAGCGGTCAAGGAATCCGCTTTAGATGAGATCAAATCGGACATAGACAGGATATGGGAAGCCATAGACGAGCTTAAGAAACCTAAAAAGGCGGTAGCAAAGAATGAATAATATCGGCGAACTTATGGGAATGTATCAGCAGATGCGGAGCAATCCGATAGCTTTTTTATCGAAACGCTTTAACATACCGCAGAACCTTAATAACCCTAATGACATCATACAGCACCTTCTCAACTCGGGTCAGGTCTCACAGGATGCGGTAAACAGGGCTATGAGTATGCGGAAGAATTTACAAAATCTTATGTAATTAAGGGAGTGTACATACCTTAATATACGGGTCATCCGCTTCGAGGGTGATCCCTAACCATTAAAAATTACATGGAAAGGAGTAAAAAACATGACAGATAGTAGTTATGTTATGCCTATAGCACCCGCAAACGGGGGCTTTGGCGGCGGCTTCGGCGGCGATTGGGGTTGGTAGACGGATTTGCCAACGTTAAATTGCGGGATTAAGCGGGAAGGCTGAAATGCTAATCCGAACCGAAGGCTATACTAAGTATAGTCAGGGGCAACGCATAGGTGGTGAAAAGATATAATCCACCCACGAGACCGCAACATTTATTGAAAAACACTTTATTTTGTGTTATGATTGGGGCATAGGTAATACTTTTGGAAAGGAGTGCTTTTATGCTGACAATCAATGATTACGAAATAACAAGAGAAGGAAAAATTATAAATAAGAAAACAGGGCGTGCGAGAAAACATCAACATAATCAGAAAGGCTATCAGACTATAAGACTTGGTGGACAGAACTATGTCATACATAGATTAGTAGCCGAAAAGTATGTACCTAATCCAGAAAACAAACCACAAGTTAATCATATTGACGGCAATAAAGATAACAATTCTGCCGACAATTTGGAATGGGTAACTAATTATGAGAATAGGCAACACGCCAAACAAACTAAACTGATTGCAAGTGGTGAAAAGTGTTCATACAGTAAATTAGATTGGGAAAAAGTAAATTTTATTAGAGAACATACAGAACTAAATTCCAAACAACTTGCAGAAATGTTTAATGTATCGCCTTCTCACGTTCGGAGTATACGACAAAATAGGTGGTGGAAAATAAATGAAAAGATATGCTGAACTTGCACGAATAAGTAAGTGTAAGAGGTAAGGGATAAAAAGCCCTTACGATAACATAATTGTAATCCTTCTTCTCCTGTTTGCCGGAGGCGGCTTTGGAGGTGGCTTCGGTGGTTTTGACGGAGCTTATCCTTGGATCAACAACTCACAGAACATCAATGACGGATTCAGAGATCAGATGCTCAACACATCCGTAAGCTCAATTCAGAACGGAGTAACAAGCGGCTTTGGTGACGTGCAGACCGCTCTTTGTGGCGGCTTTGCGGGGGTAACTGCTTCCGTAAACAACGCACAGAGCGGCATCACACAGCAGATGTACTCTAATCAGATTGCAGAACTTGAAAGAAGCTTTGCGGCACAGACAGCTAACACAGCGGGTCTTTCCAACATTTCCTCACAGCTTTCACAGTGCTGTTGCGATAATAGACTCGCAACCTGTCAGACGCAGAACCTTGTAGCTTCTGACGGAGCGTTGACAAGACAGGCTATCCAGGAACAGACACAGGCGATCCTTGATAAGATGTGTCAGCAAGAGATAGACGCTTACAAGCGTGAGAACGATAACCTTCGTTCTATGGTGAACATGCAGAACCTTGCGGCATCACAGGCGGCACAGACAGCGGCTATAATCGCTGATAACACCTCACAGACACAGTATATCGTTAACAGGGTAGCACCTTACCCGATTCCTTCCTACACCGTACCCAACCCTTTAGGAACCGTTTAAGGGGGTGGCGTTATGAGAATGTATGAAGAACTGCTCGATATGCTTGAGAGAGAAGTGAAAGAGATAACCGATAAAGGCACTCTTGACGAGAAGTCTTTAGACCACCTGTACAAGATCATGCTGTCCATCAAGGCGGCAGATAAGCACATGGAAATGCACTCACACGGAGCAAACAACGGCGTGTATTCTAATCGTTATGACCGCTCATATGACTACAACCGTTCCTATGATCGTTCATATGATCCTTACAGCCGGGACAACTTTCGTTATAGTACGGATAGAGGCTCCTACGACTACAGCGGGGACTCCATGAAGAAAAAGCTTGAGAAAATGATGTCAGAAGCGTCAAACGAGTCTGACAGAATGGCGATAATGGAGTGCATGTCCAAGCTTAAATAACCAAAAATCTTGGTGCAATTCTTGGTGCAATTTCCCCACAAACGTGGCTTGTAAACCGCATAAAATCGTTAATAAAGTCTTGAACCAAGAGTGAAACGAAAAACCCTCGGAAGCCTGTATTTAAGCACTTCCGAGGGTCTTTTTTCAGTAGCGAGAGAGAGACTTGAACTCCATAGCATACACCCTAAACGTCAGTATTTATCATGTTTCTGCATTTCTTGGTGCATTTTTTGGTGCCACACTTGTATTAAATATATCGTCAAGGTATTTACCCGCAGATTCTTTTCTCTTTTCCTTCATGCTTGCCCTGTAAGTATTCTTGAAAATATAATCGGACTTCCACCCGCCAAGAGCCATAGCGTCTGATTCCGGCATGATAGTTGAGGCGTAGGATGCGAAGTAATGTCGTAAATCGTGGAAGCGGAAATAAGGGATTCCAAGCTCCTTCTGATATTTGTGAATATGATCGCTTATCTTTTGCGGAGAATACTTGAAAAAATATCCTTTTTCCCTAATCTCTTTTACAAGGCTATCAGGAAGATATATAATCCTGTTGCCCGCATCGGTCTTGGGAGATTCTTTCTTCTCCCATTTCTTGTTGTAAACCATGTTGGCATGAACGTGAAGCTCATTTCCGTTTAAATCGGACATTTCCAAAGCACATATTTCGGATCTCCTTAAAGACAAAATACCAAGCTGTATAGCGATATGATCCTCGGTGTTTTCTGTTGCTTTCAGTAAAGCCTTTATATCGCTTTCTGTCGGCAAATAACGCTCGTTATATACCTTCTGCGGTAAGGTGGTATGTAAGGTCAAAGAGGGCCTGTATACGCCAATAACAGATGCTATGAAACCATGTAAAGCCCTGACTGTTTTAGGGGCATGTTTAACGGCGTAATTATTTATTTCTGCCTGTACATGATCCTGTGTTATTTCCCTTAAAGGAATGTCCCGGAACTCTTTTGACAGGGCTTTGATTAACCTGTCATATGTCCGAACAGATGAGGGCGACAGGACATTTTTCCTGTTATCCACATACTGACGAGCATAAAAGCCGAAACTATCCTTTTTATCGTAATCCTCTGCCAACCTGGATATAGCGTCGGCGATATCCTTTTGCGAAGGCTTATAATCAAAGGTTATAGACAGTCTTTTCCCGTTTACTCTTGGCTGAACCCTGTATGAATTTCCTCGCTTTTCAACCTTCATTACAATTCTCGGCGGCTATCCTCGCCGGACAGGATAAAATGGTGTCAAGTAATTCCTTGTACTGCGTATCTTTTACAACAACTGCTTCAAGAAGCATATCCATACGCTTATCTTTTAATGAAACCTGGTCTTTCAAAAACTCGATGCTTGCCCGTGATCGTTCCCGTTCCTCGTCAAGCCGTTCGTGGTGCTTGATCTTTTCCGCAGATAAAGAGGCGTTAAGCTGTTCGATTTGCCGTTCCAATTCCTCTATCCTTTGATTCTTATACTTAAGAAGTGCCTTCATAGCCTTTGTATCAATGGTATCGTCATCCTCCATGTTCTCGATATCCAACAGGGCATTAGCTATCGGGCGGATCGTTTCTTCATACCTGAATGACAATTCTTCGGACCCGTCAGCGAACACCCTCGATATGGTGGATTTTGCGAGGTAATCCCCGTTTTTCTCCATCAATGCGAGGATATCCCCATATGATAGGTTCTTCTCTTCTCGAACCTCTTTGAGTCGAATAATAATATCTTTGCTGTTTGTCATTAACTTCCTCCTGTTTTCCCAAACGAACCGTAATTCTTTGTATAGAACTTTTTAATGGACATCTAATTTGATATGCTTTTTTCATCGAAAGGAGCAACATACTATGAGTAATCTTGAAATTATTTTGTTGTATCTCCAGGCTTCTGATGAAGTGAAGGAACAGATTGAACAGATGATAAAAGAGCCTCAATCGCCTGTTGACGATCAAGAGTGAGGTTTTTAAAAGCGTCCAAAAAATCTAATGCCTGTTTAACCTCTTCGTGAGTATAGCTGTTTAACCTACCAAAATAATTGTAATCATGGAGAACACTGCCTAATAAGGTAGGCTTTCCGTTTTCGTCCTCCCAACCCATTATAAATCCTGGAGTCGTATTATAAAGCTTCGCCATTCTTTCTATTATATTGGAGGGGATATTAGTGATAACATCGTTCTCATACTTATATAATGTTTGTTTTGACACACCCAGGAACCGGGATGCCTCTGTCTGTGACATATTTTTTTTCTCACGCAACTGCTTTAATCTTTGTCCTCTTTCCATATCAAAGCCCCCTTTTTTAGCGTAACTTCATTATATCACAAAAAAATCTGAAAACAATACAAAAATGACTTGACAAGTTACGAATGTAAGATATAATAAGAATAACTTGTGAAGTTACCAAAACCACAAAATATAGGAAAAGAAGGGAGGGATAAGCAAAATATGGTAGATACTACTAAACTTAAGAGCGTTATCGTCCTGAATAACTTGACACAGGAAAAGGTAGCAAGAGCAATCGGTATGTCTCCTAAAACCTTCTATTGCAAGATGAAGAAAGGCGTTTTCGGGTCTGATGATATCGAGAAGATGATTGACCTACTCAAAATGGACGATCCTATCAGTATTTTTTTTGCCAAAGAAGTAACTTGAGAAGTCACAGAAAGGAGCGGGGCATGAACGACTTAATCACAATTAAGAAAGATGAAGCGGTCACAACAAGCCTGAAGGTCGCAGAGATATTCCACAAAAGGCACGACAATGTAATAAGAGATATTAGAAATCTTGATTGCTCGGGCGAGTTTGCTTCCCTCAATTTTGAGGAGAGCAAATGCAAGGATGCCACAGGGAAATATAACCCTATGTACTACATGACAAAAGACGGATTCACATTTCTTGTTATGGGTTACAGGGGTAAGAAGGCCGCAGAGTTTAAAGAAGCTTACATATCCGCTTTCAACAAAATGGAAAGCATCTTAAAAGAAAAATCCACAAAGGCTTGGCTTGAAACAAGGGAACATGGAAAGCTTACACGCAGAGCCGAGACAGACGTTATCCAGGAACTTGTTGATTACGCAAAGGATCAAGGAAGTGAACACGCAGACATGCTTTACATGACTTATTCAAAGCTTGCAAACGCTATGTGTGGGATATCCAAGAGAGATCATGCAACAACTATACAGCTTAATAACCTGTCTATCTTTGAAAATCTCATATTGCAGATGATAAGAAACGGTATAAATGCCGGGCTTAACTACAAAGAGATTTATAAGGTATGCAAAGACCGCTGTTTACAGGCACAGCAGATAGCCATGATCGGATAGGAGGTGCTGATGCCAAAAGTCAAATTAGGTTATGGGATCGGTGATTACATAGCCCGCCGGATAAAGAGGGCGGGGCTGACACAGGCCCAAGTAGCAAAAAGGTTAAGCATCTCCCAACAGGCGTTTAGTTACCACATAAAAAGGAATGAGTTTTCCTATACCGAACTTAAGGAAATCTTTTCCATGATAGAGGCAACGGACGGGGAGATAGTCAAAGTAATGAGGGGGTTCTTATGACACAGAGGGACATTTTAGTAATTCTATTGGTTATTTCAATAATGTTGTTTTGCCTGTTGGCTGACTGCTTAAGGGCAAGCATCTATGCAGAACAGGAGGAAAGGAGGGAGAGACTTGGACGAGGGAGTATCGGAGGTTCTGTATACCGAACAGCGAGAAAAACCCGCAGAGCTTGTTGAAGCACAGCGTATTCAGATTGACCCTGACTACGGAATGATGATCCGTCATCAGCGGGAACTTGAAAAAATCGCAGAGACAGCTTCAGAGACCGAACAGCTTTTAATGGCAAGGAAAATGAGCTTTTCCGTATTGGTAACGGCTATGTGGGAAATCTACAGCAAGGAACATGAGTTATTAGAGTCAATAAGGGGGAATTTCACATGAAGAGAACATCGGAGGCATATCTTAACACACTGCTTAATGGAAAGGCAGAAAGGGCGAAATTATCAGCCCGTCAGTACCTTGTAGAACATCAGGATGACATACCGTTGGTGATCCTGATTAGCTACCTGGACAGCATCAGAGAGAAGGCCGTTATCAATGACGGCAAGATCGTAGGTTTTTCCCGGATATAAAAAGAGCCGCCCGTATAAGGGACGGACGGACTCAAGGGGATTTGTACGATCAATGAAATTATCGTTAGTAGTTACACACAAGATATTGTAAATTCCCTACATCATTATACAAGATGTTAGGGGATGAGTCAAGGAAGGGGACAAAAAAATGAAAAATTATATACCTGATAACAAGTATAAGAGGGCACCATTACCCAAGAACTTATCAAACTATACGCACATCAACGGAGGACTGCTTGCGGAAGAGATCCTTAAGGCGGGTTTTAACTACGCTTCTTTTGGCAGAGAGCTTTTGTGTACAGGTTCCATGGTAAGGGAAAGCACCCTCCGAAACTACATTATGACAAAGTACATGAAGCACATTTACAGGCTTTTGGATAAGCCGGAGGGGTACTTCGATTATAAGGAAGCACCCAAGGAAGCACCCAAGGTAACGCCCGAGCCTGTAAAAAAGGATGAGGATGACGGGTTCAACACCTTGCTTCTTATGGAACTTAAGAAGATAGAGGGAATGCTTATTTCCATCAACAGAAAGATGGATGGTAAGCCGACAGGATTCAAAAAGGAGGATTGATTATGCAGATAGAAGAAAAACAGCTTATCAGTTATCTGACGAAGATCGTCAAGCTCCACGATGAACTTGATGACACAAGAAAGGAACTTGAGGCATCCAAAGAGGACGCTATAGCGTGGTGGAAACGGTGGAAGATACTCAAGGACAAGTACGAAAAGGAGGAAGAAGAGAATGATTCAGGAGAAACTGCTGAAAATACAACAGGAGCTTAAAGCTCCGAAGGGGCAGAGGAATGACTTCGGTAAATATAACTATCGCTCATGCGAGGATATCCTGGAGGCTCTTAAGCCCCTGTTAGCCAAGTATAAGGTATGCCTGTTCATATCGGATGACCTATTAGAGGTAGGCGGCAGAAACTACGTCAAGGCGACAGTAACCATAAGTGATATTGAGGACGGATCGCAGATCGTGAATACCGCCTTTGCCCGTGAGGAAGAGACAAAGAAGGGAATGGACGGATCGCAGATCACCGGGGCTTCATCATCCTACGCAAGAAAGTACGCTCTTAACGGCATGTTTGCGATAGATGACACCAAGGACAGTGATTTTACCAATAAGGGAGAGACAAAGGCAGAAAAGCCCTCTACGGAGGCTAAAAAATGCACTGAAAAGCAAGTGGAACTCCTTATGAAGCTCTATGACGAGGAAAACATATCCAAGCTGATGAGCTATTACAAGGTATCAACGCTTGAGGAACTGACAATGGAACAGGCAAGTCAGGCTATTCAGAGAAAGAAGGGAGCATAGAATGGCAGAGTTAACGATCAAGAACGAGTTACTTAAGGGCGTGTCAACCGACCTTTTTACCGAGGAAGGGATCATGACGGCACAGGGCAGAAACCTTATCGAGAGGGTGGAGTTGACCTTGGCGGCGGTCAAGGATGCGGAGAAAGAAATCCGGGAAAAGTGCCTTACGGAAATGAAGGCAAAGGGGATTCTCAAGGTCAAGGACGAAACCCTGTCTATCACGTTTAAGGATGCCTACGACAAGGAGACTATAGACACCAAGAGGCTTAAGGAAGAACAGCCGGATATCTATGACGAATACTGCAAAGTCAGCCCTGTCAAGGAGTCCCTGTTAATAAAGGTGGGTAAGTAATGGATAAGTGGGAATTACAGAACGGTCTGCTTGAATATGACGATACCGGGCATACATACCTCTACGAGGGAATAATTGTTCCTTCTATTACACAGGTTATGAGCCTCAAGTTTGGGGGTATGTATGCTTCTGTTTCCCCTGATGTTCTGAAAGCATCTGCGGATCATGGAACCGCTGTACACAAGGCCATAGAGAATTGGTGCAAGTGTGAAATACCCTCGGATTTACGGGAACTTAAACACTTTCAGGTATTAAAGCAGAGATACGGCTTTGAGGTTCTTAAGAATGAAATACCGATTGTTATTAAAGAGCCTTGCGTTGCGGGAAGGCTTGACCTGGTACTCCGTGACAAAGAGGGAAGATTGGCTATTGCTGATATAAAAACGACTGCTACTTTTGAAAAAGAGTATGTAGCGTATCAGCTTAACCTATACAAGAAAGGCTACGAGGAAACATACGGTGAAGAAATACAGGCATTATATATCGTCCATGTGCGGTCATACGGGGGGAAAAATTTCCGGCATTTTAGGGAAATCCCGATATCTGATATCCCGTATCAGTGGTTATGCGAGAACTATGAGAGGTGGAATAATGGCAAGACAGATTGACAACTATGACCGCTTTAGGGCTAACGAGGACAGGTTCTACGATCAGATTAAGAACAATCCTATATGCGATGAGTGTGGCGAGATTATAACAGATGAGTTTTTCTATGACATCTACGGACACAACATCTGCATCGACTGCATGAATGGACACAGAGAGGAAGTTATATGACGTTCCAAGGAGAGATAGTAAGCGTATACCCTGACATTACCCTCGACCAGGTATTTATACAGATAGCCACAACCAAGGCTTGTTTAGAGGCCCTACAGGCGGTCAGGGAGATAAAAAACCTTGATATCGACATTAAAAAGCACAGGGAAAAGCGATCCCTTAACGCTAACAGCTATTTTCATCTGCTTGTAGGGAAGATAGCCGAGAAGATGGGTATAACACCAACAGAAGCAAAGAACCTGATGCTTCGTGATTATGGCTTCGTAGACGAGGATATCAGGACGATTATACTCCGAGCGGATATCAACTACCTAAAACTTGACGATCTTCATTTAAGGCCCATAGAGGGGCAGAAAAAGCAGTTAGGGAAGTATGAATATCAGGTCTACTACGTCATAAGAGGGTCGCATACCCTGAACACGGAAGAAATGAGCAAACTTATTGACGGGACGGTATCAGAGGCA
>Ga0265299_10002157_pt1 | contig 20691 bp, 15 predicted proteins | sample AusTroGonzalo_MG_4_FD_193485 | JGI IMG/M metagenome (GOLD analysis project Ga0265299, IMG submission 193485) | Bovine rumen microbial communities from tropical cattle in Woodstock, Queensland, Australia - Gonzalo_02 | ecosystem: Host-associated > Mammals > Digestive system > Stomach > Rumen ... | reverse complement strand
AGTGTCGCCCGTGAGACGCATCATGCCATCAACCTCGACGGTCTGGATATTGAAACGCTCGCGGTTGGCATGGTCGGCGGCCACGATGTCGCGCAGCTTGTAAGCTCCGTAGTTGCTGTAGTCCTGCAGCTGCCAGAGGGTTGCCGACTCCTTGGAACCATCGACCTTGTAGCTGAGCGAGAGGCTGTCGAACACGCCCGAGAGCTTGATTTTCTCACCCTTGTAGGGCAACAGCACCACATAGTCCACCGCCGAGGTGTGCAGATTATAGAAGGTCTGGTAGTCGTATTTGCCCTTATAGGTGAAGTTGCCTTTCTTGTCGAGCTGGATGGAGTCGAGGAAATGCGGCCCGTCTGGGGTCAGCTCCTCAATGTACATCATCTTGCCGACACCGTTGTCGATGGAACCCTCGATGGTGAAGGTGTTTTCTCTCTTGCAGCCCGCAAAAAACAGGAGCGCAACTGCGGATAATAAAAAGTATTTTTTCATGATGAGTTTTATGGTTGGAAGGGTTTGATAGGTTTTAAAGGTTAGAAAGGTTCGCTTCGCTGAAAAGGTCTTAAAGGGTCGAGGTTGAAATGGTTGAAAGGGTTTGAAAGGTTCGCTTCGCTTGAATGATTAAAAGGGTCGAGGTTGGAAGGGTTTTAAGTGGCTTAAAGGTTGGAAAGGTTCGGGGTGAGAAGGTCCATCAACGTGAGGGCGGCCATCGCTTCCACTATCACAGCGGCACGGGGCACATGGCAGCGGTCGTGACGGCCTTTTATCTCTATCATCTGCACCTCCCCTGCCCTATTGCGGCACTGGGTGAGCGGTATCTGCGTCACGACGGGATGGAAGCCAACGGTGAACTCAATAGGCATGCCGTTGCTGATGCCACCCTGGACGCCGCCACAGTGGTTGGTACGAGTGATTGCTTGATTGCTTCCTTGCGGAATCATTGTCTCTGCGGCTCGGCAATGAAAGTGAGCTCTCATTGTTCTCGCTCTTGTAAGACAATTGCTTGATTGCTTGATTGCGTCTGTTGTTGCGGATTTGAAATCCGCAACATCCACTTCGTTCCAGCGGTCGGCATAGTCGGCACCGGTCATCTCCGTGGCTTGCAGGCCTGCACCCATCTCGAAACTCACCGCCGAAGGGATGGACATCATGGCATAGGCAAAACGCGCATTGAGTTTGTTGAACACAGGCTCTCCGATGCCAGGCTTCACACCATATATATTACAGCGGACCTTGCCACCGATGGTCTGATTGTCTGAGGGCTTGAGTGCTTGAATGCTTGAATGTTCTGAGCTGATACTTATGCCTTCTGCCGCCAGCAACTGTTTCGCTATTGCACCTGCTATCACCCTTGCTACGGTCTCGCGAGCCGAGGCTCGACCACCGCCACGATGGTCACGGATACCGTATTTCTCCTGATATGTATAGTCGGCATGACCAGCACGCTGCCACTCTTTCAGGTTGTCGTAGTCCTCGCTACGGGTATCCTTATTCCGCACCAGGAAAGCAATCGGGGTGCCGAGTGTCACGCCGTCCATTATGCCCGACTGCCATTCGATGTGGTCAGACTCTTTCCTTTCAGTAGTACCCTCCACGCCATCGCCACGACGACGTGCAAGCTCGGCATCGATCATAGCGAAATCGATCTTGAGACCAGATGGACAGCCGTCGATGACACCTCCTATCGAGATGCCATGAGACTCACCAAAGGTGGTCAGCCGAAAATGTTCACCGAAAGTGTTGCCGAGCATTTTTTATTGCTTGAATGTCTGAGTGCTTGAATGTCTGAGTGCTTGAATGTCTGAGTGCTTGAATGTCTGAGTGCTTGAATGCGTTAACGTCTGCATGCTTGAGTACTCATGCAATCATGCATTCAGGCAATTATTCTTTATTTAGGGTTTATTTCCAGGAGTTCCACCTCGAAGACCAAGAGTGAGCCAGCGGGGATGTCGCCCACTTTACGCTCACCGTAGGCGAGGTTATGAGGGATGTAGAGTATATATTTAGAGCCCTCGTCCATCAGCTGCAAGCCTTCGGTCCAGCCCGCTATCACCTGGTTGAGCGCGAAGGTGATAGGTTCTCCACGTTCCACGCTGCTATCAAACACCTTGCCGTCAATCAGCTTGCCAACATAATGCACCTTCACCTTGTCGGTAGCGGTGGGTTTCTTGCCGTTGCCAGCCTTCTTGCGGATATACGAGAGGCCCGACTCGGTGGTGTAAACCGACTTGTTGTTGCGGATTTTTTCCATGTAGGCTTTGCCAGCGGCGATATTCGCCTCACAATCTTTTTTCATCTTTTCGTTCATTTGGTTCTGATAACGCACCATCAGGCTCTCCATCTGCTCCTGGGTGAAGTAGATGTTGCCCTTTTCGGCATTCTGCAATGCCTGCGACACTTTGTCAACGCTGAACTCGACGCCCTGACGCTGCCATTCGGTGTAGATGCTCTGTCCGACGGCATAAGAAATGGAATCGTTGAAGGTTTTGAGGCCTTTGGCTTTCACCACGGTCATCTCCTGAGCAAGAGAGACAGAAGAGGCAGCGATGAGGATGATGGCTGTTGCAAGAAGTTTTTTCATATTGTTTCTTTTTTTACAAAACAATGCCTGCGGCGAGCCACAGGCATTTATAAGTGGGATTTGAGTTATCTCGTCAGTTTGTTAATTTGTCATTGTGCCAGTAGAAATGACATTCTCACTCACACAATCACGCCTTAACGCAATCACGCAATTTATTTATATTCCTTTGCCGGTACGCCGTCGAGGATCTCCTTACCGCAGATGGCGAGGGCCAGCATCTCGTTCTCACCCTTGTAGATCTTCACCGGAGCGATCCAGCCGATCTGGTCGGTGATCTGAGCCATCCAAGGTTTGCTGTATGCGATACCACCGGTGAGGATGATAGCATCAACCTTACCTTTGACTACAGCAGCGAGACGGCTGATTTCGAGAGATACCTGATAGCAGAAAGCGTCCACCAGCAGTTTGCATTTCTCGTCGCCGGCGAGGGCGCGTTTCTCCACCTCGTAGGCATCGTTGGTGTTGAGGTAAGCCACGAAGCCGCCTTCGGCGGTGACCATCTTCTTCACCTTCGCCATGTCGTATTTGCCGCTGAAGCAGACTTCGATGAGCTTGCTGGCGTTGATGGAGCCAGAGCGTGTGGGCGAGAAAGCGCCGAGACCGCAAAGAGCGCGGTTGACCTCAACGCAACGGCCATGCTCGTGGATACCCACGCTCACGCCGCCTCCCATGTGGGCGATGATGAGGTTCAGGTCCTCATAGTGCTTGCCCAGCTCGCGGGCATAGAGCTTGCCCGTCATCTTCTGGTTCAAGCAGTGCCAGATGACACCCTCGCGGCTGGGGTCGAGGTCAAACTCCGGATGGCCGGTGATTTTGGCGTATGCCGGACGCTCGTCCACGATGCCGGGGTCGGCTATATATGCACACTCCAAGCCAATCTCCTTGGCGATGGAGTCGCTGATCAAAGCGCCGAGGTTGCAGGCATGCTTGCCCTGGATACCGTCGTGGCACTCCTGTTTCATCAGCTCGTTCACGCGGTAGGTGCCGCTCTCGCACGGACGGGTCAAGCCGCCGCGACCCATGACTATAGCAATCTCGTCGGTTCCGATGCCGTGTTCCTTCAGCATGGCGAGGATAGCCGTCTTGCGGTAGTCGAATTGGTCGGCCACCTCCTTGTATTTCTGTATCTCCTCGATGGGGTGGGTGATGTTCTCGGTGAATACCTCTGTCTCGCCATCGTAGATGGAGGTTTTGGTAGATGTTGCGCCTGGGTTGATTACCAGGGTGTACTTCCTTGTGCTCATATTTTATTTAATGTTAATGATTCTTAAATTTTCAATGTGCAAAGATAATAAAAAAATCTGAATATAACACAACACAACCTCCCATTGTGGAAAAGATACCCTTTTTGTTAATAAGTTGCCGTCGTTTATCATCACTCGTAACTCACTAACGGCTAATGTTTCTTACTCTTAACAATCTCATAACCATCAGCGCACTTTTTCAGTCGCCAGCCCTTTTTCAGCTCAATCGCAAAGTCAGAACTGCTCGTTCCTCTCTTTTTCGTCTGTTTTGGCGGCAGTATTAACATCGGACGATTCGAAATCAAACAGCCGTATGCCGAATAGCATCTGCCGAAATCGCCTTTCAACTCGATGACCGAGAAATAGGTTCCCAATTCGTCAAGCCCCGTTACGCACGCCGGGTTGAACCCCATCTGATAGTCGTCTGCACCGAGGTAAACGACATTTTTCGATTGTATCGCCTGTAAAACCCTGTTCCTCGTCGCCCGTCTGGCTGCCTCGAGAGTGTCAACCCCTTGCGTCACGCGGATGTAAGAGTCCGTCTGCCTCAACGCCATCGTGTCTTTCAGCATTGAGAAGTCTATGCCGTACGCCTTCCCCGCGAACTCGCACAAGCACCTCGAAGGCTCCACTTCTCTTCTCCACGACGGCTCTATGTCGTTCAGGCAACCATATATAGCCCCCATATAATACCCGTATTGGCGCGAAAGGTTGGGCGACGTCAGCATCCTCTCGACATCTCGGCAAAGCTGTTCCGCCACCTTCGCCGAATCGCTGAGACACAACCGGTATTGTGTATAAAGCGCAAGTCCTTCCTGAAATTCAAACCTACACTCGTCGGTGATTTTGTCTGGGAAAAGGGTCCACCGCCACTGCCTGAAATCCAATGCCTTCTCTATGTGTGGCCGCCTGTCCAATCCGTTGCAGCCTAATGCTTTGGTGAGCTCCAGCAGCTCGCACAAAACCAGCGTCCTGCCCATCTTTGAATCCACATGCGCGTTGTCGTAAACCATCTCGTCCCTTCCGTAGTGCCGGTTCTGGAACCGGTGGAACAGCTCGTGGACAAACACCTCCACCAGCGCGCTGTCCGACAGCTCGAACATCGGCACCATCGCCACCTCCATACCCCCGAAGCTCACGGCGCTGCCCGCCACCACGATGTCCGAATCCAACGTCCCGCAATACAGCGACTCCATCCTACGCGAACCCGGCAGCAGCGAAGGCTCGTTGGCGAAAGCGAGCTTGTCCGCATCTCTCACGAGCAGCACAGGCCCCCAGATGTTCTCGCCCCACAGCCTTCCCCCGTCTGCCGCACAGACACGCTGCGCCTCCGCAAACAGCTCCGCTGCCCGTTTCTCTGGCAACGAGTCCCACGATTGTGCCCACGCATCCATTCCGGCAACGATTGCAGCCAAAGCGAGCCACAGTGATTTCAGTCTTATGAAGATACCGTTCATATCCGTCCGTTGTTTCTGCTTGCAAAAGTACAAAACTCCCATTGCGGTCTACGAATAATAAAACAAAAAAAAATTCACCCCACCCCCAACCCATTGACTATCAAAACACCCCTCGCCTTCAGGAGATGGGCAGGGGGTGAGGCTCCCCTACTGACAGCCGAATTCGGTTGTCAGCCCCCACCCCAACAAAACCTTCACATCTTAACAATTTCACAACTTAACAACCACATCCCCCATTCGTAATACCGGGGTGTCAATAGTCATTAGGTCAATAAGGATTTGTGATTACAGGTGGGAGACCTTTTTGCAAACATATTTCCCGGATAGGTTATAAAAGGAAGTGCCAGATTCGAAAATCCGGCACAACGGGACTGGTTCTGCATAACCTCTCGGCTGCCCAAGATGGCCGACATTGCATCGGTCTTGATAGCTCGGTCTAGCGACTTATACTCCAACCGTTCACGACCAGCATACAGCATATAGAACAGCCGCTGCTCATCCGTTTTGCAATAGTTCATAATGAGCTGGTGGTTACTCCAACCTTTTGAGAACAACACGCTTGGAATTTGTGACAATCCGATTGTCACAATTGGGTCGGAAGTGCCGGATTGGAAAATCCGGCACAATGAGATAATAAAATCAAACCTTATGCCCAATAGTTGCAGATGCCATATCCACAACATCAGTAGTGTTCTACCGGTCAAATGGTTTATTTCAAGAATCCATATTGGTAAACCTTAGGTTCAATATGAGCGGCGAGTTTGCGCATCGCTTGCCTCAAGGCATTATGAAGATTGGTGTAGGTTTCATCCGTACTGTCAGAATTCATCTGCTCTTTTCCGCTCTTGGTAATTTTAGTTCCCTGAAAATGTAGTCGAATGTCGTAGTAACTCGCGTTCGGATTGGCGTTTTCTTGACTGTGGTAGTATCTCCATAACTCACGCCCTGCATCCATAACAGCCTTTGCTTCCGATGATAAATAATCCAGAGGGCAAATCTCACCAGTTTCTTCCTGTTCTGATTCCCCAGAGAAAAGATCGGAAGAGCCAGCATGTATAGTTACCACATGTTTTTCATGCAGATAGTCGCTCATAAAGTGACTGGCAAAATTATCTTGTGCACCAACCTCTTGTTCTGTGAAGGGAATCCAATGGTTAATTCCGTGGTTACTACGGATGTTATTGGCATTAGAAAATAGGGTGTATACCAGGCAATCTGTTTGAAACACACGATCTGCTTGCCAGTCATCATCAGGGTAAAGAAACTGGTCTCTGTCGTTATACCAAGTGGCATCAATTGACATTCGTACCGCAAACGCAACAATGACACTTGCAAAATTATTAATGGTTATTTCGTGTGTTCTGCGTTGCAAAATGTCATTGGATGAAGGCTGACTTGTTATGAATGTGCCATTCTGGTTTTGGAAGTCAGAACATGTGGTGCGGAAATGGCCAATTATTTCGCTATGCTTATCATGCATGGTCTTTACCCAATCCATCCAAAGACGATTTTTTGGGGGACAAATAATTGTGTGTGTTCCAATATGATTTGTATTTGCATCATACATATCAGACTTGGTTTCGCTGAAATTTTCCGTGACGGCAGTATTCCAAACGAAGAATCCTATTGGAAACCTGCCTGTCACGTTGTCAAATGTGGCAGCTGGAACCATAAAACATCGACCCAACTGGGCTTTGAATTTTTTTCTAAACTTTTCAAAGTATGGTGCTTGCAGAATTTTCAACTTTGAAAATTCTGCAAGCACCACTCCGGAAAGTTCACAATATATACGAATAAAAAATAGAGCAAACAACTCATTTGCGGCAGCGCCTATAAGATTTTTATACTTCTTTTGTGTGGCGTTATTTTTTGCAACGTTTCCTTTGTTGCCCACATCCTCATTGTGCATAGCACTTTTATTCCCTGCTTCAGCATAGGGTGGATTAATATACACAATGAGACGTTTGCGTTCTTCTGGGTTTTCAATAACCGCACGCAGACTTTCTGGAAGGTCTTTGAAATCGTCGTTGAGAAAGTCGAACTGAAATACATGTTTCTCCAGTAAGTTCAGTTCGCCGTCTTCAGCACGTTTCTTCATCACCTGCACATCCCCGTGGTCGAGTGTGGATGCCCATACCCGATACGGTTCGGTGAGTCCAAATAGAAGATTTCCAGTACCCGCACAGCAATCCCACACATAATACTGCTGTTGCCAATCTTCGCCCAATTCATCGGCGATATAACGCTGTGAAAGTTCCACCCATTGCGGAGGAGTATAGAATGCCCCTTGATACTGTCGCAAGTTATGTGGTATAAGCAAGTCTCGACGCTCAAGAATGATATCGATAGCTTCTTGTCTTGGAGGTCGCTTGTATTTATTCCAAAATGCACGATAGGCTTTCATTCCATCATTGAATGCACATTCGCTGAATAGCATCTTGCCGCTCTGCATTATTTGCTCGAGTATCTTGTATTCATCGCCACGAAGCACAACTGCAAGGTCTGACCTCAATGTGTAGTCGCCGCGTGAAATAAGGTCGGCAAAGAAGAAATCAGCCACTCGGGTTGCAGGTATATCGTTCCAATCGACCCCGATTGTTGGCTTCACCTCCTCAACCCAACGTTGAAAAACAAAGAGGTAATTATTTCTTGTTATTGCAACTCCGTCAGTTTTACGACCATCGCGGAAATTCTTTTTGATAAACTGTCGCAGGGCTTTTTCGTCCTTTTTGAGGTTAAATTTGGCGATATGCTCGCGCAAAGTATCCTCAAGCATTGCCTTCAGCTGCTTGAATTCCTTGGTGTTGTGATTACTTGGAGTAACGTTCCAGTTGAAGTCGTTTTGATATAATACGCTGACAATATGGTGGAACTCGATGAATGCTATTTTCTCTGCATCGAAGGCCCCCAGAAACGTCGGCGGCATGTGCTTCTCATGAATATGAGCTTTGCCTATTGTGAGGATAAGTTGAATAAACGAATCGTTAATACTGTGAGACGAGCCTTTCTTTGCTTCCGCCCAAAGGAACCATTCTCGCTCAAAGAGTTCTTGTTGCGAAGGGTCCTCACGACGCGATGTAACGGCGAAGTCTATATCTCCAAGAATAGGTGTAGCGTCGTATGCCGAGAAAAATTGGTCGCGTAATGAGTTTTTTATTTCTTCTTCACGAATGGTGACGGTTTGATCCATAATCACTAAGTATTACAATAGTTTTGTTATGTTTGTGATTATGCCCCTCTTTGTAATAGACATAAAAGAAATCCGTGAGGTCTTTTAATGTCTATGTGGAGGCTCTGGACAGCCTGTAGTACAAACAAGAAAAGTTCACGGATACCGTGAACGTTTTCCCCTTCTAGTGTACTACAGTGAAAATTGTCCAGATTTCCACATACAAAGAAAAGCAAAAACGCTTCTGTATTATCTAATTATCGTTGTTTATCTATCTCAATCGTTGTAAATTTGGTTAATACTTATCGTTCTATTTACGGTTTGCAAAGATACGAGAAAAATTATTCTTTTCTCTGCAGTTGTTCTTTTACTTCGTTGACCTCCTCAATCAACTGCTGCTCAGTGGGAAGGTACAGTTGGTATTCCGAAGCCATAATGGTTTTGTTGCCCTCGGGAAGCGTCGTGCAAACAAAATACGAACACGGCGTGTTCGCAATTGGATAATGAAAAATTCATCAACCACTTCTACGTTATTTATTTATCGTTGTTTATCCATCCCTGTCTATCTATACTTAAGTATCATGTCGAGAACCGCCATTGATCTGGAATCCGAATTTCTTCCCCTCAAAAATGTTTCCCGCGTTTTAGCAGATAGGGCACCATCACTTGATCGAAACCTTTCTCGACGGCCACCGGCACATAGTCGATGCCGTATTGTATGGTTTTCTGCTTCAGGGTGTCGCGGCGGCGGCGCATTTCGGCGGCGTAGGTGTCGGTTAGCTCCGACGGGTTGAGGCGTAGCTTGCGGTGGGTTTCAAGGTCGATGAACTCGGTCGGACGGTTGTCGAAAGCGAAATCCATCTCTCGCGCCTGCTCGTAGGTGTGGAACAGCAGCACCTCGTGCTTGTTGTGCCTTAGGTGCCGCAATGCGTCGAGCAAAGCGTCCCAGTCCTCCTGCTTTATAAAAGCGTCGGTGAAAAGCACCACCATCGAACGGCGATGCAGCCGCTCGGCGGTAAGGTGCAACGCCTCGACAAACGAGGTCGTCCGCGCCGACTCGTCCGACTTGTGGTCGGTGCCGAGCAAGCCTTCAAGTATGGAGTAGATGTGGTGTTTGTGGGCGGCGTTGCTGCGTGTCTCGGTTTGCAGGTCGATGCCGTCGCTGAGCAGCGTGAGGCCGAAGGCGTCGCGCTGACGTTGCAGCAGCTCCACCAGCAGTGCGGCGCCATAGACGGAGAAGGTGAGCTTGTTGGGATGCTCGAGGTTGCCCATGCCTTCGACGGGAAAGAGCATCGAGCCGCTCTGGTCGATAAGCAGCTGGCAGCGCAGGTTGGTCTCCTCCTCGTAGCGTTTCACATAGAGGCGGTCGGTACGGCCGTAGAGCTTCCAGTCGATGTTGCGTGTCGATTCTCCGGTATTGTATTGACGGTGTTCGGCAAACTCGACCGAGAAACCATGAAACGGACTTCGGTGGAGGCCCGTGATAAAGCCCTCCACCACCTGCCGCGCATATAGCTCAAGTCCCTTGTATTTCTGGATTTGTTCCAGCATAAGAAAAGTGCGTGCCCGCACACGGCGGTTAGCAGTTGGTTCTGTGAAACAGCAAAAGGATGTTGACTACTAGGCAACATCCGTCACTGACTACTGACCGCTGACTGCTGATCACTAAATTACATCAATGCGTCGAGCTTCTCGGTGAGAGTGCCTTTGGCCACAAGTCCCACACATTTGTCAACAGCCTGGCCGCCTTTGAAGAAAAGCACAGTGGGAACGCTGCGGATGCGGAACTGGGCGGCGAGATTTGGGCATTCGTCAACATCGGCCTTGCCCACTACGGCGCGTCCTTCATATTCGCCTGCAACCTCTTCCACTATGGGAGCAAGGGCTTTGCAAGGTCCGCACCAGGTGGCACCGAAATCTACCATTACGGGTTTGTCGCCCTTGAGAAGTTCTTCGAAATTTTGTTCTGTGATTGTCATAGGTATTAATGTTTTATTGATTTATATTCCGAAATAGCAGGTGCAAAGGTAGCAAAAAAAAGTGAATTGTAAGTTGTGTATATGTAGCTTTTTTTTTCGTATTTTTGCAAACCGTAATAATGATGACAACAAATAAACAACAAATATGGCTAAACTGATTGCAAAGAAAGACGGCTACGACTGGAAATACAGCGTCGTAGGCGGCGTTACACGCGTGAACATCGAGAGCGGCGAAGACATCGCACATCTCCATGAACTTGACCAGAAACTGTGGACGGTGCTGAGCTGTCCGGTGAAAGGGCTGGAATTTGACGAGAAGACACTTCAACTCATGGACCTCGACGGTGACGGCAAGATTCGCGTCAACGAGATGGTGGCCGCCGCCGAGTGGCTGAAGAAGGTGCTGAAAAGCATGGAATACCTGCTGGAGGGCAAAGACTGCATCGACTTTGCCGACATACAGGCCGACACCGAAGAGGGCCAGAAGGTGATGGAAGCCGCCAACCTCATCCTCTCTAAACTCGAGAAAGAGCAGCAGAGCATATCTCTGCAGGATGTGAACGACTATATGGCCATATTCGAGGAAAAATGCAAGGCTGAATACACAGCCGAGGAAACCGAACCCTTCACTCCTCCTTACGGTGAGCAGAGCGATGCAGCCGAGAAAGCCGTCAACGACATTCGTCAAAAGATGGCCGACTACTTCATGCGCTGCAAATTGGCTCAGTTTGACGAAGAGGCTACCGAAGCACTCGACGTGCAGGTAGAAAAGATTGCCGCCATCAGCGGAGGAAACCTCAGCGAGAACATTGCCGAAATAGCTGAATACCCACTCTCCCGCCCCAACAAAGAAGGACAACTCAATATCACTACAGGCCTCAACCCCGCATGGCAGGCGGCTATGGCGGAACTGAAAACGCTGGTGCTGGATGTCGATTTTGCCGGGAAAGAAACCTTGAGCGAGGCGGAGTGGAATACTGTATTGGCCAAGATAGACGCATACACTGCTTGGAAGAACGCCGGCGAGACGGCTATGAACGAAGCCATCGCGGCACAACTGGCCACCCACGCTGCGGCCATAGAGCCGGTAGAACGACTCGTGCGCTACTGTCGCGACTACTACAAGCTGGTACACAACTATGTGGTGTTTAAGGATTTTTATAAACGCGATGACAGTGAGCAAGCGGTATTCCAAGCTGGCAAACTGTATATCGACCAGCGTTGCTGCGAACTCTGTGTAAAAGTTAGCGACATGGGCAAGCAGGCGGCGATGGCAGGCACAAGCGGACTCTACCTCATTTACTGCACCTGCACATCAAAGGTGAAGGGCGAGAAGATGGACATTGTGGCGGCACTGACCGACGGCGACGTGGACAGCCTATATGAAGGCAAGAACGCCCTCTTCTACGACCGCAACGGCCTCGACTGGGACGCCACCGTCACCAAAATCATCGACAACCCCATCAGCATACGCCAGGCATTCTGGAGCCCTTACCGCAAGTTCGGGAAATGGATATCGGACAAGATAACCAAATCGGCGAGCGAGAAAGAGAGCAAACAGTTTGACGAGATGACCTCCAAGGCCGACAACTCGACCACCGAGCTGGCAACCAATATGGCCAAGGCAAACAAACAGATGAACGCTGCAGAATCAGGAGCCAAGAAGTCCACCGCATTCGACATCGCCAAATTCGCAGGTATATTCGCTGCCATAGGCATGGCGATAGGGTTCATAGGGCAGGCGCTTGTCAAACTAGCAGCCGGAATCACTCAGCATTGGTACAATCTGCCGCTGATGATACTGGCTATAATCGTGGTTATAAGCGGGCCTTCGATGTTCCTTGCATGGTTAAAACTCCGCAAACGCAACCTTGGACCTGTGCTGAACGCCAACGGATGGGCTATAAACTCGAAGATAAAAATCAACACCGCTTTCGGCGCCACGCTGACCAGCATGGCCAAATATCCGAAGCTGGTGATGAAAGACCCGTTTGCCGACAAGAAGACTCCGCTGTGGCGCAAGATTATCTATTGGATACTATTCCTTGCCGCCGTCGCTTTCTGTGTGCTCTACTTCACCAAGAACCTCCCGTGGCAAAAGAAAGCAGCCGAGGCAGAAGCTACAAAGACCGAGCAGGTTGAAGCAACTCCCGCTGACTGCACCGCAGAGGCTGCAGCCGAAGCAGAAAACACTACCGAAAACCAAGCACAAGAATAAAATAAAATAAAATAAAATAAAACAAACAATAACAATCTGTAACAATGAAAAAAGGTATATTTATCATGATTGGGGTTGTGCTTATGTTAGGCTCTACCTCTTGCAAAAAAGACGGTGTTTATACACCAAAAAAGAAAATCAACGCTATCTATCTGGAGACGAAAAGCACATCTACAGTCACAGCTACCGGAGTCTCAACAATACGCACAACCGACAAACACAAATCTCAAGAATGGTATTGGGACGGCAAACTGCTCAAAGAGGTACGCCACTTTGACGTAGATGGCACCACAATCACAGCTACCGAAACCTATACCTACAACGGGAAACAGCTGATTCGCATCGACCGTACAGCCAAAGCAGCCGCCGACTCATACATCACATTCAACTACGACGGGAAATGGATTACTTCTTCAGAATACTATTACTCTGGAAAACTAAATAAATCCACAATTTACACCCACACCGACAAGAAGATAAGCAGCTACGAGGAAACCTCATACAACTACAGTTTAGACAGTAAAACCATAGCTGAAATCGAAACCTCTTACGCTGAGATGATGCAACCAATAGGCATTGTTGCTCACGAGCCCCACGCCATCAACACAGCTAAAGGCCAAGGCGAGAGCAAGCACACCGTAGAACTCACTTGGACCGACAACAACATTACATCCATTACCACCAAAAGCAATGGCGGCAGTTCAACCATTGCCTACACTTACGATGACAAAAAGAATCCCTACTATTGTATGTACGACGAGAATCCCTGCGAGCCTGGCATGGCCAGCGAAAACAATATGCTGACATCAACATCAAGCGAGGGTTCCGAAAACACCTATACCTACGATGGCAAATACCCCGTCACTCGTACCATGAAATACACCATCACCCAACCAGCCCTGACAACTGTATCGGAAATGATATACACTTTTGAATATAAAAAATAGATACAATTTATACCAAGAGGGCAAAACAAGACCTATGATACACATATTATTGCCAAATGATGTTATTAACCCCACACTCTCGGTGTGGGGTTAATTATATGTGCGCCACTGCTAACATTTGTATGGTCTTGTTGGTTGGCCATAACGACCGATGACACACGACACTTGTGTCAAATTAATTATAGACTCTCGCCAATCCAGTCGGATGTCTCAAAAGTGACAATATGACTGAGCAAACCACTTATGGATTCCGTTTTAAAATTTTTCACTGGTCGTAGAAATTTTGTACTTTTGCACTCGGTTTGGTCATCGGAAAAACGATGCGAGAGAGGGAACTCGGGTGGAAATCCCGGACAGTCCCGCTGCTGTGAATCCCATGTGAGAGCGTGAACCATCGGGCGAGGGTGAACCCTGACCGACAAAAGCCACTGCAGGACGGCGAGAACGCCTGCGGGAAGGCGTCGGGACAGAGGGGGGATAATTCAGAAGACCTGCCAAGCCGCCATCATCAGAAAACGCTCCCGAGGAGGGGTGGAAATGAACAGATTTTTTCTATACATAGCGCTGACGTTTTGTCTTGTCCCGCTGGCAGGCATGGGGCAGGACACGGTGAAACGGCATGTGCTGCAGGAGGTGCAGGTGAGCACGCAGACGGCACCGTCGGAGACCTACACTTCGACGCCGACGCAGGTGGTGACGGTGGAGAAGATGGAGCAGACGGGTGCGGTGCAGTTGAGCGACGCAGTGAAGCAGATGAACGGGGTGACGATAAAAGACTATGGCGGAGTGGGCGGCATAAAGACGATGTCGGCGAGGGGGTTGGGCAGCCAGTTCAGCTCGCTGATAATAGACGGGGTGACGGTGAACGACTGCCAGAACGGACAGATAGATCTTGGACGCTACCTGCTGGGGAACAGCGCATACGTGAGTTTCTCAAACGCGCAGCACGACGCACCGCTGCAGTCGGCGAGGGCTTTCGCCGCGGGCAACGTGGTGATGATGGAGACGTTGAAGCCGACCTTCGACAAAGGACGCCCGTTCAACCTGAAGGTGGGTATGGAGGGCGGCTCGTTTCACCTCTACTCCCCCACCCTATCGTGGGAGCAGCGAATCACGAAGCGGCTGAGCTACTCGCTGTGGGGCAACTACATCACATCGCGGGGAAACTATCCGTTCACGCTGTACTACACCACATCGCAGCAGGACAGCAGCTCGCGCGAACGGAGGGAGAACTCGAGCATGTGGATGGCGACGGCCGACGCTAACATCTTTTATAATATCAGTTCTCAGCACGAGCTGACTGGAAAAGTGCATTACATGCAGAGCCGCCACGAACTGCCGGGACCTGTGATTCTCTACTACAAGAAAAACTCAGAACACAGCGAGGACCGTCTGTTTTTCGCCCAGGCGAGATACCGCTACACGGGCGCGAAGGTGAAGGCGCAGGCGATAGTGAAATACCAGCTGACGGACGACCTGTATGAAGACACCGCTACCCAGAGCCGCACGCTGAACACGTACCGCCAGCAGGAGGCCTACGCCAGCGGAACGACGGTGTACCGCCCGGTGGAGGGGCTGAAGCTGAGCTTGGCGGAGGATGTGGCATACAACACGCTGGTGAGCAACCTGGCGAAGAACAACCACGTGATGCGGCTGAGCTCGCTGACGGTGCTGGCGGCGACGTATGACAACAGCTGGCTGTCGGTGTCGGCCAACGGGTTGGCGACGATAGCTGACGAATTAGCGGTCAGCAGTCAGGTGCGTGCCCGCACAGGGCAATTGGAAGCGAGCGGCAGTCAGCCGCTGCGTCAGTCTTATCGGCGGATTTCGCCTTACGTGGGGTTGAACGTGAAGCCGTTCAGGAAGGTGGGATTAAGGCTGAGATATTTTTTCAAGGAGAACTACCGCATACCGAACTTCAACGAGATGTACTACTACTCCATCACCCGCGAGCTGAAGCCTGAGAAGGCGATGCAGCACAACGTGGGTGTGACCTGGGTGATGCCGAGGACGAAAAACCGTAACGAGAAGGTGGAGACGCGTGTGCAGATGGTGGCCGACGCCTACTACAACCGCGTGAGCGACAAGCTGATTGCCATCCCGGTGCAGAACATGTTCCTGTGGTCGATGATAAACCTCGGACGGGTGGATATATGGGGCGTGGATGCGAAGGCAGACGTGGATATCGCATTCGGGCGCTGCACGCTGACCATCGGGGGCAGCTATGCCTACCAAAACGCCACCGACCGCACTGACCCGACGTCGAAGACCTACGGCCACCAGATACCCTACACGCCGCGCAACTCGGGAGGCGCATCGCTGTATGTCGAGACACCGTGGGTGGATTTCGGCTACACGGCGATGGCGGTGGGCAGCCGCTACTACCGCCAGCAGAACACCGAAGACACGCGACTGAAGCCCTACTGCGACCAAGGGCTGACGCTGGCGCACACGTTCGAGTTCAAGAACGGCAGCAAGCTGAAACTGAAAGGACAGGTGCTGAACATATTCGACGTGCAGTACGAGATAGTGCGCAGCTACCCGATGATGGGACGCAACTACCGGGTGTCGGCGGTGTTTGAACTTTAGTGATTAGTGATTGGTGATTAGTGATTGGTGATTAGTGATTGGTGATTAGTGATTAGTGATTAGTGATTGGTGATTAGTGATTAGACAATTGTAACTTTGAACTCTTGAACCTTTTGAACCTTTAAAACTTTTGAACCTTTAAAACTTAAAACTCATGAAACATATCGGATTGTACTTGACAACTGTTGTTTGCATCGCTTTGATGTTTGCGGGATGCAGGAAGCCCAACGAAGAGGAGGTACCGGACGCTATGCCTGAACGCGGCGCCATTGTGCTGAACGAAGGCGGATGGGGCAACAACGAAGCCGAACTGAGCGTGATCGACTACAGCGACATGAGCATCACCAACAGCTTCTTCGCCAAAATCAACGGACGCGGATTGGGCGACGTGGCGCAGGATGTGGTGGTGTATGGCGGCAAGGTATATGTGGCGGTATGGGGTTCGAACACCATCGAAGTGCTCGACCGCAAGAGCGGCAAATCGACACAGATAAAGATGGGCAACCGAGGTCCACGCTATCTGGCTTGCGACGGCGGCAAGGTGTATGTGAGCTGCTATTCGCCGACCAGCGTAGTGAGGATAGACACCGCGTCGCTGCAGATTGAAGCCACCTGCCAGCTGAGCGGCTTGCAACCCGAAGGGTTGTGCGTGGTGGGCGACAACATCTATGTGGTCAACACATGGAAGAACGACAACGCCGGCAACCCAATGTACGACTCGACGATGTCGGTGGTGAGCAAAAACAGCTTCACCGAAACGCAGAAAATCACAGTGGGAGTGAACCCCGCAAAGATAAAACAGCTCGACAACAGCCATGTGGCGATATCCTACACGGGCAACTACGACGATGTGCAGGGCGGTGTGGCCATAGTGGATTTGAGCGACCTGAGCGTACGCCGCATCAACTCGGCGATATCGAATATGGACACCTACGGCGGGAAGATATACTACTACGCCCACAACTACGGGCAAGCGTGGAACGGGCAGATACGCGTGGTCGATGGAACGACGCTTCAGGAAAACAGCATCACGGTGTCGGAGACCTCCGGATACAGCGCACAGTACTACCCCTACGCCATCAACGTCAACCCGACGACCGGAGAAATATATATCGCCGGAGCTCAATACGGAGCCAACGGCGATATATACTGTTTCACGCAGTCGGGCAGCTTGAAGTGGAAACTCGAAGCAGGCCCCCTGCCCTCGAAGATTGTGGAGCTGTGATGCCGCCTAACGCAGGTGGCGCTTGATATAGTTGAGCAGCTCAGTTTTGTTTGAGCTGAAGGTGAATACCGAAGCGACCTGGGGATAGTTCTCGGGGTCGGCGACATAATCGTAGGCGAACTTCGCAAAGTCGAGCTTGTTGTCCTCGAAGGTGAAGGTGGCAAGCATGCGCTTGATGTCGGCGGTGGTGAAGAGTTTGGAAACCACCATAGCTTGTGCGAGCTCGGAGCGGTTGTTGTCGAACGACTCCGACTTCAGCTGGCTGACCACTTGCGCAACCTCCCCAGGTGTAGCCACCGGGATAGCCTCGACGGCGACAGCAGTGGGGTCGATAACTTCGACAGGATGGGGCATAAGGCTGTTGATGGCATCGCGCCAGCCGTCGCGGTAGCCCTCCTGATAACCTTCGCGGAAGCCACCCGTGCGACCAGTGGGAGGCACGATGGTCGAAGGCGGCTGATAGTTGCGGCCAGTGCCGGGAACGAAGGTGGACATATTGGCAGGCTCGACCACAAGCTCGGTGCCGTGGGTGGAAGCGCGCCATACGACCAGATATTCCTCTTCGGGCGCCTGCAGATCGACGGTGGTGCGGACGGTTGCGTGAGCAGGCTTGGTGAGCTCAACAGTGAGGTTGTGGCGTCCGCGGGTAAGGCCGCTGAAGGTATAGGCGTTGACGGGACCTCCAACCTGACGGTTGCCATCGACGGTGACGATGAAACGCTCGCCGCCACGCGAACGGACCTTCAGATCAACATTGTAGCGAGAGGGTGAATTCGGATGGTGCGTTCCGGGTTGAGCCACAAGCGTTGCGGCGAAGAGCACCAAGGTGAGCAAAAGAGCTGTCTTTTTCATATCGATAGATTATTTTTCTTGGTTTACGACAATGCAAAAATACAACTTTATCTGCAGGTTTTTCCTGTAGCAGCACATATTTTCCCACGACAAACCGACGATGTATATCTCGCAAGCGAGACGTGCATCATTCATTTATCGTAGGCAAAAATCCCGAAAGACGCTGATATAATTATTTTGAAGGAGTCCATTCAGGTTCGAACTTCACCCTAGCGCCTATAATACCTCCAGCCGTGCTCGTCACCCATTCGACAACATAGAAGCGGGCGTAGCGTTCAAGGCTCGCATCCATAGTGTAGTAAAGCCTTTGGTTTTCACTGCCCCTATATCTGATGACGTAGCCACAACCAGGTTTAACCGCCAAACGAGCCGACCAGCCACTGGTAGGAATCGTTTCGACATAGGCAAGACCGTCAACGCTCCCCACATTGGCGATAAACTTTTCCTTCATCTCATCGCCCTGACCACCGTCATATCGGAGAAAGAAGTTGTTTGAACCATCAATATCCAAACCGACTTCCAACGGACCCTCGGTCGGGCCATCCCCATATGTATATGTATAAGTATATCGACCCAGTGAGATGGTGGCGAAACTCCAACGATCATCGTTGCGGACATTCGCCTCGATGGTTCCAGCCGGATCTTCTTTCTTTTCGCCATCTTTCTTGTCACATGAAACAAAAAGTGGAAGCATGACTGCAACCATCACTGCCAACCGAAAGCATACATTCTTTTTCATAATGTTTGTTTTTAATTTTAATACCATAAAAATTGTAGATATTAACGTAATTATTTTGTTTTTATTACATCTCTTTTTTTGTGTATCCACCATTTTGCCTTGTGTTGCACTTCTAACTTGAAATTATAATTGGACGGACACCTTTTTGACGCAAGCAAAATATTTTCGCAAAGAGCAGTGACATCGACAAAAGAAGCCCCCTAACCGAGTAAATATTACTTCTGTCCAAACAGTCATACAACACAGATAAAAAGCACCTTATGTTCTGAAATAAAAAAAATATTTTGTCATTATAAATAATTGTAGTATCTTTGCAAACCGAAATCATCGGAAAGATGTTCGATGGCGTCGTAGCTCAGTAGGTAGAGCAGCGGACTGAAAATCCGTGTGTCACTGGTTCAATTCCAGTCGATGCCACAAGAAGGGAAGTACGAAACATGTGCTTCCCTTTTTTGCTAACAAATAAAGCTTACACACCATGTTAGAAGAGAAAATCAACGCCGATATCAAACAGGCGATGCTCAACAAAGAGAAAGACGTGCTGGAATCGCTGCGCGCCATCAAAGCCGCCATACTGCTGCTCAAGACAGGCAAAGGCGAAGTGAACGAAGCTGCCGAATTGGCCACATTGCAGAAACTGGTGAAACAGCGCAAAGAGGCAGCCGAGATATTCAACCAACAGAACCGCAGCGACCTGGCCGAAGCCGAGCTGTTCCAAGCTTCGATTATAGAGCGTTATCTGCCCAAACAGCTCTCGAGAGATGAGATAGAGGCAGCGGTGAGAGCCATAGTCAGCGAAGTGGGCGCCACCAGCGCCAAAGATATGGGCAAGGTGATGGGCGCCGCCTCGAAGAAGTTTGCCGGCACCGCCGACAACAAAGTGGTCGCCGAAATTGTGAAATCGATACTGGGATAGGGCCATGCACACACTACCTATTCAAATACGATTCAACGACGTCGATCAGATGGGGCATGTGAACAACGCCGTCATCATGGAGTATTTCGACTTGGGCAAATCTAAGTTTTTCACCGAAGCAGGAATACCGCCCGAGCAGGGCGACTTCACGGTGATGATTGTCCATTTCGAGGTCGATTTCACCTCCCAGATACGCTATCACGACAACATCGCGGTCACCACCGCTGTGAAACGCATCGGAAACAAAAGCATCGCCGTAGAGCAGCACATCGTCAACCAGGACACCGGCGTTGACTGCGCCGTATGCCGCACGGTGATGTCGGGATACGACCGTCGCACACATGCGAGCGCCGCAATCCCGGAAGAGCTGAAGGCGAAGCTGCTGGCAAAATAGCATATTCAAACATTAACAAAAGAAACACCATGAAAAAGACATTACTCACTATCGCCGTGATCATTTTGACCGTCTGCAGCGCATGCAAAGTAGACAATGAAGCAGGACTCGACAACGACGGTTCCGTTAACGGCGTTTTCTCAGTTAGCGACTCAACGCATGTTAAATTCTCGCGTGGAAATTTGCAGTATCAACCATCAGGTTCTATATGGCGTTTTGCTGATGCACAATACGACATAATAGGCAACGACAACGAAAACATCTCTGCCACATACACGGGATGGATCGACCTCTTCGGATGGGGCACCAGTGGTTGGAATAGTGGAGCAGCCGCCTATATGCCATACAGCGATTCCACGAACTACAGCAGCTACTGTCCCGGTG
>Ga0265299_10002153_pt1 | contig 20726 bp, 14 predicted proteins | sample AusTroGonzalo_MG_4_FD_193485 | JGI IMG/M metagenome (GOLD analysis project Ga0265299, IMG submission 193485) | Bovine rumen microbial communities from tropical cattle in Woodstock, Queensland, Australia - Gonzalo_02 | ecosystem: Host-associated > Mammals > Digestive system > Stomach > Rumen ... | reverse complement strand
CTTCAGCGTTGGATTGATTTCTCCGTCGAATATGGCGTTTCTGCCGTGTTTGATGCCGGACTTCCGGGAGACATGAAGTTCCACGAGAAGGTCTATAAGCGCCTGGTGGAACTGGACAAACAGGGAAAGCTTCCCGTTTATGTGGACGGCAGTCTGGTGGTGAACGCGGAGCGGGACGCAGAGGAAGGCCTAAAGGAGCTCAAGCGCATCCAGCGGGAGTATAACTCGGAACACCTGAAGGTCCATACCATGAAGATTTTCATGGACGGTACCCAGAAGATCCATACCGCCGCCATGGTTACGCCCTACGTGGATGTCCATACCACGGGATCTACCGCTTTCTCCGCAGAGGGAATCGCAAAGCTTTTGAAGGAACTCAACGAGGCCAATCTGGACCTGCACCTTCACACCGTCGGTGAGCGCGCATCCCGTACCGTGCTGGATGGCGTAGAGATGGCCAAAAAGGAGATGGGAGACAACCTCCATGTGAGAGTGACCTGCGCCCATCTGGAAATCGAGTGCGACGATGATCTGGAACGTTTCGCCAAACTGGGCGTGTTTGCCAACTTCACACCTCACTGGCACTCCGGAGATCCCAGCATCAGCGCTACATGGCTCGGCGAAGAACGCTCCCGCAAGCAGTTCCGCTGCAGAACTGTCTGGGACAGCGGCGCCACGGTTGCGTTCTCCAGCGACAACATCGTCTTCATGGACTTCATGACCTGGAACCCTTACCTGGGCATGGAGGTCGGCATGACCCGCTGGATTACCGAAAAGACCAGGAACTACCCGTTCGCTGTAGCTGCCAAAGTATTCCCGCCGGAGAATGAGAGAATGACCATTGACCAGATGCTCATCGGCTTTACCATCAACGGAGCCAAGCAGCTGGGCGTTGAGGATAAAAAGGGTTCCATCGAGGCCGGCAAGGATGCCGATTACCTGGTGTTCGACAAAGACCTTCTCACGGCCCCGCAGGAAGGCTTCAGCTACAACAAACCCTCTGAGGTGTATTTTGGTGGAAAGAAAGTGAAATAAAGATCAAATGGCTATGATGGACAAGTCCCTGGCCGTAAAGTGTATTAACGGCACCTTCATAGGTACGAAGACAGACAATATCATTTCCTTTAAGGGCATTCCCTTTGTGGCTAAGCAGCCGGTAGGGGAGTACCGCTGGAAAGCACCGGTTGAATATACGCCGGATAACGGCGTATATGAAGCCGATCATTTTGCCAAACTCTCCGTCCAGGATCTGTCGGTCTCCGACCATCAGGGAGAGGACTGCCTGTATCTGAACGTATGGAAGGCCGAAGGTGCGGCCGAGAAACGGCCGGTCATGGTCTGGATTCACGGCGGCGCCTTTGCAGCGGGTGGAACGGGCCTCGATCTGTTTGACTGCACCGCACTTACAATAGAGAACCCGGATGTCATCTTCGTTACCGTTGCCTACCGGCTCGGCCCTCTGGGCTTCCTCCACTTGTCTCACCTGCCGGACGGCAAAGATTATCCGGATGCACAGAACCTGGGCCTGCTGGACCAGAATATGGCCATCAAGTGGGTTCACGAGAATATTGCATCCTTCGGCGGAGACCCGGATAACGTGACCATCTGGGGTGAATCGGCCGGCGCGGGAAGCGTGACCATGCAGCCGCTCATCAAAGGCTCCCAGAAGTATTTCCAGAAGGTGATTGCCCAGAGCGGCGCTCCGTGCCAGACCAATTCCCTGGAAGAGTCCATCGAAACCACCAATGACTTCATGAAGGCGCTGGGCTGCAAGACCGTGGCCGATCTGATGAAGCTGGATGCCCGCACGCTGGTGGATACGGCCGCAAAGACCATTGCGCTGCGCATGTTCCCCGTAAGGGACGGAAGCATCCTGCCCCTTGACCCCTGGGCCGAATACGAAGCGGGCATCGCCAAGGATATCACCTTCCTCCAGGGATGCAACAAGGATGAGATGAACTGCTTTGTGGCCGACTGGACCGTGGACGGATTCAAGGCGTGGGCAGCCAACCGCAAGAAGGGGAAGTATGCCCAACTGCTTACGCCCGAAGAAAAAGCCAAGATTGAAAGCTTCTGCAAGGAGGGCGCGGTAGAGGACTGGGAACCGGACAGCCGTCTGTTTGGCTACAGCTGGTTTATTAACGGCGCCATCAAGATGTCCGAGTGCCAGACCAAGGGCGGTGGAAAATCCTATACGTATTTTTATAGGGTAGAATCGGCCGATCCTATACGTAAAAGTGCCCATTTTGAGGAAGTCCCCATTGTGTTCAATCATCGTGAAATGATTGTAGAAGGGCCGTATGATGCAGACTTCTGCAAGGCTATGCGCGGGATGTGGATACAGTTTGCCAGGACCGGCGTTCCTGCCCCTAACTGGCCCCTCTACACCCTCAAGGACAAGCAGGTGATGGTGCTGGACGAATATGATATCCATCCCGCCAAGGAAGCCGATGTAAAGATTGTAGATTGGGACAGGTCCTGGTTCCTCCTCAAGTATTACATGCTGTAAGAAGAGCCGGTTGCCATGAAAGAAAACGTCGGAGATTTATTCGAGTCCAGAAAAGGGCAGATGGACTATCTGCTGCACAGAGATTTTATCGATAACGGAATTGCAACCTTCCCGATCAAGATTTCCTCATATAACGATGTCATCCACCCCCTCAGCGTCCGGCGATATGAGACCTTGAATCCCGATTTCAAAGATTTGATTGAACTCGGTGCAGGAGTGATTCCTCCCGATTGTCCCATTGTGCTGAACATCATTGAGGACTGCCTCACAGAGGAAGAGAGGAAAATCATTGTCGCAACTATCCGGGAGTATTATGCCTACAATCTGGGCGTAGTGGAAAAAGATTTGAAGCGCCATACCAAGCGCTTTATCTTCATGACCGTCGGCCTGGTCATTTCTGCTTTCTTGCTGTGGCTCTCGGAAGGCTTGGACGACATCTCAAGAGAGTTGTTTTTCATCCTGTTCTGGTTCATGGGAGACACCATGTGCGACTATATCCTTCTCACCGGGCACGACCTCAGGCGGGACCGCAGGGCGGCCGGACAGCTTGCCAGCATCCAGGTGACTTTCTCCAAAAGCTTCGACGATTCCGATTACACAAAGGAGGAAGTGGACAAACTGCATTCTGAAATTGAAAAAGACGTAAAAGAAACGCTTAAATAAGACTATGACCATGAAAGCTGAGACAATTTTTCTTGGAAATGTTATCACAGTGGATGAGTTCAAGCCCTATGCAGAGGCTATCGCTGTGACTGACGGAAAAATCATCTATGTAGGCAGCAAGGAAGCCGCCATGAAGCTTAAAGGGGACAAGACCAAAGTCCTGGATTATGGGACCCATTCCATTTATCCTGGATTTCTGGAAGCGCATTGCCATCCCGGGCTGGCCGCCAACATGATGTTTGGCAGGGCGAAGCTCTCTGAAGGCAAGACGCCGGAGGATTATCTGGCCATTCTGAAAAAATATATTCAGGATAATCCGGATAAACCGCACTATGTAGGTTCCGGCTGGTCCGATGATTTGCTGTATCAGCTGAATGCCAGGCAATTGGATGAGATATGTCCGGACAAGCCCCTGATCAACCAAAGCGGCAGCGGCCACATGATGTGGGTCAACACCAAGGCGATGGAGGCCTTCGACATCAATGAAGACGCCGTGAAGAAGTGGGGTACTGAATGTATCCACGTGGACGAGAACGGCAAGCCGAATGGCCTGCTGGCCGAAAAGCCCGCCATTGACCTGGTGGCGAGGGTCCAGCCGGATCTGGCGCAAGCGAAGGCAGAGCTGCTGGGCTTCCAAGAGTACGCGTTTTCAAACGGCTATACGGGTGTATATGACGCCGGTTACCAGCTTCTGACCACGCATGACCCCCAGGCTTACAAGGAACTTGACGATGAAGGCAAGCTGAAGATGTATTCCTTCTGCGGCAGTTTTGTCAATGACAATACCGATACCCCTGAAGAGGATATGGCTAGAATTGCCCGGGAGGCAAAAGCGTATAACGGCCAGCATGTAAAGGTGATTGGTGCCAAGATTTTTGCCGACGGCGTTGTGGAGGGTCACACCGCGTGGATGCTGGATGATTATGTGGACAAACCCGGGTATAAGGGTGTAAGGAGATTCGATGACCACGACAAGATGGTAAGAGTGGTTAAGGCTGCGGCTGCGCATGGGCTGAATGTCCACGTTCATTCCATCGGCGACGGCGCCACCCGGGCATGGATTGACGCTTTTGCCCAGGCACAGACCGAGGTGGGTAATTTCGACATGCGAAATGCCCTAGCACACTTGCAGGAAGTTACGCCGGAAGATGTGAAAAGAATCGGCGAATATAATGTCATGGCTGTATGCGGTATCATGTGGACCATCAAGCATCCTGCCGGCTTTCCGCAGGAGGTTGCATACGTGGGCGAAGAAAAATCCCTTAATGCCTATCCGGTCAAATCCATTATGGATGGAGGCGGCGTGGTGGCCAGCCATTCAGACTTCCCCGTGTCGCCTGCGTTCAGTGCAGTTCAGGCATTCTTAATGGGAGTTTTGAAGAAGCTGCCGTCATTCCCTGATGACTGGATCAGAAATATAGACCAGGCTATCAGCCGCCAAGAGGCGCTGAAGACCCTTACCAGCAATGTGGCCTATATGTGGCATGAAGAAGACAGGATGGGGTCCATCAGTGTAGGCAAACTTGCCAACTTCGCCGTTTTGGACCGTGACTTCATGCACGACGATTTCGCCGAAATTGAGAAGGCAAGTTGCATTGCCACCATCGTGGACGGCGAAGTGGTATACAAAGCCTGCTAGAATATATTAAATGAGCATCATGAAAGCAGACCACATTATCAAAAACGCTAAGATTTATACATCAGACAAAAAGCATCCGCAGGCCAGCGCCCTTGTTGTAAAGGACGGAAAATTCATCTATGTGGGCGACGAGGCCGGCCTCAAGGATTATGAGGGGGAGGTGAAGGACCTGGGCGGCAAGTTCATCATGCCCGCCATCATCGACAGCCATGTCCATATCACCACCGGCGTCGGATTCGAGTATACGGATCTTGGCGTGCCCGTCATGTGCGCCACCAAAAAGGAAAGCCTGGACTTCATGGCCGATTATATCAAAAAGAATCCCGGCCTCAAACGTTACAGGTTTGCCATGGAGCGTACTTGTCTTGCCGGCGAGGATCTTACCAAGGAAGATCTTGACGCCATTTGCCCGGACGCAGAGATGCTGGTCCTGGAGGGCGAGGTGCACAGCAACTGGGTGAACTCAAAAATCCTTGCGAAGCACGGCATAACCGATGCAACGCTGGATCCCGTGCCGGAGCTGGCCTACTTCGTACGTAAAGACGGCCACCTGACCGGAAACTCCTTCGAAACCGCCAGCTGGCCCATGCTCTTTGACAGCGTGGGTGAGCTCACGGACGAACAAATCAGCACAGCCGTCCTGCGCTGGCTGGACAGCTCCATCAAATATGGCGTGAACGGAGTCTTTGACGCCGGTTTCCCGGAGCAGAACCCCACCAACGAGCGTATATATAAATATCTTCAGGAGCTGGACAAGCAGGGGAGACTGCCGGTCTATGTGGACGGCTGCTATGTGCTTACCCAGCCCAGGAAGATACGTGAGGCACTTGATGGGGTAAAGCGCTTCCGGAAGGAGTTCAATACTGAGCACATGAAGGTGCATACGCTCAAGATCTTCATGGACGGCACCCTCAAGATTGAGACCGCCGCTATGGTGACGCCTTACGTGGATACCGGCGTGAAGGGCGCATCGGCCTTCAATGCGCAGCAGATGGCCGAAATCCTGAAAGAGCTCAATGAGGAAGGCCTGGACCTGCACGTACACACGGTAGGGGAGGCATCGTCCCGCGTGGTGCTGGACGGCGTGGAGCTGGCCCGGAAGGAGCTGGGAGACAAGTTCCGCGTAAAGGTCACCTGCGCCCATCTGTGGGTACAGGACGATTCCGACATTGACCGTTTTGCCAAGCTTGGCGTAATATGTAATTTCACCCCCTGGTGGCACAGCGGCAATGTGGGCGGCAATCCCATCGAGTACTGGCCCACTTTCATCGGCGAAAAACGCGCGCATAATATGTTCCGCTGCAAGACCATGTGGGACACCGGTGCCCTGGTGACCTGGTCCAGCGACGAGGTCTTCTTCGGCGATTTCAGGAACTGGAGTCCCTACCTGGCCATGGAAATCGGCATGACACGCTGGATCAATGAGAAAACCCGCTTCGACGAATGCAGCCGTACCGTTGCACCTTTCCCTCCGGAGAGCGAGCGGATGAACATCGAAGAGATGATCCTGGGCTACACCATCAACGGTGCCAAGCAGCTGGGCATAGAGGATAAGAAGGGCTCCATCGAGCCAGGCAAGGACGCCGACTTCCTGGTCTTCGACAAAGACCTGCTGACCGCAGAGCATACTGGCTTCAGTTTAAACGCTCCGGAAGAAGTGTTTATTGGTGGAAAGAAAATGAATTAATAATTTCAACAATATGAAACTTAAGACTATTCTTTTGCTCGCAATTGCGATTGTGGGATGTTGCCTGACCTCGTGTAGCAATAAAGACAATCCCACGGAACAAGAAGTAAAACTTGACGCCCTGATGGACGGAACTATTGTGGTTCTGTCTTTTCAGGTGAACGGTGAGGACTTCAATGTCCCCTTTGTAAAGGTTGACGATACCTACCAGCTGCTGGAAGATTACTTGCTGACACGTGCAGGGGAGTCGGAGGCCTCGGAGAAGGATTATGATATCACGATGGTGCATGACAAGGCAAAATCCCTGCTGACATTCTATGTCAGGGAGAAAGCAACGGGGAAACTGGTGCTCACCGCTGTCTACGATATTAAAAACAGTACTCTGGAGGCTACTGCGGGCGACAAAACGTACAAGGTGACTAACCTTAAGCTGGATGTCTCCGGTGATTCCGGCACCCTGGCTGCCGCACTAGTTAAAGGCTCTAAGGTGGTGATTTCGGTCAAGTATTACACTAACACTCCTACCGTCTTCACATTCATCAATGATGGCAATTTTGCATGCTCTATCACTGGAAAAGATGCTGATGAATTCCAAGGAAGCTACATGAAGCTGGACGGCTCTACGCTTAAATTCCATGCAGTAAACTGGAATGACCCCGACAGCGAGCTCGAGATCCACTTCTTCCCGGAGAAAAATACATGGAAGTACTGGACAGTGCATCATGATGCTTATAACTCTCACACCATCAGCGTAAACGGCACCGACATCACCTCAAAGCTTACTCAGGAAAGGTAAAACAGAAGGGTTATGATATTCCTCAGAAAACTCACGAAGGATCATCCCGACATGGTGAAGGTCAGGGAACTGCACGAGACAGCGTTCCCTATTAGCGAGCGTCCCTTGAGCATGGAAGAGCTCCTCTCATACGCCGACAGGCTTCCGCTGGAGATATTAGGCATTTATCCCGAAGAAAACCCGGATGAGTTCTCCGGATTCTTCCTGACCGTCAAGGGAGATACTTTTATCTACTTGTTTTTCTTCGCCATCCATCCGGATAAACGGTCCTGCGGTTTGGGCGGAAGATCCCTGGTTGCCCTCAAGGAGTATTACAAGGGCTTGCAGATTCTTTTCTCTTATGAGAGTGTCTATCAGGAAAGCGACAATGCGGAGCAGCGGGAGCGCAGGCGTTCTTTTTACCTGAAAAATGGCTTTTATGAGACCGGATGGTTTGCCCAATCGGCTGGTATTGAGTTTATGATTGCCAGTTCCTCTCCGGACTTTGACAAGGACGCTTTTCTCCATTTTATCCATGCCTTGTTAAGTGCTGTCACGGACAATATCCCTGTTCCTGAACTGTTCAGGCATGAAGATTCTAAGCATATGAAAAAGGAATTCAAGGATTTAATCAAGCTGGAGGCGTACGATTACTTAAACAGCGAAATCACTGGAGACTACGACAAGGCTCATGCCGTCAAGTGCGTGAACGGCACCTTTGTGGGTACCGAGGAGAACGGGGTAGCGTCGTGGCTGGGCATCCCCTATGCGAAGGCGCCCGTGGGTGAACGCCGCTTTAAGGCGCCGGAATATGTGGATGCGGGCGAGAGGGTCTTCGAGGCCAAGTACTACGGAAAGTGCTGTTTCGGTGCACACAGCCAGGGGGATTGCATCCAAAAGCAGGCCTCCGAGGACTGCCTCTACCTGAACATCTGGGTCAATGCCGATGACAAGACCCAGAAAAAGCCGGTGATGGTCTGGATCCACGGCGGAGCATACGTCGCCGGCTCGGGCTCCCAGGCCTCCTATAGCGGAGCCAACCTGGTCCAGAAGCAGAGTGACATCATCCTGGTGAATATCAACTACCGCATTAACATGTACGGCTTCATGGACTTCTCGTCGGTACCCGGCGGCGAAGCCTTCAAGACGGCGCCCTGCAACGGCCTGCTGGACCAGGCTATGGCGCTGCGGTGGGTGCATGAGAACATCGCCGCTTTCGGCGGCGACCCTGACAATGTGACCATCTTTGGGCAAAGCGCCGGCGGCGGCTCGGTCTCCATCCTGCCGGTCATGAAGGAAGCAAACCAGTATTTCCAGAAGGTGATAGCCCAGAGCGGCTCCACCACCTTGGCTTTCCCGGTGGAATGCGAATCCGCACAGGGCAAGACCAAGGCGCTGCTCCAGTACACCGGCTGCAAGACCATGGACCAGATTATGGCGCTTTCTGAAGAGAAACTCCAGGAGGCCTATGTCAATGCCGTCGGCAAGTTCACCTCCTGCCCCTATTACGGCACCGAGGTGCTTCCCGAGGCGCCCATCGAGCTGTACAAGAAAGGCTACGCAAAGCACATATCCATCATGGCAGGCAGCACGGCCGATGAGTGCAGGCTGTTCATGGGCGAAGGCATCGACTTGACCTTTGAAGAGCAAAAGCTATTCGCCCAGCGTGCCGTGGGCGACGCAGCCCTCTACCTTAAGGAAGATGACAAGAAGTATTACCAGGAATTCTGGCGGGTCTGCAGGGACCAGGAGCCAGGGCTTGTTGAGACGGAGTTTATGAATGAACTCATGTTCAGGGTTCCCATGCTCCAACAGCTCGATGCACAGAGCGCGTTCAACAAGACGTTCTGCTACTACTGGTCGTACCCGGGCAGCAACCCGGATATGGGGGCAGCACATTCCGTGGAACTCATGTTCGTGTTCGACGTTCGTTGCGTCGGGACCAGCAGTGTCTTCAACGGAACAAATATCTCCGAAGAGATCTTTTCGGCCACTCAGCAGATGTGGACCAATTTCGCCCGCTGCGGCAATCCGTCCACAGACCAGATAGAATGGAAGGCATACTCGGCCGACGACCCGAACGTCATGGTCATCGCGGGGCCTGGAGACCTGCATATCAAACAGGGCCTGCTGGCCGACCAGTACAAGGCTGTGCTCCACTTGGTGGGCTACTACCAGTTCATTGACAAGTACTTTACCCCTCACTACCTTTTAGATATCATTGCAGCACGCAAGAAATAAAGTGACGACTAATAGTACACACCATGACAAACTCAGAACTTACTGTACAATTCGACCTTAACTACGATACCACCGCTCAGGCGCCCCAGCCTGTAACCGTACCCAAAGACAAGGAGATGGCACTTGCCCAGAAACCGATTCCCGAACGAGAAGGGTACCGTTTCGCGGGCTGGTACAAAGACCGTGAATGCACCCGGGAATGGCTCTTTGGGGCCAAGACTCCTCAGTTCATGCAGCCGCCGGTGGAGTGGATGCCCGTAACCGAATCCATGACTCTTTATGCCCGCTGGGCGGCCCCCGTACATATCAGCACCGCCGAGCAGTTGGACGCCGTCCGTAAAGACCTGTACGGCTGGTATGTCCTGGACAATGACATCGACCTGTCTTCCTTGGGAGAGTGGCAACCCATCGGAAAGTATGAACCCGACTATGAATATGCCGACGCCGAATGGTGGGTACACGCTTTCAAAGGCCGTCTGGACGGTAACGGACACGCTATTAAGGGGTTAAAGATCCAAGGCGAGTATCCTTTTGCCCAGTTCGGTATTTTCGGAGCCCTTTCCAACGCCGAGGTCCATGATCTGGTGATAGAAAAGCCATTCATAAACGTAAAGGGATCCATCCTGTATGCCGGCACCGTCTCCGGTATGATGAGACAGGACAGGGGCCGCTACTGCATCCTGGAAGGAATCTGCGTGAAGGGACTGGAAATCCGCGTGGAAATTGCAAGTGAAAGCCCTTCTTACATCAGTGTTGCAGGCCTGATTGCAGGCGTATGGGACGGAGACATCAAAAACTGCAAAGTTGACGGCAAAATATATGTTAAAGCAGCCAATAAAGCTGCCGGCACCCTCTTTACCGGCGGTTTGGGCGGGGAAACATACAGCCAGACAGATGGCTGCATAGCCGATGTGGACATTGAAGTAGAATACGACCGAAAAGACGCCGAAGGCGACGAGACCTCATACATCGGCGGCTTGCAGGGAGGATCGACGTATATCAATAACAGCACGGCAGGTGGACACATCTCAATGGTCGGGAACAACGGCAAGGGCCAGGTGTTTGTGGGAGGCCTCTCAGGCAGTGAGCGCTACGGAATCGTGAGCGGTAACACCACCCGTACAGAGATTCAGGCTAAAGGACTCCGCAGCCTTCAGGCTGGCGGCATTATCGGCGAGTATAACTTCCAGTTTGCCATATTCGGCATGATGCAGGGCATCACGGAAACCGTCCTGAAGAGCAACAGGACCCAGGGCTTATTCCAAGCGGAAAATGTGGAAAAACTCACCCAAGAAGCCATCTGCGGCAGCGGTGCTGTTCCGGCATTCGAATATAACGGAATGAAGATGACGTACATCGTCGAGGACTGATATTTAACACATAAAAAAAGATAAGATGAATTCAATTGACTATTCCAAGAAGGAAAACTGGTATAAAACTCCGGCCATCACCAAGGAATTCGATACGTTCTACATCTACTCGACCATATTTATGGGATTTAATGAAGGCGATTCCGACTACGCGGCACTTGACAATGCCGAGATGTTGGATGGCATAAAGATTGAGCATGCCATCAAGTCGAGTGCCTTTGAGGAGTCCACGAACTTGTTCATTCCGCTCTATCGTCAGTCCAGTTTGAAGCATGCTGCTGCAGCCTTTGAGAAGGACGGACACATCGATGCGGCACTCATCGGCATACCATACGGAGACATTACCTCGGCACTCGACTACTACTTCGAGCACTACAACCAAGGACGTCCATTTGTCATCGCAGGTCACAGCCAGGGCGCAGCAATCCTCCGCCTTTTGTTAAAGAACTACTTCAAGGAGCATACCGATTACTATAAGCGCATGGTGGCTGCATACGCCATAGGCTTCTCCATCACGAAAGAAGACCTCGAGGCTAACCCGCACATGAAGTACGCTACTGGCGAGACCGACACGGGAGTCATCATCAGCTGGCACGCCGAGGGTCCCAAGAACGTGGAGGTGAACCTCCCGCTTCCGAGCCTCATTATAGGGAAGAATGGCATCAGCATCAACCCGTTGAACTGGAAGCTCGACGAGACCTACGCCCCCGCCAGCTTGAATAAGGGCTCCATGGTGATAGATTATAACACCGGCACTACCGAAATCCGCGACATCGATGCTGATGCTCAGGTGTGCCTCGCTCGCGGCACCGTTGTGACGAGCGCCAAAGCCATCCCCAATGAATTTGCCGAGATCACCGGTCCGCAGTGTTATCATCAGGATGACTACGCCATCTTCTACAACAACATCAAAGACAACGTGGCAAAGCGTGTTGCCGCTTATCTAAGCAAATAACTCAAGACTATGGACTTACAAGATATCAGAGAGATTCTGAAAAAGATGTACGGCGGCGAGAACAAGCCGATTCTCGACGGTAATTATGACCCCTCGTTGGCCGTCAAGTGCATCAATGGAACTTTCGTCGGCAAAAAGACGGAGAATATCACGGTATTCAGGGGCATCCCGTATGTGGGCAGGCAACCCGTCGGGGAACTGCGCTGGAAGGCTCCGGTGGATATTGCTCCGGATAACGGGATCTATGAAGCCTTTTACAATGCGAAGAGCGCCTACGGCAATGCGTCGTTTGAAGTAGGTTCCATGTACTATTGGGATGAGAACTGCCTGTATCTGAATATATTCAAGGCCGATGATGCGACGGCGAAGAAGCCCGTCATGGTATGGATTCACGGCGGTGCTTTTGAGGCGGGCGGTACCATCGACCCGATGTTTGACTGCGTCAATCTCGTGAAAGAGAATCCCGATGTCATCGTAGTTACCATTGCCTACAGGCTGGGTGTCATGGGCTTCCTGCATCTGTCGCACCTGCCCGACGGAAAGGAATACCCCGACTCACAGAATTTAGGGCTCTTGGATCAGAGGATGGCGCTGAAGTGGGTTCACGAGAATATTGCGGCCTTTGGCGGCGACCCCGACAACGTGACCATCTTCGGTGAGTCTGCAGGTGCCGCAAGCTGTACCCTGCAGCCGTTGGTTCCGGGATCCCAGAAGTATTTCAAGCGGCTGATTGCCGAGAGTGGCTCCGTCAACCAGACCAGATCCCCGGAAGAGGGGATCGCGTGTACCAATAAACTGCTGGAAGTGCTGGGCTGCAAAACCGTTGCCGATCTCTTGAAGGTCGATGGCGAAAAACTCCTGGAGGCATCTGCCGTGAACTTTGTACATCAGATGCCCGAAAGAGACGGGAAACATCTGCCCACGGATACCTTTGCGGCCTATACCAACGGCGCAGCCAAGGACTTGACAATTCTTGTAGGTTGCAACAAGGATGAGATGAATTTCTTCGTCTCCAGTTTCGGAAAGGAAGGCTGGGACAACTGGATTGCGAAGCGCAAGAAGGAGAAGTTCGACAAGTTGCCGGCCGATGAAAAAGCGCTGGTGGAGAGCTACATGAAGGATGTGAGGGGCGACTACTTCCAGCCCGACAGCAGCCTGTTCAGCCAGAGCTGGTTTAATGTGCCCATCATCAAACTGTCTGAGTGCCAGACAATGGGCGGCGGCAAGAGTTACACCTACTACTTCACACCGGAGTCGCCCGATCCCATCATGAAATGCGGACATGCCATCGAGCTTTCGGTAGTATTCAATCATCCGGAGATGACTGCAGATACGGGAAGGGCCTTCGACGAAACCTTCTGCAAGAACATGCGTATGATGTGGGTACAGTTCGCCAAGACCGGCTGTCCGTCCAAAGAGTGGCCGCTTTACGACCTCAAGGACAAGAAGGTCATGGTCCTGGATGAATTTGACATCCATCCTGCCAAGGAAGCCGATCTGAAGATCGTGGATTGGGACAAGACCTATTTTCTTACCAAGTATTATATGCTGTAATTGATAACGCTATGGATAAAATAACCCCTATCGACTATTCAAAGAAAGAGAACTGGTGCAAGCTTCCGCAGGTCACCAAGGAAGTGGATACCTTCTATGTCTATGCCACCGAGTACATCCTTGGCAGCATGGCGGAGGGCGCCCCGAATTATGCCGATATGAACAATCAGGAAATGCTGGAGGGCGCAGAAGCCGAGTACCTTCTGCATGCATCGGCATACGCAGACGCTACCAACGTATTCATGCCCTACTACCGCCAGGTGGGCCTGCGCTATGCCGGCGAGGTCTGGAAGCGGGACGGCATCTTTGACGCCGCCTTGGAAGACAAGCCCTATGCGGATATCGTGGCTGCGCTGGATTACTACTTTGACAATTACAACGGCGGCCGCCCGTTCATCATTGCAGGCCACAGTCAGGGATCGGCCATTGTCAAGATGCTCCTGAAAAAATACTTTGTAGAGCACCCAGATTACTACAAGCGCATGGTGGCCGCTTACGCCATTGGCTACGCGTTCACCAAGGCCGAGTTTGAGGCCTATCCGCACATGAAATTTGCCACCGGCGAGTGTGACACCGGCGTTATCATCACCTGGAATACGGAAGGCCCCAAGAACCGGGAAGTGAATGCGAAGACCTGCGTGCTGCAGCCGGGCTCCATGAGCATCAATCCGCTCAACTGGAAACTGGATAACACGTATGCTCCCGTCAGCATGAACCTGGGTTCGCTCTGGCCCGACGAGAAAACCGGCGAACTCAAGCTTGTGGACCTGGGTGCAGACGCTCAAGTATTCCCGGAACGCGGCGTAGTGGTAACGCACGCCAAAGGCGAGGAAATGACGGAAGAAAAGGCCAAGATTGCCTCTTTCTTCTTTGGTCCGGACGGCCGCCACGGGGAGGACTACGTGCTCTTTTACAACAACATCAAGGAGAACGCAGCCAAGCGCGTTGCGGCCTATCTGGCCGGTCAAAAGTAAGGCATGAAAGCTGGAAAGAACTTCTTGCTTCCGGAGCGGTATTCCTTCAAATCCATTTGGCGGATTACTTTCCCTATCCTGGTAGCGCTGGTAATGGAAGAGCTGCTGGGTATGACAGATACGGCCTTCCTGGGCCGTGTAGGTGAGATAGAATTGGGCGCATCGGCCATTGCCGGCGTGTATTTCACCATCCTGTACATGCTCGGCTTTGGCTTTTCCATCGGTGTGCAAATCATTATTGGCCGCCGCAATGGAGAGGCCTGCGAAAGCGGAAAGGGTTTTGGCGCTATCGGCCGTGTTTTCTGGCAAGGCGTATGGTTTCTGAGCGCCCTGGCGCTGGTGACCATGGCGCTGTCGTACTTCCTGTCGCCGCCGCTTCTGAAGGGGATCCTCAAGTCGGAGAACATTTTCAATGCGGCTGTAGTGTATGTGAACTGGCGCGTCCCGGGGCTCTTTTTTGCCTTTATGACCGCGCTTTTCCGCGCGTTCTACGTGGGCACGCGGGAAACGGCCAGCCTCACCCTGAACTCCATTGTGATGGTGGGAAGCAATATCCTGCTGGACTGGGTGCTCATCTTTGGCCACTGGGGTGCGCCGGCCCTGGGCATTCAGGGCGCGGCATTGGCCTCCACCATCTCCGAGGGCATCTCCCTGTTGTTCTTTGTGATTTGGTCTATCTCCACCGTAGATAAGGTCTATGGCCTCCAGAAGGTGGTTAAACCCATCTGGAAAGAGCTTAAGCAGTTGTTCTCCACCGCCTCGTGGGTAATGGTGGAGTATGTGCTGAACATTTCCGTATGGCTGCTTTTCTTCCTGTTCATCGAGCATTTGGGTGAGGAAGAGCTGGCGGTGGCCAACATTGTCCGGAGCATCTCCGAGGTGCCGTTCGTTTTCTCGGCGGCTTTTGCGTCCACGGCGGCTACGCTGGTGAGTAACATCATCGGAGAAGGGCATCCGGAGGGCGTGATTCCCATTATGCGGCGGGTGATCCTGCTCTGCGCCGTTACCATGTTGCCGCTCCTCGCGTTTTTCGCCCTTTGCCCGCACCTGATTATCGGCTTGTTTACCGATATTCCTTCTCTGGTGCAGGCGTCTGTTCCTACCTTGTGGGTGATGTGCGGTGCTACGGTTCTTACCCTGCCGTGGAATGTGTATCTGCAGTCGGTGGCGGGGACGGGCAACACGCGTGTATGCCTCCGGTTCGATGTGGTGGCCCTTGCCATCTATGCGGTATACTGCACGGTCATTATCGGCATCCTTAAGTCCAGCGTGGCCGTTTGCTGGACAGCCGACGGCGTCTATTCCCTCTGTATCTGGATACAAGGCATTATCTATATCCACAGCAAAAAGTGGCAAGGCAAGCAAATCTAATTCGAATCCCGGATTAACCCTTGGCCTCCGGGTGGCGTCCCCGCTGATCAGTAACTGTTTAATATTCAGTCGTTTACGGAAAATCCTCGGCTCTTTTTGCGCCGAGGATTTTTCGTATATTATTGATAATCAAGTGGTTATCAACCAGATAAGTTTGGCGGGAACGGATGATGGAAGCGGGGGAGAATGTGATTTTCGGTTGTTTAGGTGGTGGTAAACGACCGAACAGCCCCGGATGGCATGCCTGTCGATACGCGCGCGGGAGATGCGCAAAAAGTCCCGGAGGGACTCCAATTTCAAGAGCCCAAGGCGTATACGCCCGCATGCACGCATTTGGGCTAGCCCCAATAAGTTGTCGAAAATTTGTGTTTTTTTGCATACCTTTGCTTTAGCAAAGAAGTCGGCAACGCAAATTTTGGAGACGCATTTTGCGGAAGGCCGCGTTATAAAGATAGAGCTGCGTGTACAAAGAGCTGGATGAGCAGGCATTGGCCAAGTACTGCTCACAGAAAGACAAAATGGCAGAAGATGAACTGTATAGACGATATGCAGTGTCGGTGTACACGCTTTGCAAACGATACCTGGGGGACGAGGAAGAAGCGAAAGACACCATGCTGGACAGCCTTGTCCAGGCATTGGAGAAGATAGAAACGTACAGGTACATGGGGGAGGGCTCCCTGGGCCGATGGGTCAGGACCATCGCCATTAACAAGGCACTTGCCCAGATTCGGAAACGCCGCTGGCGGATCCTCCCGCTGGACGGCTGGGTGCAGGACCACATTCCGGAGCCCACGGAGGAAGAGATGGAAACCATCCCGGGAGAGAAGCTGCAGGAATGGATTGCAGAGCTGCCGGAGCTCAGAAGAGCCGTCTTCAACCTGTACTGCCTGGACGGATACTCCCACCAGGATATTGGCAAAATGCTGGGAATCAGCGAAAGAGGCTCCACCAGTACGCTGGCAAAGGCCCGCAAACAATTGAAAGAAAAAATTAAACAGTACCTGAAGGAACAAGACCGATGAGAAAGTGGGAAGACATAGTCAAGGATAAACTGGAAGCGTCGGAAGGCGCCCTTCCGGAGAGTGTCCTTGCGGAGTTCCACGCCCGGAGAGAGGCTGCTGCGGCTACTGCTGCGCCCAAACGCTTCCCCTGGGTGTGGGTGGCCGTTCCTGCCGTGGCTGCCGGTCTTGCCGCTGTCCTGCTCCTTCGCCAGCCGTCTGTCCCTACGGATGGCGTCCAGCTGATTGATCAGCCGTCGGCCCCCGTGGCTGTGGTCACGGAGGTGGAACCGGCCACAGAAGTATCCGAGGTCACAGAAGTGACGGAAGTCGCGGAAGTGGCCAACGTTGTCCGGAAGGTTAAACCTACTCCCGTCGTGGAGCCCACCAAGGTTGTGGCCGCTCCCGAGGAAGTGGATGTGCCCAAGGAGGCTGATACGCCCAAAGAAATCGAACCGGCCAAGGAGGTCGATACTCCCACGGAGGTTGCCCCTGCCACGGAAGATGTGGTGGAGCAGGCCCCGGTTCCTACCGTTTCCTCGCCCTTCATCCCGGAGCAGCCCGCTGCCAGGAAGGTGCAGATGAAAGTGGGCCCTGCTACCGGCATTATCGGTGGCGGCGGACTGCTGGCGGCCGCCGGCGGTCTCCTCCTCGTTAAGGGAAGCGCTGCCGGGGGAGGACGTCCCACATTCACGGCCCCTGCGGAAGACAAACTGGTGGGTAACCCGGTCCATTATTTCCCGATAAGGGTGGGGCTCTCTGTGGGAATCCCCGTTTCCCGCCGATGGTTCCTCTCCACGGGCCTGAACTATTCCCTCTACCTGTCGTCGTTCACCTATAAGATTGCCGGGGAGAAAAAACAGGCGGCCCATTATCTGGGCGTCCCCGTGCGGATGAACTGGATTTTTGCCACCAACCGCTTTATGGATGTGTACGTGGGGGCCGGCCTGGAAGGGGATGTGTGCCTGAACGCCGGCGGATTCAACCTCTCCCTGCAAGGGGTGGGCGGCATCCAGTTTAACCCCACCGGCTGGCTGGGAATTTACCTTGAACCGGAACTGGGGTGGCGCATACCCATGAGTACCCCCACGATGGAAACCTACCGGAGCCAGCACCCGCTGATGTTCAGCGTGGCGGCCGGCCTGCGCTTCCGGATACAGAACAAACACTGATAATTAAAAATTGCACGATATGAAAAAGTTATTTGTTATTGCCCTTTTGGCAGCCGCTTGCTGGAGCCTCACATCCTGCCACAAAGACAACTCCGGGACCGAAGAAACGGGGACGGAGACCCTCAGCGAAGAGAACATCTTCTGGGGCGTGGTGGGCCAGCTCATCGACTACCGCGACATGACGGTGGAATACAAGGGGAAAACCTTCACGCCAGCCATCGGAAGCCCCCAAAATGGGGATGAGTCCATCCGCGTAGTGGCCGTGAATGACCCCGGCGCCGCCGCAGCCCGTTTCAACGACCTCGTCGGTGCTTCCATTGACGAGAATACCGCCAGTTACACCTGGCAGCACAAGGCGGTGGGCAGCCTCACCTGGAACAAGACCACCGACAACACGTCCTGGGCCACCGTGGACGTGAATATCCCTTCCGTGCCCGGCCTGCACAAGATTATCTATCGCAGCCCCGAGCAGGGAGATGCGAACGGCAGCGTGGGAGATGGCGGCAGCGCCTACTACCGCTTTGGAGATGTTATCCAGAAAACACGCGAAGATGGCAAAGTCGAGTACTGGATTTGCGTGCGTCCTTCCTTCGACCCTGAGGGCAAAGGAGACTGCCACTTTGTAACCGTAAGTCCTCTCCCCATGGACAACGTATGGCCCTACAACAGCACGGACGTCAAACAGAAGGGCAAGCCTCACATGGCTTCCAACGACATGTATTACGGCCTGCCTACCAAGATCCGCAACGAAGTCAAGTGGCATCAGGATTTGGCCGAACTGCTTTTTGCCATCATGTATCCGGATATCTGGGCCACCAACGTTTCCAACTACTACACCGAAAACAAGTTGGGATACCCCAATGGCCTTAGGATGTTCGAAGATTTCCACGGCCGTAATATCAAATATCACAACGCCGATTTCTGGAAGAATGTGCAGCGGGAGTGGAAAAGCAGGGCCCTGGTAAGGCAGATTTTCGGTATTTCCTACGAAGAGATGGAAGCGGCCCTCAACCCCAATATGGCCAATGCCCGCGGGCTTCACCTGCTGTACGACGGCTACAGTTGGAACACCGTCACCAGCAACAAGCCCAAGCTCTTCCAGGTGCATTATTCGCACGGAAGCAAAAATGAAGAGAAGAACCTGCACAAGCAGACCAAGTCCACGATAAGCTCCCAGGTTGTGGTCCCGAACAACAAGACTGAGAGCAATACCAACTATTCCCTGGACGTTTATACGCGGCTCACTGAAGAGAAGCCCTACCTTGTGGAGCAGCGCTTCTTCAGCGACGAGAATCCCCGCTGGATTGTCCGCTATGCCACCGGAGAAGAACTGGCCACCAACAAGAAATTCGATGCCCAGCAGCCCATCTCCGGTTTTACCACAGCCAATGAGGTATACCGCTACTACAGGGATGTACTCCCCGAGAAGAATCTCACGGACGCTCCTGAAGTAACCGAAAAACACGTAAGCATCCAGAACGACCGTTCCAAACAGAACCTGACAACCTTTGACGGCGAAGGCCATTACGGCTTCGGAGACGTGCTGAAGGACGGCGCCGGTAACCGCTGGATTGTGGTGAGGCCTTCCGGCGGCAACACGGAACAAAATGAATATACCGAGAAATCGCCATACGCAGAACTGGTCAGCTTTGAGGGCATCACTTATTCCGCAGACAAGCAGACTGCCACCAACATTGTCAACAGAGACCGCGCCATCCGCCTCGCTTTCCCCCTTTGGTTCCTTTTCCAGGAGTACTACAAGAAAACACAGCAGTACGCTACAGGCGCCGCCATTATGCCGGTTGCCAAAAACATTAAAGACGAGGGCGGTGTCAATCTGATGCACCTGATGCAGGAAGTCGCCCACGAAAGGTACCAGGAGCCCAATCAAATGGGTGGTGCAGAACTTTGCTCCATTGCCTATTACGAAGCGGGGAGCAGCAAGCAGCATCTCCTCCGGTATATTACCGAATGTGGGCTGAACAACGTATTCATTACCGTCATCTATGACAAATATCCCAACGTCAGCACCCAGGAGAACATTTACCCCGGCATCAAGCTGAGCCAGTTCAGCGATACGCCCATTTATCTGCAGGACGTAGCCGACGCCACCAAAGTGAGCGCCTACGGCAACGACTATATGGCCAAAGCGCCCACGCAGGATAAGAAAACGGTTCCCCGTCCTTACCGCACAAGTGTAGAGACCAAGGCCAATGACGTTACCAACTACTTCTACAACCAGGCTACCTGGGAGGCCGGCACCCAGCCCTTCGGCATGTGGAACGAGCCCGTCCTGTTCTTCCGCGGAACAGCCCTTTACGACCGTGGAAACGAGTATGCGACCAGGACGGTTGACGGCCTGGAACTGGAAATGGTCTCCAAGTGCAATTTCAATACTGAATATTACAACCCATACAGCTGGTTCCATCCCGCCTTCACCTACCAGCAGGCAGAGGACCGCTTTGTAAATGGACTCAATACGGCAATATATAGCTGGCAGGGCATTTGGGGTCAGTAAACATCCTACTCAGATGAAACGCATTTTTACAGTATTTTCAATTCTCGCTGCAGCGCTCTGCTGGAGCCTTGTCTCCTGCAACCGCAATGAGCTTACGCCTCAGGAAGGTGGCAGCGATGTGAACACAGACACGGAAGAAGACATCTTCTGGGGCGTGGTGGGCAATCTGGTGAATCACAACGACATCACCCCGGACTTCAAGGGCAAGACCTTCAAGCCCATCATCGGAGAGCCCGACAGCGGTGACGAGGGTGTGCGCATAGTGTCCGTGAATACCCCGGCGGTGGCCGCGGCGCGCTA
>Ga0265299_10002146_pt1 | contig 20743 bp, 8 predicted proteins | sample AusTroGonzalo_MG_4_FD_193485 | JGI IMG/M metagenome (GOLD analysis project Ga0265299, IMG submission 193485) | Bovine rumen microbial communities from tropical cattle in Woodstock, Queensland, Australia - Gonzalo_02 | ecosystem: Host-associated > Mammals > Digestive system > Stomach > Rumen ... | reverse complement strand
AGTTGGACAAAATATCCCTAAACAGTTTATTAATATTAAAGGTAAACCTCTTATTATTTATACGCTGGAAGCTTTTCAAAAGCATCCTATTATAGATGATATAGTAGTTGTTTGTCTAGATGGTTGAGAAAATATTTTGAGGTCTTATATAAAAGAATTTAATATTACTAAAGTATCATCAATTATTATTGGTGGAAAGACGGCACAAGAATCAATTAGGAATGGTATTTTTAGTTTAGAAGGTAAGGCTAAGGCTGATGATACAATTATAATTCATGATGGCGTTAGGCCTATGGTTGATGAAAGTGTTTTATCCGATGTAATAGCTACTTGTAATAAATATGGTAATGGAGTTACTTCACTTCCTTATAATGAGCAGATGTTTGTAGTAGGTGAAGATAAAACTGTTACAAAAGAATATATTCCTAGAGAAACTTTAAGGAGAGTATCAACTCCACAAGCTTATAAATTTAAAGAATTAGATGAAGCTTATCACGAAGCTTTTGAAAAAGAAATTGGTATTTATGGTTCATCATACACAAATACAATGATGGTAGAATTAGGGAAGGTACTTCATTTAGCTGCTGGCTCTGATAAGAATATTAAAATAACTACTAAAGATGATATAGAATTATTTAAGGCATTAGTAGAGGTTAAAGATTAATGTTATATAATAGTAACTTATATTTTGAAGAATTAGAAAAATGCTGTAATTATGATTTAGATTGAGAGAAGTTAAAAAATAAATCTTTCTTAATTTCTGGCTCAACAGGTTTAATTGGTAGCTTTTTAATAGATTTATTATTGTATAAAAACATAGGTTGTAAAATATACGCCATAACAAGAAATACAGAAAAGGCTAAAAAAAGATTTAGTTTTTGAAATGGTAATAATCATTTAATTTTTATCGAACATAATATTGTAAATAAATTTGATTATTATTTTTATCCTGATTATATTTTACATCTAGCATCTAATACTCACCCTAGACAATATTCATCAGACCCAATTAATACTATCTTAATTAATATTTTAGGTTTAAATAATTTACTTGATTGGGCTAAAGATAAAACAGTAAAGAAATTTATCTTTGCTTCATCAACAGAAATTTATGGTGAGAATAGAGGAGATACTGAACTATTCGACGAAGATTATTGTGGTTATATAAATTCTAATACTTTAAGAGCTGGATATAACGAAAGCAAAAGGTGTGGAGAATCACTTTGTCAAGCTTATATAGAAAAGTATAATATGGATATTATAATCCCTAGGTTTGCTAGAATATATGGACCAACTTCTCTATCAGGAGACAGCAAAGTTATAAATCAGTTTATTGATAATTGTTTAAATAATAAAGATATTATATTAAAATCTGAAGGCAATCAAAATTATTCTTTTCTTTATGTAGTAGATGCCGTTATGGCTTTAATAAGCATTCTCCTCAATGGTGAAAAAGGTAATGCTTATAATATTTCAGATATTAATTCAAATATAAAATTGAAAGATTTAGCAAACTTAATAGCTAATAAAAATAATTTAAAGGTAATATTTGATTTACCTGATGAAGTTGAAAGAAAAGGATATAGTACTTCTACTGTATCACTTTTAGATAATACTAAATTATTAAATCTTGGGTGGAAACCCATTTATAATATTGAAGAAGGTATAGCTAATACTATTGAAATATTAAAGGAGTCTAAATAATGAAATATATAATAATGTGTGGTGGAAAATATAGTTCATTTAAAAAGCAAAGACCTTTAATAGAAATAAATGGTGAATCATTAGTTAACAGGACTATTAGATTATTACGAGAATTAGAAGTAAATGATATCTCTATTTCGACAGGATTAGAAAATAATAACTTTGATGATATTGGAATTCCTGTTTATAAATTTAAAAATACTTATATTTCACCTAGTTATAATGTTTCAGTGGGATATTGATGTGATGCTTTCCTCAAAACTAATTTACCTGTTTGCTATTTAATGGGTGATGTCTATTACTCTAAAGAAGCTTTAAAACAAATAGTTGATACCAAAACTGATGATATTTTATTCTTTGGTACTGATGCTCCTTATGCAAAGTGCTACCCTAAGAAGTACCAAGAACCCTTAGCTTTTAAAGTAGTTAATCAAAATAAATTCCATGAAGCTTGTAATGAATTTAGAAGATTACAAGATTTAGGTCCTGAAAAATGACCTTTTAGTAGAATACCTATATCATGGGAGTTAGCTCAGATAATAGCTAATAAACCTTTAAATAAAATTATAGTTAGAACTTCTATTTTTATTGGTATACATTCCTTTGCTACAGATATAGATAGTGAAAGAGAAGCCACTGAGTTAGAAAAAATTGTAATGGAGAATAATATAAATTAATGAAAATATTAGTAATAAGCTGTGATAAATATAATGATTTATTTGGCCCATTTCATTATTGCATGGAAAAATATTGGCCTAATCACCCTGAAATTATTTATGTAACTGAATCTGTTAAAAACCCTTATTATAGGACTGAATGCTTAAAGGCTGAATGAACTGTTAGGGTTAAGAATGCAGCTGAAAAAATCGATGATGATTTTATTTTAATGATGTGTGATGACGTCTTTATTAGAGAGCCTGTAAATGAAAAACGAATTTATTATATTTTAGATTCATTAAAAGAAGTTAAAGATTTCACAAATTGCTCATTCATTAGTGGAGTTAAGCCTAGGCCTGATTTAGAAATTAAACCTGTTGAAGGGTTAGAGGATATTGGTTATAAACCTAGAGATAATTATTTTAATACTGTAAATTGTACTTTATGGAAGAAAGATAAATTACTTAAATGTTTAGATGGTCCTCCAATTAATGTAGATAAATTTGAGTGAGATAAAACTAGATTTCATGGAAAATATTTTACCTCAATGAATCAGAACTGGCCAATTCATTGAGGTAGAGAAAATAATAAAGGACATGTGGCGATTACTAGAGGAAAATGAGCTCAGGAGTGTGTGGACTTTTTTAATAAAGAAAATTATAAAATAGATTTTACAAAACGAGGAATAACTAGAGGAGATTATTGGTAAACCGTATCTAAAAAATACGGTTTTTTATTGTGGCTAAATTTAATGTATAGTATATATAATAAGGAGAGTGGTTTTATGGCTGACCCAATTGTTATAGGTGCAGGTTTAAAAGAAGATGCCGGTACTACACCTGGTCAATCTTCTACTGGCACTGGAGTACAAATAGGTACTTCTGCTGGTGATACTGGAGATAGTACTAATTTTACACAAGCACAATTAAAAGAGTCTGATGAAGCATCATTAAATGGTACTTTTTCTTTTTTATATGATAGCTCAATTAAAAACCCTATTTTAGATATTAAAGATAAAAATAAAAATTTATATGTAACTAGGTTATCTAATTATAATAACTATTATTTTACTTTAGGATATAACATGAATATTTTAGCTAAGCCTGTAGTTGGATTTGCTACGGCTGCTAATAGATATTATGCAAACATTGCTAAAGGTCACTGGTATGAAAGTTCTAGAGATAATTGTAGAAAATTAAATGATGGTACAGTTATTGCTAACTGTGTTGGATGGGCCCAGGGCCGAGTACTAGAAGTATGAAATAGGGCATTAGAAATTGGCTATATTACTTATAACTCTTCAGATGGAAAGTACTATATAAAAGATAAACCTATAACTGGTTATGTCAGAGATAAATATCACTTAACAGGACCACTTCCTCCACCATATAATGCAGTACAATTTTATGATTACTGGCCAACTAATGAGGGGTGAAGTAAGTCAGATGAAAATAATGTTACAGCTGCAGTACCTAAAGTTGGAGCTTTAATTTGTTGGGGTGCAGATTATTCTAAGCATGGACATCCAGGACATATAGCTTTTGTAGAAGCAGTATATAATGTTGGTAAAGATGACGAAGAAATAGTTATCTCAGAATCATCGGCTGCCACCAGTGGTACTCAGTGATTAGTCAAATTAACTACTTTAAAAAGAGGTGGAAAAAATAATCAGAACCCTTATAAGGTTTATTCAGACCATAAATTTAGGCGGTTCTTATATTCACCAGTTTGTCAATTATCCTCTGCTAATTCACTTAATGATTTAGATGAAGGAACAATTAATGCTTCTAAAAGAGAGTTAACACCTGATGAACAGGCTGGTCTAGCGGCAGCTAGATTTAATTTATTAGGATATTCTGTTGCTAAAGATTTGCCTATCGGCGGAAAAGTTAGAGTGGTTGGTCTAGGATATAAACAACCTGAGGGCAGTGATAGGCTAGCTGATAGAATTAATAATTTAGGTGTAGGTGGTATAATTTCTATAAAAGAAAATTCTAAATATACTTATAGATATGGAGTTGCTACTAAGGATGACCCTAAAACAATTATTGGATATTATAGTTGAGGCCGGTTGGAAATTACCAATGATGGTTCTACAGTAGATAAAAAATTGAGAATTGTTTGGGAAAATGGTGGTACGGTACCAGAAAGCTTAGATGCAACAATAGTTGGTAAATTAAAAGATTCAACTTCTAATGTCTATACAAGAGAAGTTACTATTGAAGATGATACTTGGAGTATAGAAGCTGTTGGATTACCAAAATATTATAATGATGCACCAATTGAATATGATTGGAAATTATCATCAGTACCAGTAAGTTTTTCAGAAACTACTAAAGTTACTGTTAGAGATACTACTCAGATAACTTTAAAACACATTTAAGGAGATTATTATGGCGTTAAATAAAGATATTATCTTAAAAGATACTGAAGATACTAAATTATATCCATTAGCCCATAGAGACAGTAATGGTGATATAATTGAAGATACTTATCTTAAAAAGGCAGACCAGGGTTATCAAAATATTATTATAACTGTTGGTGAACAAGGAGAAGAAATAACTAATTTAATTAATGCTACTAGCAATGCCTTTTCTACTAAGTATGCTTATGGTTATTCACCTACAATTCATCCAGATGATTCTGACTTTATATATACTCAACAACCTCCAAGAGTAGAGGGTCTTTATATTTGGAAAAGGTCATACCCATTTTCAATGGAAAGTAGCCAGGGGTCAACAGAACCTATTTATGAAATGATTCAAGCTCTTGACAGTAGTAATGGTACTAACTATTTCCAAAATAGTTTACCTTATACAGATGATAAAAATTATGCTTCTTCAGGTATAGATAATTCAATACCTGCAAGATTATGAGGTTTTTCAAGAAACACATCAAATGGTGTTTCAGCAATAGATGATTTGGCCAACAATTATTGGTTTGGCAGTTTTAGTGCTGGTAGAAGTTCTGCTACTGGTGGTAACTATGCAAGATTATTAAAACCTCAAAAATATGATAATGTAGTTAGAAATGCTTTACCTATTTTAAATCAATTAAAAGTAGGAGATTGTATTGCAATATCTTATGAGGTATGGGCTGACCGTACTATTTCAACTCGTTGCTATTGCTATACTAAGGTAAGTACTTCAGCTGTAGAAAATCATATTTTAGATACCTCAGAAACAGATATTATACAAACTAATACCTGAACTACAGTTTATAAAACAGGCGTAGTAACCCAGGCTTTTATTGATGCTCTTAATAATACAAATTGTAATTATGCTTCATTTGAAATAGAAATAAATGATGATAATGAAAATTTATCAGATAATGTAAATTATAGAATAAGAAAATGTCAGTTTGAAATTGGTTATGCATCTACGCCGTGGACTGCAGCACCTGAAGATTTATATCTTAATACTGTATCATTAAGTGCTAATAACAATATTTTTACATCTGATGATGAAGGTAGAACTAAAGCTGAAAATTATATCTTATATGTTACTAGCTATAAAGGGAATACTCAAATATTTTCACGTATTGGTACTATTACAACACCTACAGGTATGAGTGCTACTATTACTAATAATAATAGTACTTCACCTTATATTACAATTTCTGTTGAGGCAGATAAAAATATTAGTGCCGGTACTTTAACAATACCTGTTACTGCCGATAATATAACATTTAATAAATTATTTACTTATTCATGGGTTAAAGATGGTGTTAGTGGTGCTGGTGGTAGAGGTATTCAAGAAGTATTAGAATATTATACCGCTACAAGTACAGAAACTCCTGTACCAGTTCGGTCAGAATCTTCACCGTGGCAACAGACAGTTCCTGTATTAGATTCAACTAATAAATATTTATGGAACTTTGAAAAAGTAGTATATACTTCACCACCTCATACAACTACACCTGTAGCACTTATAGGTGTTTATGGTGATGATGGAAGGTCAATTATTGGAGTAGAAAATTACTATTTAGCAACAACTGCTAGTGCTGGCGTTACTAAAGAAACTTCTGGTTGGACTAGACAAATTCAGTTTATTGATGAAACAAATAAATATTTATGGAATTATGAAAAAATTATTTTCAGTAGACCTGTAGAAAGTTCTGAATCTTCTGAAATAGAAATTGATTATGAAGAAACAGAACCTGCTATTATAGGCACTTATGGAGATACTGGTAATGGTATTTCTAGTATTGTAATTACTTATACAGTTACAGAAGAACAAGATTCTCCAGACCCAGATAGTTCAGAAGTAAGTTGGTATGATTATGTTCCAGAAATGTCAAGCACTGATAAATATTTATGGAAGAAAATAATAACTACTTACACTAATGGAGAAGCAGAAACAATAGTTGAATTACGGGCAATTTTTGGCGATACAGGTGAAGCTGGTGTTGATGGTTATAATACCGCAAGTATTTATTTATATCAAAGAACTTCTGAAGAACCTGAATTATTACCAGAAGGAGATTTAACATATAATTTTAGAACTAGAGTATTAACTGTACCAGCAGGGAGTACTTTAAATGGTTGGTCACAAGAATTACCTTCACGGAATTCTGCCAATGACCCTCTATGGTTAACGTTAGCTACAGCATCTTCAGATGAAGTAGAAGATACTATACCAGATACTGAGTGGCAGGACCCTGTAATGCTTGCCGAAAATGGTGCTGATGGTTTAGATGGTTATAATCAGGCAACTATAAATCTTTATATAAGGGCAGACGTTGCTCCAAGCAGACCATTTGGAAATTCTACAACATTAAAATCTTCTAGTTATACTTTTTCTACTGGTACTTTTAGCCCTGTACCTACTGGCTGGTCTTTAGGATTACCTGATGCTGATAATTCAGTTAATCAGCCTTGTTTTATAAGTAGTGTTTCTGTTTTTTCTAGAGATGATGTTATTTGGATAATTAATTCTGCTTGGTCAGAACCTTCAAAAATTGCTGAAAACGGTATTGGTATTGAGCGGATAAATTATACTTATATGCTTACAAGTACTAATCAAGCACCAGAAGAAAATGATTCTCATTGGTCACCTACTATACCTACAACAGATAATATTAATAGATTTATGTGGCAGAAAGAAGAAATAATTTATTCTGATGATAATTCTGAACATGCCCATAGAAAAGTAACTATAACTTTAAAAGCAGCTCAGGGTCAGGCTGGTGTTAATCAGACAGTTATTAATTTATACCAAAGAAGTAGTAGTAAACCTACTTTAGCACCAACGCTTACAACTTATGATTTTTCGAATAAGAGTTTATCATTAAATAATATTACAGGAAAGAACTGGAATGGTTGGTCAACTACTATACCAGTCGATGATGGTAATCCTTGTTGGTTAATTTCAGCTACAGCAAGTTCAACTACATCTACAGATGAAATTGAACAGTCAGAATGAAATCCTAAAACAGGTAACCCTGCAAGATTAGACCCTATTAAATTCGTAGTAAGCGGCAGCAGTATTACTATTGATAGTGTTATGTATATTTCATGGCCTACTGGTAGTGGTACACCTCCTTCAGAATCAGAGAACTGAACTAGTACAATACCAGAAGTACCTGAGGGTTATTTCTTATGAACAAGAACTGAGTACTCAGATAATACTTATACTTATACTGCTTCTAGACAAGGTTCAAATGGTACATCTATTTCTATAGGTAGTCAATCTGTAATGTACGCTCGGAGTATTAGTGGTTCAACTATACCTGATGAAAATTATTGGAAAAATACTCCACAAGCTACAGGTGTACAACCTGGGCAATATTTATGGACAAGAACTATTGTTAATTATGTAGAAACAACAGATAGTAGTGAAGAAATACCTGCAGGAAGTACAACTTCTTATAGTATTTCTTATATAGGAAGAGATGGAGAAGATGGTAGTAGCGTTTATATCGAATCAACTTCAAAAATTGGTGATGTAACTACAATAGTACTTGCCGAAACTATACCTGGTTCTAGTGAAATTATTGAACATACGATAGAAATACGGGATGGCCAGGAAGGTCCGGAAGGTAGAGAAGGTGAGTCTGGTTATATTCATATCGCTTGGGCAAACAGTCAAGATGGTCAAACAGATTTTACTACTGTTAATGACCCTGATAGTTCAGAATATAAAGGCCCGTATCTTTATATGGGTGTTTACTCAGACCATACTTTGGAAGATAGTCAAGACCCTGATGATTATAGCTGAACTTTAATTAAAGGTGAAGATGGTACAAATGGTAATAATACCGCTACAGTTTATATTTATAAACAAGGTAGTACCTCCGTTGAAGTAGGAAGACCATCTGGAGATTTAATTTATAATTTTAATACTAAGACTTTAAGACGGAGCCAATCTAGTTCAGATTTTAATGGCTGGTCTACGGATATCCCTAATTCATCTACAACACCTACTTGGATAATGGCTGCTGTAGCTAGTTCTAATAGAAGTGAAGATACTATAGAACCTAGCGAATGAAATGGTGGTAATAATAATCCAGCAGTAAAGTTTTCTCAAGATGGTAATAATGGTACGACCCCTATTATATATTCAGTAGAAGTAGTACCTACTTCAATTATTAGAAATACTAATAGTTCTAATGTTCTTTTACCTTCTTCTTTAAATATTACTAATATTAAACAAGAAGGTAATACTTTGAGTCAATATAGAGGCAGATTAGTAATTGAATATTCAACAGACGGTTCTACTTGGGAAACACCTGCTTTATATGATGGAGAAACTGACTCATATACTTATAATATTCCTAGTACTACTCCTGGCCCTTTTACTGCTAAATCATTCAGAATAAGTTTATATAATGCTAATAATACTTCAGTATTATTAGACCAGCAAACAATACCTGTACTTGATTCTGGTAAAAATGGTACTAATGCTACTCAATATTATACTTATATAAAATATGCTACTGATAATCAAGGTAGTAATATGTCTGATACACCTACTGCTAATACCCGTTATGTTGGTACTTATGCAGGTACAGTACAGAACCCGGCTGCAAATTTATATAAATGGAGTGAATATGTAGGTACTTCTTATTATATTTTTATTAAATATGCACCTACAGATGATATATCAGAAGATGATATGTCTAGTACACCTCGGTATGATACTAAATATATTGGTATTTATACAGGTACTTTGAGTCAAGCTCCTAGTACAAAATCATCTTATGAGTGAAGTGCTTATGTTGGAGAAGATGGCCAAGATGGTGCTCCTGGTGAGCCAGCTTATACAGTCCTTTTAAGTAATGATAATCAGTCATTTATAGCTGATGAAACAGGGCATGCATTAAGTGCAGATACTACTGGTAAAGTAGAAGTATATAAAGGTTCTACAAAAATAAATGCTGTAATAGATACAGCAAATATTTCTTATGTACCTCGGGAGCATACGGGATTAACTGTAACAGTTCCGGCAAGCGCTGGACTTAGTAATGATACTTTTAAAATATCTGTTACTACGCGGTTCGATACTACTTCAGGTACAATTACTTTCCCTATTATAGCTGATAGTAAAACATTTACAAAAACATTTAGTTATTCTCTAGTATCTAATGGTACTAATGGTATTAATGCTGCTACAGTTTATTTATATAAAGCATCTGATACTATGCCCGCTAAACCTACAGGCCAATCTAAATATACTTTCTCTAGTGGTAATATTGAAGCTTATAATGGTGGTAATTTAAATAATTGGTCTAAAGAACAACCTGCTAGTGGTACAGTTTGGATGATTATGGCTGAAGCATTATCTGCTGATAGTTATGATATTATTAATGCTAATGAATGGAATAGTAATAATGACCCTATTAAAATTACTGGTAACGATAGTACTTCATACAGTTTGGTAGTTACTCCAGAATCAATTATTAAAGATGTAAATAATAATAATAGTTTAAGTTCAGAAAAAATTACAGTAACTGCTTATAAACAAACAGGTAATAATGCTCAACAATCGTTTACTTCAGGTACTTTAGAAGTAAAAAAGGCAAATGATACTACTATTTCTCCAGATTCAGGTAGTACCTCTGTTTATACTGTACCTACTGATACAGATTATTTAACCGTATCTTTATATTATGATTCTGGTAAAACAATATTATTAGATAGACAAACTATACCTATTATTTCCACAGGAGCTAATTCATATACAGTATCATTATCTAATGATAATCACACATTCCCGGCTAATAAAAATGGTTACGCTTATGCTAATTCTGTTACTATTACTGTTACAGCTTATAAAGGTAGTACTAAGGTAGCAACATCAATAGGTACTATTACAGGAAAACCTTCTGGGCTAACAACAACTGTATATAATAATAATACTACTAATACTAGTATTAAAATTGATGTAAATACTAGTATGAATACAGCTAATGGTTTAATTATTATACCTATTACCGCTGCTGGTGAATTATTTAATAAAGGTTTTTCTTATTCATTAGCAAATACAGGTAGTGATGGTTATCCTGGAAGTCAGTATTGGACTACTACTGTACAACCTACTACATCTTCTGGTAATTATATTTTTACTAAAAGTAATTTAGTAGGAGATAGCAGCAATACAGAAGTTAAAGTAGGAGACCTAATTTTCTATTCTTATGATAGATATACTGTTTCTTCTGTATCTTCTACTACAGTTACTGCTAATAATAAACAGAATCTTAGAGGTTCTCAAGGCGAACATGGTTATAACCGGGCTACAATAACTTTATATAAGAGAACAAGTGATGTAGCTAGTGATGGTACTGTTACAGGTCCAACTGAAAATGTAAATTATAATTTTTCAACGGGTAGTATAACAGGTAATATTTCAGGTAATGATGGTATTACAAACCCAATTAATACTGGTTGGTATAGAGAAATTCCACGGACTGATGGTAACCCTTGTTATGAAGTTAGAGCATCTGCAATTTCTATTAGTTCAACTTTCGATATAACAAGCTGGTCAGACCCTATTAAATTAGTAGAAGATGGTTTAAATCAGGCTACAATCTCATTCTATAAGAGAAACGCTGGTGGTGCTCCTACTGATAATCCAGGTACTATTACTTATACTTTTAATCCACCAGGAGTAAGCCCTACCACACAAAATGGATGGTCTTATGCTATCCCGTCAGGTACAGACCCTTGCTATGTTAGAAGGGCTGCAGCAGTAAGTACTTCAAATTCTGCTACATTAAGTACTTGGTCATCTGCAACTAAAATATTAGAAAATGGTATAAATAGTGCTGAAATTACTTTATATCAGAGAAAAAATGGTACAGCACCAAGTGTACCTTCTGAAAGAATTACTTATACATTTAGTAATGGTGCTTTATACGGAAATACATCAGGTAAAAATGGTATTAATGGCGCTTTAAATTCTGGCTGGTATAAAACATTATCTGCTATACCTGCTGCTAATGCTTCTTATCCGTGTTACGTAACTACAGCTCGAGCTCTAGGTACAGGTGCTACTGATGATTTAGAAACAAGCGATTGGGCAGCAGTAGCTAAATATGTTGAAAACGGTAAAGATGCTGACCCTGCAGTTGGTATTCAAAAAGTAGAACCTGTATATATAATGCTTTTAAGTACTGCTTCAGTACCTAGTACACCGCAGCAGGAAGTAACTACTTCTACTAATACTCCAGGTGTATGGAGTTTATCACCTCCTATGTATATTGATACTAGTGAGTCATCAGAATATGAAGAAGGTGTAACTTATGTATATTATACTTGTACACAGATTCATTATACTAATAACCCTTCAAACCCTGTTGGTTGGAGTGATGTAATAAGAATAACTGAATTTGAAAGAGTTAATTCTGCAGTAGCAACAAATAGTAGTGAAATATCTAATATATATGGTAGTATTACTGATATGGCTACTATAACTTATGTACAAACAGAAACAAGTAGTATAAATGAAAAAGTTGTTGATGTTAATAGAATCGTAAGTTCGAACTCAAAGTGAATAGAAGCTAATACTAATGTAATTGGAGGATTAATATCTAGTTATGATGCTGTACAAAAACAAGCAAATGATACTGATGATGAAGTAAAAGAATTAAAAACTATATCTTCTGAATTAAATCAAAGTTTATTAACTATTGAAGCTGGTACTATATCTTTACTTTCTGAAACTATAAAAGAAATTAAAGAAGAACAAGAACAAATAGGTACAGCATTTAGAGTAGAAAATGATGGTGCTTATGTTTATAATGGTACCAAAAGAGAGAGATTAGTTACTAATCTTTTCTATCTTACTAATCAAAAAGAACCCCCAGAATTACCTATTAGTGCTGTTGATAATACTTCACCACGGCCAGGTGCTTGAACAAAAGTAATACCAGAACCTGAAGAATCAAGTGAAGGTGCTACTTATATTTATTATTATACTTGTCAACAAATTTACTATAATGATACAAATGAACCTGATGAAAGTTTAAAAGAACACTATTTCTGAAATAGTTTATATTTAGTACCAGGAGTACCTACTTCTAAAATGGTAAAAGTTGATTCTAAAGAACCGTATGTTTCTATTTGGAAGGATAAATATTCAAAAGTAGATACTTCAGGTTTACACACTTTCGTTGGTGAGGATAATGAAGTTGCTTGGAATACTGTAGAAGGTACAGGTACAAAAATGATTACAATAACTCAAACACGTACTGATAGCGCCCGTTGGCAAATCAGAGAATCTGGCGACTTATTAAATATAAGTTACCATACTGCTTAAAAGGAGAATTAATTTATGGCAAATGTAAATATTGCGGTTGGTAATACCGTAAGCACAACATGAGATGTTAATGCTAATGGTGGCTCTAGCAAAGGTGTATATAGATATTATCTTTATGTAAAATTAAACTCCCAAGACCCCGTTGCTAACACTTCTAATGTTACTGTTACTCTTAAATTAAGCTGTAATTTTAGTTCTAGTACAATGTGGAATTTTAGTAGTGCTCCTACTGCTAAAGTTGGTTATAGAAAAGGTACTTCAGGAGATTATACTTATTCTAATTCAGAATCTTTTTCTACATTCTATGCTAATACTCACAGTAATCAAACTACTTTAGTAACAAAAACATGAGATATAGAAAACAATTCTGATGGTACTTTATCTGCCCAATTTAATTTTGTATGGACAGATAATACTGGTGGATTTAGCTATGCGCCACCTTCAACTACTAAGGTATATCCAGACTCTAGTTCAGTAGTTGTATTTCCTACTATACCTAGAGCTAGTACATTTTCTTCTTGACCTTCTACCGGTACAACAACTAGTCGGGTAAGTTATACAATTAGTTCTGCAAGTACAAGTTTTACCCATTCTATAGCAATTTCTTATTCAGGAGTTAGTCAAACAGTAACTAATAGTACTACTGGTAGTACTAGTATTAGTAGTAATTTCACTGTTTCAACTAGTATAAGAAATAAAATGAGAGATAATAAAGTAATTACTGCTAATTTATCAGTAGTATTATCAACTTTAAGTAGTGGTACAGTAGTTGGTACAAATTCTTATAGTATATCAGTAACTGTTCCAACACCTACAATTACTGTATATGGTAATGGTACTTCTTCAGGTGGTTCTGTAAGATGCGATACTAGTAATACCAAAATAACTATAGGTAATTTGGATAAGGATGCAGCTTATTATTCTATAAGCAGATATTATATAAATAATGGTAATAGTACTTTAGCCTATTCTGATTTGTCAACTAGCACCGTAACTGGTAATACGTACTCAAAAACTGGTTTAGAAAATTTAAAATTTGAAGAATTAAATACTACAACTACTTCTTGTAATGTTTTAGCTAAAGTTGCATTATTACAAGGTACAAGTACTAGTGCTGCTACTGTACAAAAAGATGCTTCTGCTTCATATACTGTAACTATACCAGTAGATAAATATAAGCCAGTTTTACAGTACTGGAATGGAAGTTCTGTTACTTCTAATGTACTTTCTCCTACTTATCTCATTACTACAAGTTATGCCCACAGCAGATATGGTAATACAACTGTAATACCAGCATTTCTTGCTGGCTATGAAGGCGCTACAATACCATTTAAAGAATCTTACACTATCAACGACAATAAAAGTAGTAGTGCTCCTGTAACAAGTAGAGTAGTTACTATTACTAATACTACTACCGGAGCTACTATTAATATTAATTATAATACTCCTGTATCTATAATAAATAATAATACTATAGTTACTGTAACTACAGATACTTTACCTGCTAGTACAAGTAACTATGATTTTACAATAAAATTAACTGTTACAGATACCAGAGGTGGTACTGCTAGTTTAACTTCTGAATCAGCTACTGCAACTGGATATACATTACCAACTCTTTCATATAATATTGCTCGTGCTACTTCAGATGGTAGTGCCTATGATGGTGAGGGTACTAAAATAAGAGCAGAAATTAGCAGTAGTACTTCTGATACTATAAGCAGTTTATATGTTTATAAAATTTCTTTATACTGTACAGTATCGAATGTTACTTATAGTAAATCATATTCAGGCAGTAGTTCAAATCATAGCGTTTCTCTTACCGGTGCTCAGGCCTGAGCACCTTTATCATTAACTAATGGTAATAATACTTTAAATACTTTCGATACTGGTATACGGTATACTTTTAGTCTTGAAGTAGAAGATTCTCTAAAATTTAAAAGAACTGTTACACTCCAAGTACCAGCAGCTACAGTACAATTAAGTTTACATAGAAATGTTGGTGTTGGTTTAGGTACTAGTGCTAGACAAGGTTATATAACTAATGGTTTACCTTTAACTTTAAATACACCTGTAAATATAACGCACCAAGGAGATGTAAAAGGTAGTACAAGTTTTGACGGACACACTGCTGTTACTGAGAATTTATGGGCTCCATATTGTACCGTTCGAAGAAGTAATGCCAATAATACTTATGTTTATCATAGAATAGCTACTATAGGAGAAATAGGTGATAACTGGTATGATGCTTCAGGTATACTTTTAATCGACCAGGGTTATACAGGTGGCGGTTATGGTATTGTTAGAATAATTCTTAGGACAAATAATGTTACTGTTGACCATGCTGCACCTAGTGCTAGTATTGAATGACTAGTTCGTACTCGGTCTTTACCTGCAAATTGTCTTAGATGAGGTTTATATAATAATTCAGGAAAGGCAACTCTTGATATTTATTATTATGCTACTGGTACTTATAGTAGTTGTGTTGTTAGAAAATTAGAATCTTATAGAGGTTATATATCTAGTAACAGATGGACTTTAGTGGATTCGGCTGCAACTGGTAGTGGTGCTACAAGTACAGATACTGTAACAACTGAAGTATATACAGGAATAAATAGAATTGCTTATACTTCTACAGGTACAGCTACTGAAACTGGTATTGTTGAAACGGCAAATAAAGCAACTAGGCTTGGTAGTGCAACTTTAGGCAATTCTTATACCCCTATTTATTTAAGTAGTGGTACTCCTACGGCAACATATTCATTCCTTCGGGTTGGTACTTCAACAGCATTATCTACTAATGGTACGGGCTATAATACAGTTAATGGTGAAATATGTTTTAAAAATTCAGATTATGCTCCTACGATAGATGATACTGCTTCTGGAATGGGTTGCGCCAATAAGGGTTCAAGATATCTTATTAATGAATTAATTGTAAATGGTATTGTTGCAGGACATTCAAAAGCTTATACTAATAATAATTTTAATACGGCGGCTGATACTATAGCATTTTATAAATATACTGCAGATAATGGTGGTGCTACTTTTACAGGGTTAACAAAAACAGCTGAAATTGACACTAAGGGTATATATCACCCGAAAGTATCAACAGATGTATTAATTAGCTTAGTAGGTGTATCAGGTGGGTCTGCCAGTACTGATGTATTACGTCTTAAAATTTATATACCTACTGGGTATTCTAATGTATCATTAAAATCGTATACTTTACCTTCTATTATATGTGCCGGTTCAGGTACTGTAAGTACTAGTGGTATGACTATAGCTTTAATGACAGGTACTAATGATAAAAATTTAACCCGGGGTTATGTAAATATTTCTATGACTAAAACTGGTGCTTTTACGGCAAATAGAGTTTATTCATTAGTAAATGGAGATATAACATTAACATTATCATAAAATTAAAGGAAGTGAGTAGTCTTTGCCTAACATTTCATTAGAAAATCTTTCTCCACAAGAAAGAGAAGCAGTAAATAAAATATTAAAGGAACTTTCAGATGGTGGGAGTTCTTTGCGGTTGAATTCTTTATTGTATGCTGACTATAAAGAAATACCTGTAGATATAATAACTTTTATAGAAGATGATAAATATTTGGGGTATGCCTGGAAAGACAATGAAGGTAATTCAAAGCTTTACCCTTATTGGGCAAATGTATTAAAACAAATATTTCCTGACCCTTTTACTACCTCAGTTAATAACTTAATTGAATCTGGTGCTCGTGGTCTTGGTAAATCAGAAATAGCCGTAACTGTTGCAGCCTATCTTATGTATAGGGTTATGTGCCTTAAAAACCCTATTGACTATTATGGCTTAAAACCTACTGAAAAGATTTGTTTTGCCTTCATGAATATTACTAAAGACTTAGCAGAGGATATTGCTAATAGTAAATTCCAAAATACTATTAAATTATCTCCTTGATTCATGAGCAGAGGTTCTATGGTAGGTAGGGAAAATATCCTCTGGGTACCACCTGATTATATTCAAATAATTATTGGTTCTCAAGCTAGTCATGTATTAGGTCTGCCTATCTTCTTTGCTTTCTTTGATGAAATTTCATTTATTAGAAATCAGGATATTGATAAGCAAAAGGCAAAAGCTATTGACATGATTGATACTGCAATAGGTGGTATGAAAACAAGATTTATTAATCGAGGTAAATCACCAACATTATTAATCTTGGCTTCTTCAAAGAGAAGTGAAAAATCTTTCTTGGAAGTTCATATGAAAAAGAAACTTGAATCTGAGAAAGAGAATGTAATTATAGTAGATGAACCTGTATGGAATATTAAACCTGCTAATACTTATTCAGGAAAGAAATTTAAGGTAGCTCTTGGTAACAAATTCTTAATGTCTCAAATTATTCCAGAAGGAGACAATCTTGATGCTTGGCGTGATAAAGGGTATAATATATTAGAGGTACCTATCGAATTTAGAGCAGATTTCATGGATGATATTGAAAGAGCTCTATGCGACTTTGCTGGTATTTCATCTTCTGAAATTACTAAGTATATTTCTGGTGCTGCCGTAGCTGAAATTAAAAATGAAACTATGGTTAACCCATTTACTAAAGATATTATAGAAATAGGTAATGCTCCTGATGATAAATTACAGTATTATGATTTATTTGATATTTCAAAGGTACCGCAAGAATTAAAATCTAAACCTTTATTTATTCACCTGGATATGTCTGTATCTGGAGACATGACTGGTATTGCAGGTATTTGGATAACTGGTAAAAAGCCAGCTACTGAAGGTGTAAATCAGGCAAATGACTTATCCTTCAGGTTAGCCTTTTCTGTTTCAGTAAAAGCTCCTAAGGGCTATCAAGTATCATTTGAGAAGAATAAGAACTTTATTTACTGGTTAAAAGAAAGAGGCTTTAGAATTGCTGGGGTTAGTTCTGACTCATTCCAGTCGGTTGAAACAGGTCAGGTATTAACTTCAAGAGGTTATAAATATGATACTATCTCAGTTGACCGTGTTGACCCACAAACTCATATTTGTAAACCTTACCAGTATTTCAGAACAACAATTTACGAAAAGAGATTAGAGATTTATAATTCAACTACATTAATAGATGAAATTATAAATCTTGAAAGAAACATAAATACAGGTAAAGTAGACCACCCAGATGGGTTTAGAAAAGACGTATGCGACGCTGTTTGTGGTGCTATCTGGAATGCTTCACAACACGCAGAAGAATTTGCTTACAATTATGGTGAATCATTACAAACTACAGTAGAATTCAACGAAGTAGTAAATACTGATGACATAATTAAAGATTTTGAAGAAAGTCTGAAAAAACAGCCAGAAAATGTGGCTAAATATATTGATTTTGGATTTGGGCCTGCAACTGAAATATTTGGCTCAAATGATGGAGTAATAATGTGGTAGGAGGAAATGTATGCCTGATAACGAAAACACAGCCTTTTCAAATATAGATTATAATAACATTACTGTTCCAAAACCGCTCCCAGATAAATTAAATTCAATTGATACAGATGGTATCTTATTTGATAATATCATAACTGCATCAAGTGAAAATGACTTAAATATTCCGGCTATTAATTCATTTAATAGTGTTTCAAGAACTAGAGATAACATTTATGATATGATAGATGTTATGGCCCAAGATGCTACAATTTCAGCTGTTCTTGACATTTATGCTGCTGATGCATGTGAACCTAATGACCAAGGTCAGGTAGTTTGGGTAACAGCAGAAGATGAAAAAGTTGGTAAGGAAGTAGAACATTTACTTGATGCCATGCGTATTGATAAGAATGCTTTTGGTTGGGTTTATTCTTTAATTAAGTATGGTGATTTATATTTAAGACTTTACAGAGAATCTGAATATGATGACCCTATTTTTGATACAAAGAAAATTGATGCTAGAGAACAATTAAATGAAAATGTAATTGTTAAAGCTTATTCTAAAAATGACCGTTATGCTGAGTACATGGAGATGAATAAGAACCCAGCTGAAGTATTTGAATTAACTCGTTTTGGTAAGACTGTTGGTTATATTAAGACACATTTAATTAAGGCTAATCCTGATGACACAATTGGTTCAGCTTTCAGCCAGTTTAATTATATGTATAATTTTGACCTCAATGATGTAGACATATTTGCTGCTACTGAATTTGTACATGCCTGTCTGGAAGATAATTCAGGAAGAACTACAGAAGAAGTTACTATCACTTCAGGAAATGGTGATGGCGAAGTTAGCTCAACATATTCTGTCAGAAGAGGCCAGTCATTATTATATGATGCCTTCAAGACCTGGAGAGAATTAACCTTATTGGAAGATGCTGTACTCTTAAATAGAATTACAAAGTCTGCCTTAGTAAGAATTGTTTCTGTAAACGTAGGTGATATGGAAAAATCTGACGTTAGAACCTTATTACAGAGAATTAAGCAGATGATTGAAACTAAGGCTGCAATTAATGTTGGTAAGTCTATTACAGACTACACAAATCCTAGTGCTGTTGAAAATACTATTTATGTCCCAATTCATGGTGAAACTGGTACTATTTCTACTCAGAATTTAGGTGGAGATGTTAACGTCGGAGATTTAGTTGACCTTGACTATTGGAAGAATAAATTAACTGGTTCATTATCTATTCCTAAGCAGTACTTGGGTGATACAGATGATTCAACTGGCTTCAACGGTGGTACTTCACTTTCTCTTATTTCTAGTAGATATGCAAAGACAGTTAAGAGAATTCAAAATGCTTTCATTCAGGCCATTACTGATGCTATTAACTTAATGCTTTATGATAGAGGTTTAACTAATTATATTAATAAGTTCACTATCAAGATGCAGGCTCCTACAACTCAAGAAGAAAAGGATAGAAAAGAAAATCTTTCTAACACAGTTAACACTATCCAGAATATTATGGGACTCTTAGATTTAGTTGAAGACCCAGTATTAAAGTTAACTATCCTCAAATCTTTATTATCAGATGCCCTTTCAGATACAACAGTTATCCAGTCTATCCAAGACCAGATTGATTTGATTGAAGCTCAAAAAGAGGAAGAAGAAGGTGGAGCTGAAGGTGAAGAAGAAGGCTTCGGAGATATTTTCGCCGAAGAAGGAGAAGGCGGCTCTGCTGAATTTAGTTTAAATGATGAAGTCCCAGTAAGTGGAGGAGAAGATTTAGGTACGCCAGAAGAGGTGGGAGCAGCAGAAGAAGCTCCTGAAGAAGGATTTGAAACAAATAATGGTGGGTCAGAAATCTTAAATGAAGAGAATGACCTTCCATCATTCTATGACATGGGTATTTCTTACGACGAAGTAAGATAAAATATAAATACTAAGTTGATTATATCAAATAGGAGGTTTTTATGGCTTTACAAAAGTCAGATGTTGTTTTATTATTGACAGAATTACAAAATAGAGGCATTGATGTAGATAAAGAGATTTCTTTAACTATAACATCTCAATATATTCCAGTCGAGGCTTTAAAAGTTATTAATGACAATAGAAACCTTGACTTATTAAAGTTCTATGAAAAATTAAGAAACTCTTATAATAAGAAAAGAAGTAAAATGTACATTAATATTATGAAGAGCGATGAACATATAATTACAGATGCTAAAACTATAT
>Ga0265299_10002145_pt1 | contig 20744 bp, 14 predicted proteins | sample AusTroGonzalo_MG_4_FD_193485 | JGI IMG/M metagenome (GOLD analysis project Ga0265299, IMG submission 193485) | Bovine rumen microbial communities from tropical cattle in Woodstock, Queensland, Australia - Gonzalo_02 | ecosystem: Host-associated > Mammals > Digestive system > Stomach > Rumen ... | reverse complement strand
GTCCCATGCCGCTCGAGCAAGCCGGTACAGGTCTCGAACTCGAAGAGCCAATCAAATTCAACCACTCAGCCAACATCCCGTTCGCTAACAACGGAACCGGTATCAGCTTCGAGCCCGCAACCAAGTTCGACCACTCTTCAAACGAGCCCGTTCTCGCCCTCGTATACGAAATCGAACTCAAGGATGCCCTCGCCGCTGACCATGAGATCGACGCACCCGTAATGAAGGCTGGCTCAACCGTCGCCGGATTCCAGGGCAAGGCCGACCAATATTTCGGCGGTCCTACCTTCGCGAACGCCGGTAACATCACCCTTCGCACCGCTGACGGCAACGTAGCTGACGCACTCAACTACGGCCTCATCGTCGAGCCTTGGGTTTCTGAAGGCTATCACGGTGATTCAGGTCACGGTCTCGGCGGAAGCCGCGTGAACGTCTACTCACCTCGCGGAGGCTTCGGCCAGGTTGCCACTGCAACTCCGAACCTCAGCTCAGGCCGTTATCCTGACGGCGCCGACGCTGACGACAACATCAACGACTTCAAGCTCCAGGCAAACTCAAGCCTTGCAGCTGCCGCTTTCCCTGGTGCAACCAACATCAAGGTTGCCAACACCGCTGGTCTCAAGCCGGGCTCCAAGCTCTATCTCGGCAACGAAGTGGCTACAATCAAGGAAGTCGGAACTCCTGGCGCAACAACCCTCGCAGCTACAGTTCTTCCGGGCGCTCAAGCTCTCCAGGTTCAGGCTGTCCAGGGCTTCAGGGCCGGCCAGACTATCAAGATCGGCAATGAGGAAGCAACCATCGAAAGCGTAGTTCAGGCCCGCCGTCAGTACGGCGCTCCTACTGCCACTATTCCGCCGAGCACCATCAACCTGGCCAAACCTGTCACGATGATCCATCTGACCGGTTCTCAGGTTGCCGGCACCGGAGTCACCCTTACCGCTCCGCTCAAGGCTTCTCACGCTGCAGGTTCATCTATGACCGACAACGTGCCTACCCCTGGCGCTCCTAACGCTTACTAAGATTAATTCATGGCACAGATAAACCGTGCTACAACGCTAAAACGGGTCACGGCGGCGCTCGCCACCGTGGCCCTCGTTTTATGCCTCATAATGGCTCTGCATGCCCTCCACGGCACTGCCATGATCGGCTGCGGCGCGGGTTCATCCTGCGACAGCGTCATGAGCAGCAGATGGTCGTCCCTGATGGGAGCCGTTCCCGTCGCTGGGCTTGCGGCCGGCGTTTATCTTGCCATCCTTCTTTGTTTATGTTTCGTCAAAGACAAGGAGATCGCTCCCCTCGCGTGGAAGTTTCTCCTTGCCTTCGGCGGAGCAATCCTCGGCAGTGCCGTCTGGTTCTTCATCCTCCAGAAATGGGTCATCGGCCAGTTCTGCAAATACTGTATGGCGACCCACGCTGTCGGCATTGTCGTCACGGGCCTTCTGTGGTATCAGGCCCACAATAACTGTCCTTCAAAATGGAACCCTCTTTGCGCTGCGGCCGGACTGCTGCTGGCGGCATGCCTTGCTGGATTCCAACTGCTCACCACTCCGAAAAACGCGTATGACAGCGGAGAGTCAGCCAGCGCCCTTCCTCTGCTGAAGGCCGGCGAAACCCCTATAATAGGCAGCGAAGATGCCACATACCACATCAATCTTATGTTCGACTATCAGTGCTCGCACTGCCGCAAGATCCATTTTGCGGCAAAAGAGATAGCCGAAAGCCGCAGCGACATTGCTTTCGTGCTTGTACCCTGCCCTCTGAGCTACGCTTGCAACCCCTACGTACCCGCAAGCGGCCAGGACCGTTTCGCAGGCTCCTGCGACCTTGCCCGCACCGCACTTGCAGTGTGGTTCGCAGCTCCCGACAAGTTTGCGGAATTTGACGAATGGCTCTTCACAGCCGAAGATGCGGCAAAAGGCTGGTATCCGCGCAGAGTCGAAGACGCCACAAGTAAGGCAACTGAAATCCTCGGCGGCGAGGAGCAGCTCTACGAAGCCATGCGCAATGCTGCGATCAGCTCATTATTCTCAAAAAGCTTCGAACTCTTCGGCCGCACCACCACCCAGGGCAAAAGCGGCATCCCCAGACTGGTCTATCAGTCCCGCTGGATTATCCCCGAGGTCGACGATGCCGAAGGCCTGATGCAGATTCTGCGCGACGAATTCAATATTGAATAAATTGTTTAATTTTGTCGCCGTATCAATCAAAGACGACAAATGAACAATTTCTGGAAATTTTTTCTTGCAGCCCTTCTTGCATGCCTTGTAGCTTTCGGGCTGTTTTTCTTCATCATGATTGGAAGCCTTGGCGCCGCAGTGGCCGGCGGGTCAGCAAAGACAGCTATAGTGCCTCCGACATCTATCCTCAAGATCGACTTCTCCACTCCGATCAGCGAGCGCGGTCAGAGCTCATTCTCCCTGTCGAGCCTCAGCAGCCTTTCCAATTTATCAATGGAAGAAGGCATGCCGCTGCTCACCGCAGTCAGGGCCATCGACGCTGCAGCCAATGATCCCGGCGTGAAATTCATATATCTCAACACCGACAAGATGGCGCTGAGCATGAGCTGCGCCGAAGAGTTACGTCAGGCACTTACTCGTTTCCATGAGTCCGGCAAGGCCATCGTAGCATACGCCAACTCTTACGACAACCTTAGCTATTATATCGCTTCAGTTGCCGACAAGGTTATCATCAACAGCTACGGCGAAGCAATGCTGAACGGTGTTTCCACAAACCTGACATTCTACAAAGACCTGCTTGACAAACTGGGTGTCGACATCCAGCTCATCCGCCACGGCAAATACAAATCAGCCGGCGAGCAGTTCACCCAGAACCACCTCACCGATGCCAACCGTGAGCAGAACCAGGAGCTCGTCAACAGCATCTGGGCTACACTGGCTGAGGAAATCGCTGCAAGCCGCGACTTCACCGCCGACCAGCTAAACGGCTGGATCGACAATCTCGAGCTTCTCGACGCACAGACCCTGCTTGACAGAGGCATCGTAGACCAGGCTTGGTACAAGGACGAACTTGAGAACTACCTCTGCACTCTTTTTGATGTCAAGGAAGCCAAAGACCTCAAATTCGCAGACCTCAACTCATACGCTATCGCAAAAGTTATAGATAACACCAAGGTCAAGGACAAAATCGCAGTCCTCTATGCCGACGGTGAAATCGTTATGGACGGCAACGCCGACCAGAACATCGTTGGAGACGACCTCGCCCGCAAGTTCAAAAAACTCCAGGAAGACTCTACCGTTAAGGCTATTGTCTTCAGGGTCAACTCACCCGGCGGAAGTGCTCAGGCTGCTGAACTCATCAACCGCGCCATGTTGAACGCCAAGGCTTACAAACCCGTGATCGCCAGCTACGGCGGATACGCTGCATCAGGCGGATACTGGATCAGTTCGAATGCTGACTATATCATTACCGACAACACTACCCTCACAGGTTCTATCGGAGTCTTCTCACTTGTTCCGAACATCGGCGGCGGTCTCGACAAGACCCTGCACGTCAAAACTGCCAGCGTAGGCTCTCACAAGCACAGCGACATGATGGGCGGCATGCGCAAACTCGATGACGCAGAGGTTGCATACATGCAGAAGATGGTCGAAAACATCTATACCGAATTCACTTCACTGGTTTCTCGCGGCAGGCGTATGCCCGTCGAGCAGGTTGATGAAATCGGCCAGGGTCGTGTATGGACAGGTCGTGACGCCCTCACCATCGGTCTTGCAGACGCCAAAGGAAGCCTCATGGACGCCATCAATTACGCCGCAGCAAAAGTCGGCCTCGAGAAATACAAAATCACTGTCGTTCCTGAGCAGAAGAGCATGTTTGAGCAGATGATGTCACAATTCTCCGGCAATAACGAAGAAGACGGCATCGCCATCAAGACTGGCATCAAACAAGTCGATCAGTTCCTCGACGTCCTTGACGACCCTCAGATGATGTACGCAAGGATGCCGTATGTTTACGAGTTCTAAGGATTATATAGACATAAAAAAAGGCTGTCCACGGACAGCCTTTTTTTATTATCAGTAATTGTTAGAATTTGAATCTCAGGGTAGCGACGATCTTGTTGTTGGCGTTGTTTACATAACCGACGGGAGCTTTGAAACCGTCATAGTCATTGTAAAGGGTGAAGCCGTTTTCGTTCTTCAACTGACCCTGCCAAGCAAAGTCGAGGTTGGCGCCTTTGCCCAGACGGAAACCGATACCTGCAGAAACGAACTGGTTGCCGAGGTAGTTGGGCCTGCCGTCATCGTAGTAGGCGTAGCCGCCACGAAGTGCCAGACGGGGAACGATGTTAAGCTCGGCTCCTGCACGGAAGATATTGGCGTTGCGCTTGTAGTTCCTGTTGATGTAAGCGTTTTCATCTCTGAAGACTGCTGTGCCGCCGTTGTAATCTTTCATGAGGATCTTAGAGTAATTGACACCTTCGTAGTCGAAGCTGACAAGGCCAAAGGTTCCGAGGGTGTAAGCAACACCGAGAGAGTACCTCATCGGAGCTGAAATCTTGTAATCGTAAGTACCGTTCGGAGTGCTGACATCGTTCTTGTTGCCGTTGTCGAAGCTGTTAGCCATCGAAGCTCCCCAGTAATCGGTGAGGATATACTTGGTAGGAGTTGAGATGGTAGCTCCGAGGCGGAGATGCTCTGTAGGAAGGAAGATGACACCGGCTTTCACACCGATTCCGGTTCCGACGGTCTTCTGCCAATAATTATAGGTGTAATACTGGATGCCTGACTCGAAATCGAGAGAGTTGAAAGCTTTCTCAGTATAGATGTCAGTCACTCTGTAGTCCACGTCATAAATATTGATATTGACGCCGAAGTAGAAGTTGTCATTCACATTGCCTGCGAAGTTGACAGAGAACTCGTCGATGCCTCCGACAGTCTTGCGGTAAACATCCTGATACATATCGCCGCCGAGATAAGGACGGTCGATTTCGTAATCGTAGTTCTCGGTAGCTCCGAGCATCAGGTCATCAATTTCCTCGACCAGCCATGTATCCCATGCCAGCTGTGCTGACCAGGGAATTGCTGAGTTGTAATTGCCGTAATCGGCAGGATCATAATCAAGGAGGGTCATCACCTTGTCGCCGAGCCATGATGAAGAGTTATTGCCTCTTCCGGCTTTCATGACACCTGTGGCGCTGGATATCGAGTTGAAACTTTTGACGCGGTTGAAGGCGAAACCGAAGTTGAAGCTCACGAGACCTGAAACGCGGCCTGTTGAAATATTCTGGCTATATGCGAAGCTCGGAAGTGAGAACTTCGTGAAATCAGCCTGATTGTATGAACTAAGGTAATCGGTTTTGCCGACTGCTGTTATCAGAGACGGTGATATCTCGAACTCGGACATCCTGAGGACTCCGCTGCCGGCAGGGTTGATGCTGAGAGCACCGAGGTCTCCGCCTACAGCAGTGAATGCATTACCCATCGCAAGAGAACGGGCTGAACCAATGTACAGGTTCTCTGAGAAGTTGTATGCCTGATCTGCATCCTGGGCAAAGCCCGCCCAAGAGAGTGACAACAACAATACTGTCAATGCTGCTTTATTAATTGTTTTCATCACCGTAAAGTCTAATAATGTTTTGGAAAAATGTTTTGTAAGCAGTGTGGTGTCACGGCTTAGCGTCTTCCGCCGCCACCGCCGCCGCCACGGCTTCCACCGCCGCCGCTGCTGGCACCACCACCTGAGAATCCTCCGCCGCCGCCTGAGCTGCCGCCTGAGAATCCGCCGCCACCGCCACCTGTTGAGCGGCTTGAGCCACCTGAACTATAGCTGCCGCCACCTGAAGAACGAGTGGCTGAGCCTGATGAGCGGGTTGAGCTGCCTGAATTGTAGCTGCCTGATGAACGGCTGCTTGAGCCGCTTGATGAGCGGGTTGAGCTGCCTGAATTGTAGCTACCTGATGAACGGCTGCTTGAACCGCTTGAGCGAGACACTGAACCTGAAGAGCGGCTGCTGCTTGATGAGCCTGAAACTGAGCCTGAAGAGCGGGTGGTTGAAGAGCCGCTGTTCACTGCAGTCGAAGACCTGCGTGAGCCTGAAGTGGTCGCTGAGCTTGTTCCGCCAGACCTGGTAGCTATGCTTGAGTTCGAACCGCTGATAGAGCGTGAGCTGACAGACCTTGATGAAGTGCTGGCAGAACGGGTAAGACCGGTTGAAGCATCCTGTGAGCTCATGGCCCTGGTTGAAGCGACGTTTTCGCCGGTAGCCCGAGCAACTGACCTTGAAGAGGCGTTGTTGACTGCGGCAGAGACACCGTTGATCCTGCGTGAACCGTTGGTTACGAAAGAACCCGCATCACGAGCTGTCGAAGTAGCACTGACACCTGAGATGGCTGAACCACCCCTGCGGCCGTAAACTACGTCGTTAGTACCTCTCCTTCCAAAATCACCAAGGTAGTTTCCGCCACCGTAGTATCCGCCATAACCATAGCCGTAGTAAGGGCCGTAGTAGTAAGGGCTGTAAGCCCAGTAGTGGTGACGGTGATACCATGAATCATAGTAGAAAGGAGAAGCCCAGTATGAACCGTACCAGTAAGGGCTGCCGATATACCACATGTCATAGTACCAGGGATCCCAGTACCAGGGATCATAATACCAGGGGTCGTAGTACGCAACCCTCCAGGGACGATAATACCATGAGTAGCGGTATGTGCCCCACCAGGGATTGTACCAGGGACTTGTCCAGTAGTCATCGAGGTCGATTACATTAACAGTAAGAGTGATGTCGGTATCGTCGAATTTGCGAAGACGGCTTTCGTAGGTCTCGTCATCAGCGAGATCATAAACCGAAGACTTGGTTGTGGCAATTTTGTCGATATGGACAGTATACTGTTCTGTATCTTTAGCTGCCTCACGGGCAGTGTAGACATCATCGTTCTTAACGGCGGCCTTCTCAGCTGCGGCCTGAGCGGCAGTCATCATCCTGACCCTGTCGGGCTTGTAGTAGATGCCGTCGTCATACAACGAAGAAGAATAGTAGCCATAAGAGCCGCAAGAGCTAAGCACCAGCGTAGCCAGCAGCAGTAAGATCATTCTGTTTTTCATGGTTACCTCCTATGTTAGTTATTTTTATTACTTTTGCTTCCGTTAAAACTGCCTTGAAACGGTTTGCGAAGCAAATTTATCAAATTTTATACCAAAAAGAAAACAACATGGCAAAAGAACTGACCAGCCGCAGCGACAACTACTCTCAATGGTACAACGACCTTGTAGTCAAGGCCGACCTCGCGGAGAACTCCGCAGTGCGAGGCTGCATGGTAATCAAGCCTTACGGATATGCTATCTGGGAAAAGATGCAGCACACCCTTGACAAGATGTTCAAGGACACAGGCCACAGCAACGCATATTTCCCGCTCTTCATCCCTAAATCATTCCTCAGCAAGGAAGCCGAGCATGTAGAAGGCTTCGCCAAGGAGTGCGCCGTGGTAACCCACCACAGGCTCATGAACAATCCTGACGGAAGCGGCGTTGTAGTCGACCCGGCCGCAAAGCTTGAAGAAGAGCTCATTATCCGCCCCACATCTGAAACCATCATCTGGAACACATATAAAAACTGGATCAAGTCATGGAGGGACCTTCCCCTTCTGATCAACCAGTGGGCCAACGTAGTGCGCTGGGAGATGCGCACCCGCCTCTTCCTGCGTACCGCCGAATTCCTCTGGCAGGAAGGCCACACCGCCCACGCCACTGCAGCCGAAGCTGTAGCCGAGGCTGAAAAGATGGTCGGCGTATACGCCAAGTTCGCAAGGGAATTCATGGCCGTCCCTGTAATCGTCGGCCACAAGTCCGAGAGCGAGCGCTTCGCCGGCGCCATCGACACCTACTGCATCGAGGCTATGATGCAGGACGGCAAGGCACTGCAAGCCGGAACCTCACACTTCCTCGGCCAAAATTTCGCCAAGGCCTTCGATGTCCAGTACGCCAACAAAGAGGGTAACCTCGAATACGTCTGGGCTACATCTTGGGGCGTTTCAACCCGTCTTATGGGTGCCCTGATTATGGCGCATAGCGACGACAACGGCCTTGTACTGCCTCCGAAGCTCGCGCCCATCCATGTAGTGATGGTTCCGATCTTCAAGACTCCCGAAGAGCATGCCTCCCTCGTGGAGAAAATGGAAGCCATCAAGGCTGACATGGAAGCCAAGGGCCTCAGCGTCACCATCGACGACCGCGACAATCTCCGTCCGGGCTTCAAGTTCGCAGAGTGGGAACTCAAGGGCGTGCCGTGCCGCATAGCGATGGGTCCGCGCGACCTCGCAGCAGGCACAGTCGAGCTGGCCCGACGCGACACCCTCACCAAGGACTCAGTTCCGCAGGAAGGCATCACCGACTATGTCCTCAAACTTATGGACGAAATCCAGGACAACATCTACAAGAAAGCTCTCGATTTCCGCGAGGCTCATACCATCAAGGTCGACACCTGGGACGAATTCAAAGAGAAGATTGAGCAGGGCTATTTCCTCCTCTGCCACTGGGACGGTACTACTGAAACCGAGCTCAAGATCCAGGAAGAGACAAAAGCCACGATCCGCTGCGTTCCTTCAGACAGTTTCGTTTGCGAAGAGCCGGGCAAGTGCGTCTACTCGGGCAAGCCGAGCGTACGCCGCGTGGTCTTCGCCAAAGCATATTAAAAACCAATTTCTATGAAAAAGATCCTTGTAACAATCATGCTCCTGCTCTGCGCTTCAGCCATGTTTGCGCAGGAACAGCCCGCTGACACATCAGCAATTGAGAAACCCAAATACTGGAAGACTTCCCTCCTGACACAGCTCGGCTTTTCACAGGTTTCCCTTATGGACTGGGCAGCCGGCGGTTACGGATCGGTTTCATTGAATTCATACATCGACTTCAAGGCCAACTACGCCAAGAAAAAGAGCATCTGGGACAACCGCGCGCAGCTGGGCTACGGCTTCATCCAGAACATGGGAGAAGGCTTCAAGAAGAGCGACGACCGCATCATCATCGACAGCAAATTCGGATACAAGGCTGCCGAGAAGCTGTATTTCTCTATCATCTACAACTTCCGCACGCAGTTCACGACAGGCTACAAGAGTGTCAAGGGAAGCCCGATAGTGTCGAACTTCTTCTCTCCCGCCTACACCTCCCTCGGTTTCGGTATCGACTACACTCCCACTCCCAACCTGTCCATCAACTTCGCACCTCTGACAAGCAATCTCGTAATCGTTGAGAATCCTGAGCTCAGGGCGCTTTACGGTAACGCTCCTGACCAGTATGTCCGCTACGAGCTCGGTGCCCAGGTCAAAGTGGACGCTTCAGTGAAAATCGAGGACTTCAAGGCCAACACGACCCTCACCCTGTTCTCTGACTACCTCAACAAGCCGCTGAACATCAAGGTGAACTGGGATGTCAACATCACGGCGCAGCTGACCAAGTTCCTCGGCGTGACGCTCAGGACATATCTCATCTATGACGACTCCATCAAGCACATCGACAAGACTGACGCAGCCGGCAATCCTGTACTCGACGAGGATGGCAAAGTGGTTAAGATCCCCGGCGTGCAGTTCAAGGAGATTTCAGGTCTGAGCTTCTCATATACCTTCTGATGTCCCGTTCCTTACAGGGCGATTTTGACAAGACCCTCCTGCGGCTGGCAGGAGATGGAGCTTCGCGTTTCCTGCTGGGAGTCAGCGGAGGCGTCGATTCCATGTGCATGGCTGAGCTTTTCAAAAGAAGTAGACTGCGCCATGACTTCGCCATCGCTCATGTCAATTTCCGCCTGCGCGGTGAAGACAGCGACGGCGACGAAATTTTCGTAAGGGACTGGGCGGCAGCGAACGGCGTCGAATTCTTCTCCAAGAGCTTCGATACCCGCGGCTATGCAGCAGACAAAGGCATATCAATAGAGATGGCAGCCCGCGAGTTGCGCTACGAATGGTTCAGCGAATTGCTTCAAAAGCACGGTTTCGACTGGCTGGCTGTCGCCCACAACCTCAACGACGCGGCCGAGACAATGTATCTCAACCTGCTCAGAGGCACCGGCATCCGCGGTATCGCAGGGATGAAGGAAGTCAGCGGAGAGACCATCCGCCCGCTGCTCGGCTTCTCAAGGCGGCAGATTGAAGATTTCGCCAGCGAGAACGGCATCAGCCACCGCATCGATGTCACAAACAGCGACAGCAGCTTCGCCCGCAACCGCATCCGCAACGAGGTTTTCCCCCAATTTGAGCGCATCAACCCGTCTTTCCTCGAAACTTCCAGCCGGGAAATGGCTCACTTCACCGAAATCGAAGCACTGCTGGACGACCTGCTGGAACAGAAAAAGGCAGAACTCACCTCCCGCGACGGAGACGCTTTCTGCATAGATATCGAAAAACTGTCAAAGGAAAGCCAACCCGGCTACTGGCTGTTCCGCCTGCTGCAGCCATTCGGATTCAACGAAGACATACTTGCTAAGATCGATGCGGCTTTCGATGGGCAGAGCGGCAAGACCTTTTTCAGCCCCAGTCACAAAGCCATCCGCGACCGCGCATTCCTGAAAATCTATTCTCTCGACGCCTCCAGTCCGATTCAAGTTGATTTTTCGGTTCTCGACATCTGGGAAGGTTTCGACCCGAAGGCCACGGACGGCAGCGTCCTTTTCGTCGACGCAGACACAGTCAATCTGCCCCTTGAGTGCCGCCCCTGGCAGGCCGCCGACCGCTTCAGGCCGTTCGGCATGAAGGGCTTCCGCAAGCTCAGCGACTTTTTTACCGACCTCAAGCTCGATTTGGAGCAGAAGCAGCGCCAGACTGTGGTCACGACCACTGACGACCGGGGCGAAGAACAAATCGTCTGCATAGCAGGCATTCGTATCGACGACCGCTACAAGGTTACAGCTAAAACAAAAAGGGTTGTAAGGATCAGTTGCCGAGCTCGGAAATGAACTTGATGCGCACCAAACGCACCTCCTCCTCTTCGAAGTCGGGACCAAGCTCCTTCAAAGCGTCAGATACGGAATCGCTCTGGGCCTCTTCCTTGAAGTATTCATAGATTTCATCCATCTTATCTTCATCCAGATTCAGACGAATGTAGTAGTCTATGTTGATGCGTGTGCCGGAGTTAACGATGCTCTCGAGCTCATCGATAAGCTCGCTCATCTCCATATCCTTGGCGCGCGCTATATCCTCGAACGGAATCTTGCGGTCGATGCTCTGGATGATGAAGACCTTCACCGCGGACTTGTTGGCGGCAGTACGTACCACGAAATCGTCCGGACGGAGGATGTCGTTCTCCTCAACGTACTTGGCAATCAGTGAGACGAATTCGCGGCCGAACTTGCGGGCCTTTCCTTCTCCCACACCCTGGCACTTCTTGAGTTCATCGAGAGTGATGGGATACATGATGGACATATCTTCGAGAGACTGGTCTGAGAACACGATCCATGCGGGAAGGTTAGCCTTGCGCGAAACTGACTTGCGGACGTCCTTGAGCATAGCGAGCAGCACAGGGTCTCCGCCTTCGCCTGAAGGAATATGTTTCGGGCTGATGAGCGAATCGCTGTCATCGTCATCTTCGCCTTCCACGAACGTACGGTCTTCAGTCAGCATGATGGTGTAAGGAGTTTCGTGGAACCTCATACCCTCAGGGGTGACGAAGATCAGGCCGTAACGCTCGATGTCCTTGTCGAGCAGGTGGAGCACCAGTCCCTGACGGATAACCGCAGCCCAGAACCTCGGGCCTTTTTCTTTGCCTGCACCGAAAAGAGGATGCTTGTGGTGGTTGTATGATTTGATGACGGAATTCGACACGCCGGAAAGGATGTCGGCGAGGTATTCGGCCTTGAAATTCTCCTTCAGTGAGAGGATAAGATCCATAACCAGACACATCTGCTCCTGGCCGTCGAACTGGGCCTTCGGAACAAGGCAGTTGTCGCATGCTCCACAGTTGCATTCAGCATAGTCCTCGCCGAAATAATTCAGTAGGATCTTGCGGCGACACTGATTTGTCTCGGCGTATGACACCACATCCAGCAACAGCTGCTTGCCGATCTCCTGCTCGGAAATGGGCTTGCCCTGCATGAATTTCTCAAGCTTCTGGATATCCTTGTAGCTATAGAAAGCGATGCATTTGCCCTCGGCTCCGTCACGGCCGGCACGGCCTGTCTCCTGATAGTAACCCTCGAGGCTCTTGGGGATATCGTAGTGGATCACGAAACGCACGTCGGGCTTGTCGATACCCATGCCGAAGGCGATGGTAGCGACGATGACGTCTATCTCCTCCATCAGGAAAGCGTCCTGGTTGTGGGAGCGTGTGGCAGCGTCAAGGCCGGCGTGGTAAGGCAGGGCCTTAATGCCATTCATATTGAGGAGCTGGGCCAGCTCCTCGACCTTTTTGCGGCTCAGGCAGTAGATGATGCCGCTCTTGCCGGGGTTTTCTTTTATGAACTTGACGATATCACGCTTGGGATTTGCCTTGTCCCTCACTTCATAATACAGGTTCGGCCTGTTGAAGGAAGATTTGAACACCTTCGCATTCATCATGCCGAGGTTCTTCTGGATGTCGGACTGGACTTTAGGAGTGGCTGTGGCGGTCAGAGCAATCACCGGAGCACGGCCTATCCTTTCTATGATTTCATGGATACGGCGGTACTCAGGTCTGAAGTCATGGCCCCACTCGGAGATACAGTGAGCCTCGTCGATGGCGTAGAAAGAAATCTTGAGGGTCTTGAGGAAAGCGATATTCTCCTCTTTTGTCAGAGACTCCGGAGCTACATAGAGAAGCTTGGTCAAGCCCTCTGTAAGATTATCCTTGACCACCTGGATCTGGGATTTCGACAGGGACGAGTTGAGGAAATGGGCTATGCCTTCTTTGTTCTGCACGAACCCCCTGATGGCATCGACCTGGTTTTTCATGAGGGCGATGAGCGGGGATATGACAATGGCCGTACCCTCCATGCAAAGCGCCGGCAGCTGATAGCACAGCGACTTGCCACCACCCGTCGGCATGAGCACGAAAGCGTCGCCACCTCCGATGAGATGCATAATGATCTCTTCTTGGAGGCCTTTGAAAGCATCGAAGCCGAAGAAGCTTTTAAGCTTGGTGTGCAAATCTGCCGAGGTGATGTCCATTTTTTGTCGATTTAGATATAAATATACTAAAACTCCCGCTTAATGGCAAAAGAATTGGATAAAATTTCGTACTTTCGCGCGATAATATTCTGACAATCAAATTTTATTGAAATGAAATACATCAAATTAATCTCAGCAGCAGTTTTCGCAGCTCTCATGCTCACTGCTTGCGGCGTTTCTTCACCCAAAGTTGATCCCCAGCCCAAATCAATAACCAAAGCCGACGTTGACAGCGCCAGCTACGCATTCGGCGTTTACATGGGCCAGATGGTTAAAATGAACAACCTCGGCGACCTCAACCTCGGTGAGATTGTAAAAGGCTTCAAAGCTTATCTGAAAGACAATGACCAGTTCGACAACTACTTCGTAAATGACCGCATGAATTCATTCATGGGCAAGAGAAGGGAAGCTATCGGCCAGGAAAACAAAGAGAAAGGCGAAGCTTTCTTTGCAAAGATTGACAAGGAAGACGGCGTAGTCGTTACTGAAAGCGGCCTCAGGTATAAAGTCGTAACCCCCGGCAACGGTGTTTTCGCAACTTCAGCAAGGGATACCGTCACTGTAAACTACACTCTTACTTCTGTTGACGGCGATGTCATCGAGTCATCTCTCGACATGGGCGAGCCTATCACTTTCCCTCTGAACAACGTCATCCCCGGTTGGACCGAAGGTATGCAGCTTATCGACGAAGGTGGTAAGATCATGCTCTACGTTCCCAGCGAACTGGCATACGGCGAGAACGGCCCCAACGGCCCCAACGAGACTCTCGTTTTCGAAGTTGACCTCATCGAGGTTAAGCACGCCAGCGAAGAATAATTTGCCGCAAGGCACTCCGATTCAGCGGCCGGTATGGAAACCTACAAGAGGATATTGTCTTACGCAAAGCCTCTGGGTAAATACTGGCCGCCGTATCTTTTATTATCAGTACTGTCGGTCATATTCGGCGTAGCGAACTATGCCCTCATCGGCCCGGTGCTGTCGATGCTATTCGAGCCTGACAAGGCAGCATCAGCCGTCACCGCACCTGCAGGCAGTTTCAGTCTGGAATATGTCGAGCAGGGCATCAACCACATCCTTTACGGCATCATCAACGGAAGCGGCTTCTTGAAGGGGCTGGTGTTTGTGTGCCTCGCCCTCGTCGCCGCCACGCTATTGTCGAATATCTGCAGGTATCTGTCTCAAAGGATACTTGTAAGCATGAAGACAAAGTTGATGTACAATCTGCGCAGCGACCTCTTCCGCAAGGTAGCAAGCCTTGATGTCGGCTGGTTCAACAACCGTCGCAAGGGAGACATCCTCTCAAGCATATCCAACGACGTGGCAGAAGTGCAGAACTCCATCGCCGGCAGCTTCCACATCTTTTTCAGAGAACCGCTGCTGGTGCTCGGCTTCCTTGCCGCGCTGTTCTTCATGTCGCCCAAGCTGACTATAGTTTCCCTCGTCGCCCTGCCACTGTCCGCCATTGTCATCAGCAAGATTACCGGAAGGCTGCGCCGGGACGCAGTGGAGACACAGACTCTCATGGGCAGGATACTGAGCCACTTCGAAGAGGCGATCTCCGGCTCCCGCATCATCAAGGCCTTCAACGCCCAGAAATATGTCGAAGGGCAATTCGGCAAGGACAATGAAGCCCACAGGCGCATCAGCCTCGCCGTATCCAACCGTCAGGAACTGGCCTCACCGGTGTCAGAATTCCTCGGAGTCACCGTGGCCGCCATCGTTCTTCTTTACGGCGGCTGGCTGAACTACCGCGGCGAGCTGGGCATGAGCTGGGCTGCATTCGTGGTCTACATCGGCTTTTACTGGAGAGTCCTGGAGCCGGCCAAGGCTATGGCCGCTTCCTACGCCGCTATCCAGAAAGGTCTTGTTTCCGCGGGCAGGATCTTCGACATCCTCGATGCTGAAAACGACATCAAAGAGAGCGGCAAGCCGCTAGAATTGGACGGCTTCAACGACAGCATAGAATTCAAAGGCGTCAGCTTCGCATACGGCAGCGAACCTGTACTTTCCGATATCAACCTCACAATACCCAAAGGCAAGACTGTGGCCATCGTCGGTCCTTCAGGAGCCGGCAAATCCACGCTTGCAGACCTCATCCCCCGCTTCTGGGATTGCGCCGAGGGCGAAATCCTTATCGATGGTCACGACATCCGCAACCTCAGCATAGCCTCGCTCCGTTCCATCATGGGCATCGTCACCCAGGAGCCCATCCTTTTCAACGACAGCATCTACGGCAACATCACCTTCGGCATGGAGGGTGTCAGCCAGCAGCAGGTTGAAGCGGCGGCGGCAATAGCCAATGCGGACGAATTCATCACTAGTATGGACAAAGGCTACCAGACCAACATCGGAGATCGCGGATCGAAACTTTCAGGAGGACAGAGGCAGAGACTGGCCATCGCCCGGGCAGTGCTCAAGAACCCTCCGTTCCTCATCCTGGACGAAGCCACATCTTCCCTCGACACTGAAAGCGAGAGGCTTGTGCAGGACGCCCTGACCAAGTTGATGTCCAACCGCACCTGCCTTGTCATCGCTCATCGCCTCTCCACTATCCGCCATGCGGATGAAATAATAGTACTCCAGAAAGGCCGCATAGCCGAGCGTGGTACACACGACCAGCTTATAAAAGCAGGCGGACTCTACAGCCATTTGTGCGAGCTGCAGGATTTTTCGTAATTTTACGGCATCATGATTGACAAACAGATAAAATTCGACAAGAGCTATCTTCAGATGGCGACAGTGTGGGCCAAGAATTCCTATTGCGCCCGCAGACAGGTGGGAGCTATTCTCGTCAAGGACAAGATGATCATTTCCGACGGATATAACGGCACTCCCTCAGGCTTCGAGAATGTATGTGAGGACGAGAACGGTGTCACCAAGCCTTACGTCCTGCACGCCGAGGCCAACGCCATCACCAAGGTCGCCAAGAGCAGCAACAGCAGCGACGGTTCCACCCTGTACGTTACCGCCTCGCCCTGCATTGAATGTGCGAAGCTGATAATCCAGGCCGGCATCAAACGCGTCGTTTACCACGACGAATACCGAATCACCGACGGGCTGGACCTGCTGCGCCGCGCAGGCATCGAAGTAGTGAAGTACGATTCAATCGATTAAGACATGGCTGACTACAAAAACAATAAACTCCTCAGGACCGTACTGTGGGCGATTACCATCCTCATCGCCGCAATCCTCATATCAAACGCAATAAAAGGCAGGCAGCAGAAGGTCGACGTGAACTCCATCGACAGCGACTGGGCAAAGCTTATGGTCATCCTCAAGACGATGGACGACAACTATGTGGACGACATCGACCACAAGAAGGTGACCGAAGATATTCTCCCCGCTCTCATGAAGGAGTTGGACCCGCATTCTGTTTACCTCCCTCCCACTGAACTCCAGGAAGCGGAAGAATCGCTGCAGGGAGGTTTCGATGGCATCGGTATCCAGTTCAACGTACCTGCTGACACCGCCATAGTCACCAGCGTAATCACCGGCGGCCCGTCAGAGAAAGCTGGCTTGCAGACCGGCGACCGCATTATCAAGGTCGACGATACAGTCATCGCCGGTGTCAAGATGGACCAGGACAGTATGGTCAAGCTAATGAAAGGTCCCAAAGGCACAAAAGTCAAGATCTCTGTGAAACGCTCAGGAGTGAACGACCTTATACCTTTCAATATAACCCGCGACAAGATTCCCGTAAACAGCATCGACGTCGCTTTCATGCTTAACGACACCACCGGCTACATCAAGCTCTCGAAATTCGCCCGCACCAGCTATATCGAATTCCTTGAAGCGGCTGCCGAGTTGCGCAAGGAAGGCATGAAAAAACTGATTTTCGACCTTCGCGACAATACAGGCGGATATCTCGATCAGGCCCTTCTTCTCAGCAATGAATTCCTCAGCAAGGGAGATCTGATCGTGTATATGGAGGGCAAGCACCGCAAACGTGAGGACATGTACGCCGACGGCCGTGGCAGCTGCCAGAATATCGAACTTGCCGTGCTTATCAACGAATCCAGCGCTTCTTCAAGCGAAATCTTCGCAGGAGCCATGCAGGACAACGACCGCGCTACCATATACGGTGTTCGTTCCTTCGGCAAGGGCCTCGTGCAGGAGCCCGTCTACTTCACTGACGGCAGCGGCATCAGGCTCACGATCCAGCGCTTCTACACTCCTTCGGGTCGATGCATACAGAAGCCTTACGCTGATGACTACGACTACGACATCCTCCACCGCTACAACAACGGCGAGCTCTTCAACGCCGACAGCATCAAGGTGGACGATTCCCTCAAATATACCACCAAGGGAGGAAGGACAGTCTACGGCGGAGGCGGCATCATTCCCGATGTCTTCGTGCCGCTGGACACTGTCGGATCAAATGATTTCTACATAAAATGCAACCGTCTCGGTCTGCAGAACAAATATGCCAGCAGCTTCTTCGACGGCAACAGTGCCGCGCTCAGGGCCCAGACAACCCTGGATGACTTGAACAGATTCCTTGACAGCAGGGACATCGAGGGCGGCTTTTTGAAATTTGCGGCCGCCAATGACGCCGTCCCGACAAAGGAGGAATGGGAGAAAGCTAAAGGTTATATCCTCACACAGGTCAAGGCCCTTATAGCCCGCTATTCACCCCTCGGAGACAAAGGCTTCTACCCTATCTATCTGACAACAGACAAACTGGTTACCATAGCGGCGGAGGGGAAGTAGACGCATGAATCCGCTGAAGCTCCACACCGAGGTTGAAACCGCCCCGCTTGCCAAACGTTTCGGCAGCGATGCGAAGTGTTTTGCCATCGGTTCATGCTTTGCCTCGGAGATAGGCGAAAGGCTTTCCCAGAGCGGCTTCGACGTCACCCTAAATCCGTTCGGCACGCTTTACAACCCTGCTTCAATAGCGGCTGCCGTTCAAAGGTTGGCAAACCCTGCCCCCTTCACTGAAGAAGATGTAATCTACTCTGAGCCTCTGGGACGCTACAATTCGTTCTGGCACCACACCAAATTTGCTTCAACTTCGGCAGAAGGCTTCCTTTCCGGCGCAAATGCTGCCCTTCAGAGCGCATCCGAGGCTTTTGCTAAGGATAAAATCTGTCTCGTGACGCTTGGAACAGCCTGGGTGTTCCGCCACCTTGGCTCCGGCAGGATAGTGGCAAACTGCAACAAAGTTCCCGCAAAAGAGTTCCGCAGGGAGCGGTTGACTGTCGAAGAGTCGGCACGCTTACTGTCTGAGATGGTCAGCGCCAACCCGGGCAAGGAATGGATATTCACCGTGAGCCCGATCCGTCATCTCGCCGACGGCGCAAGCGGCAATTCTCTGAGCAAAGCGACGCTGCTTCTGGCGACAGAGCAGCTTACCCTGGATTTCCCGAACGTGCATTATTTCCCGGCTTTCGAAATTATGATGGACGAGTTGCGCGATTACCGTTTCTATGCAGAGAACATGACCCACCCTTCCGGCCAAGCAGCTGAATTAATCTTCATGAGATTCATGGAATATGCTTTCACGCCAGAAGCTGTCGAAGCTGCCGCAGCGGCTCGCAAAGAGTATCGAAGGAAGCAGCACAGACCTCTGTGGGAAATTCCATCAGACAACAAGGCATAAAAAAAAAGACGCGCAAGGCGTCTTTTTTTATATGCATTATTGTTTAACCAATTACAAACCTTTTACAAGTTCAGAACTACTTCGAAGTAAGGGATGCCGTCGATTACTGTCAGTCTGTAGAGAGTGTCATCAACCTGATAGTAGATTTCATCGTCGATCATTACTGTTTCGTAGTCGGCAGGAATCTCTTCTACAAGCGCTCCGATAGGAGGTTCGATCACGTAGTAGTCGCCGTCAGCTCCGATGATGTAGAAGACTCCGTCTTTGTAGTAGTAGTCGATGTCATCTTTAACAGTCTCTACGATTGTAGCGTAGGTTCTCGGAGTGTAGTTGCGGTTGATTACGATTGAGTAGCGGGTTGCAAGCCTTGCTGCGCGCTCTGCTCTGATGATTGCATTGTTGATTGCGTTGATCTTTGCAATCGTGATCAGAGTGCCGAGCACTGAAGCGCGGAAGTGGCTGCCTCTCGGAGGTCTCGGAGGAGGAACATGTCCAGGCTCCCTGTGAGGCCTCGGATGGTTGTTGATAGCCCTGGGCGGATCGTTATGAGGCCTCGGAGGATTGTTGTGCATGTCGTTGTGGCCTCTCGGAGGTTCGTTGCGCATGTCGTTGTTTCCTCTCGGAGGTTCGTTACGCATGCCCTCTTTGGTCTTCGGAGCCTCATTGCGGACTGCCGGAGCGTTGTTAACCTTAGGGGCGCTGTTGTTGACCTTCGGGGTCTCGGCGCGGCCACCTTCGTTCACCTTGGCGTCTACGCGGGTTCCTGATTTGGGAGCCACGTTGTCGTGCCTGTTGGCGGTGCTGGCGACTACGCGTCCTGCATTGTCATTGTGCCTTGCTGCAGAGTTGCTTACGCTGCGAGTTGAAGTGCTTGCAGTGTTGCGGGCTACATTGTCGTTGCTGCGCTTTGCTGCATCGTTGCTGATGTTGCGGGCAGCAGAGTTGTTGGTGCTGCGGGTTGAAGCGCTGACGTTGCGGGTTGCATTGTCGTTGCTGCGAGTAGCAGTGTTGACGTTGCGGGTCGCGGTTGCGGTGTTGTGGTTAGCGCCGCTGTTAATATTACGAGTAGAATTATTAGTAGAACGGCTGCTTGCTGAGGTCGCGGTCCTGGTTGTTGCAGATGACCTGCTTACCCCGTTGTTAGTATTGGCAGCATTCATATTTGAAGAAGAACCACTCCTCCTGCTACCGCCGTTAGACACATTACCGGTCGCGGCGCTGCTTTTAGCGGGAGAGTTTTGCACGCTGGTAGAAGTTGCTGAGTTAGCAGACCTTCTTGATTGTCCCATCACCTCTATCGGGCTGACACACATCATTACAATGATGAGGGAAAGTGCCATAGGTGCAAACTTTTTCATGACTGTAATTTGTTTAGGTTGAACTTCAATTCCCGTATTGTCATAAACCGTACCAAAACGCAAATTTTTCTCTAAATTTGACGCAGAGAACTAAAAAAATATTATGGGTAAACAGGTTTTAGTAACTGGAGGAAGCGGATATATTGGCTCCCACACGTGTGTAGAACTGATTTTGGCCGGTTATGAACCGGTAATCGTAGACAATCTCAGCAATTCAGAAATCGATGCCGTAAAAGGCATTGAAAAGATTACAGGCAAGAAAGTCGATTTCAATCAGGTCGACTGCCTCGACGTTCCGGCACTCGAGAAAATCTTCAGCACTCACAAATTCGAAGCAGTGATACACTTCGCAGCCCTGAAAGCCGTAGGAGAATCGGTCAGCATTCCGCTGGATTACTACCGCAACAACCTCGGTTCGCTTATCAACCTGCTGACTCTGATGATGAAATACGATGTGCCGAACATCGTGTTCTCTTCGTCCTGCACCGTATATGGCCAGGCCGACGTGCTGCCCGTGACAGAGCAGACTCCCCGAAAGCCTGCTCTCGCCCCCTACGGAGCCACGAAGCAGATGTGCGAAGACATACTGCGCGACACTGTCGCTGCATACGGAAAAGTCAAGGGCATAGCCTTGCGCTACTTCAATCCCATCGGAGCCCATCCCAGCGCACTGATCGGCGAGCTGCCGCGCGGCGTGCCC
>Ga0265299_10002142_pt1 | contig 20749 bp, 22 predicted proteins | sample AusTroGonzalo_MG_4_FD_193485 | JGI IMG/M metagenome (GOLD analysis project Ga0265299, IMG submission 193485) | Bovine rumen microbial communities from tropical cattle in Woodstock, Queensland, Australia - Gonzalo_02 | ecosystem: Host-associated > Mammals > Digestive system > Stomach > Rumen ... | reverse complement strand
AAACCTATTATACAGTAAAATATTAAAGGAGAACTATTTAAGTTCTCCTTTTTAATTAAAATAGATTGTCTTCTTCATTTGAATAGTAATCGTCAAAGAAATCTTGTCTGTCAAATTCTTCATTAAATTTTTCGATTAACATTTCCTTGTAGTCAGTAAATGCAGATTCAACTATTGTATATAATAAATCTTCATTTAAATCTTTTTCTACATCTGTAAAATCATATTCTGAAGAATTGTCAATGATAAGGTTATTTAATATTTGTGTTGTTTCACTTATTAAATCTTCTTCAACTTCTGCATATTCAAGATCTTCTAAATCATCTGGTGTCTCAATATATGAAAATTTATCATCCATATAATTTTTAACATAATTATTAATTTCAGGTAAAAGTTCATTTGAGACGAACTTATTTATATCTTTTTCTGTCATTTTAAAAAAGTATTTGTTTTTGTCAAAATCAATTAATTTATAATAAACCTTTTTATATGACATTGTAAAAAATTTCGAATTTTTAAAAAAACAATCTATATTCATTAAGTAATTTAAAACAAACGTGAATGAAACATATTAGAAATTGGAAAATTTACAAGACGGATGTTAATCTTGCAACCGCACTTGAAGTTTTAAAAGATCAGAAGGTAATTGGACATGATGCACCGATTGCTATTCGTTTTCGTGATCATGGTAAGATTATCGAATCTTATGCATCTAATTTAACATTCAATACTAATGAATGTATGAATCCGCTTTGGGAAATTCTTATCCCTGATACAGATGAAGAAGCTAAGAATGAAAAAATGAGAAAGCTTCTTATGGAATCTAATTATAGTGGACTTAAACATCAGAAAATTGAGAATATGACTAATTCTGAGATTTGGAATTATATTGAAGATCACCTTACAGATGATCAGAAGTATCGTATGATGCTGTATTTCTTTGATAACAAAATCTATAAAAAGAATTAAAAAATGAAGAAACTTATTTTAATTATCGTTGCACTTATTTGTATGTGCAGTTGTACTGAACAGATTCGTACCCGTCAGTTTGGTGGTAAAATGGAGATTAGGCTTCCTGCTGGACAGGAATTGATGGAAGCCACCTGGAAGGATGATGATCTGTTCTATCTTACTCGTCCAATGGCTCCTGATTATGTTCCTGTTACAAAGACTTTTCAGGAAAGTTCTAGTTGGGGTGTAATGGAAAGCACCGTATATTTTATTGAATCTCGATAAATTAATTTATAAACTTTTTTAAAAACAAACAAAAATTATGCTTACATTTATTGCTATTCTTGCAGTTATTGCAATTGGTTATTGGCTTATTGCCGCAATTACTAACAAGGTACAGGATGATAAGGTTCTTCCTAATCATGTATCTATTCTTATTCTCGGCATTGTTATTGCTGTTGTTCTTAGTTTTGTTGCGGTTATCCCGGCACAGGAATGCGGTGTTGTTGTTACTCCTGGTGGTGTTAAACATGAATCCTATAAAACCGGTTGGCATATGGTCATGCCATGGTATAAGGTCGTAAAGATGGATAAGACTGTTCAGGTTTATACTTGTGCTAATCTTGGTTCTCGTAATGATGCTTCCGCTGATGATGCCCGTATGACTGATGCTAAGAAGAATTCTGTACAGGGCACTACAATCTGGGCACCTACCGTTGATGGTATTAAGATGGGATTTGCAATTTCAGCATCTTGGAAGATTGATGAGGAATATGCGTGGTGGATTTATGATAATGTATCTGAGCTTGATGACTCTAATAATGGGCGATTCCTCTGGTTGGAAGAGAATGTTATTAAGGCTAAGTTGAAGTCTGCACTTGCTCTTACTGCTTCTAAGTATACTCCAATTGAAGTTTATTCTAATAAGCGTGAGGAAATTCAGCAGCTTACTTATGAGAAGATGAAGAAGGATATTGAGGCATATCACCTTATTCTTGAACAGATTGATATTCGTGAAGTTTATTACAATCAGGAATATGAACAGTCTATTAACCAGAAGAAGCTTGAGGAACAGAAGGCCCTTACCCTTATTGAAGTTACTAAGCAGAAGGAAGAGCTCTTGAAGCAGGCACAGATTCAGAAGGATATTGATATTACTCAGGCAGAGGCTGAAGCTCAGGCACTTAAGATTAAGGGACAGTCAATTTCTACTAACCCTCGAATTGTTGAGCTTGAGTGGATTAATAAGTGGAATGGAGAGCTTCCTACCTATATGCTTGGAAATGGGCAGAGCATTATGCTTGGAATTAATAAATAAATTTAAACGTTTAAAATTATGTTGACTAAAGGTAAAGACAAAGTTTTGGCCGGTGTATGTTCCGGTGTTGCTGAAAAGTTGAATGTCGATCCTAAGTGGGTCCGTATCGGCTGGGGTGTTACCTCCCTTTTCTATGGTGCAGGTATTCTTGCATATCTTGGATGTGCATTGCTTATGCCTGATAAAAAGTAAAGTTTTTACATAATCTTTAAAGGTACTAAAGAAACTCATTCTTTAGTACCTATTTTCTTTTATATGGAGCTTTAATATAAAATATATAAAATACTATATTAATATTGTTTGGGACTCAAATATGAGCTTTATTTTGACTCGTATTTTATATTTATATATTTCTATTTTAATATATAATTATACTTAATTTATATGAAAACATTACAAGTTTATATTAGAGAGAAAAAAGAAGAAACAAGACAAGATATTTTTGAAAAATCTCCATTTTATAAAAAGAATATGCATTTCGGAACAGGATTAAGTTTAGGATATTTTTTAAAATATTTTGAACTTAATAAACCTATTGTTGGAGGTAATTGGAATCCAAGAGATTTTATTAGTAATGATCAATTAAATACATTTTTAGATTGGTGTAAAGAAAATAATCCTAATTATAATGATGAATTATATGTAATATTCGGTTCAACATATGAAGGGGATGATAATAATGTAGATGTTGGTAAATTATATTCTGAATTAATAAATAATTTTGGCGATCCAACTGGCGGGGGATCTGTTAGGGCATCTTGTTTCGGTAGAATTGGTATTGGACCTAAATATTATGCTAATCATTATTTTGGAAATGGAGAAGGCGGTTTAATTGAACATGGAGGAATGAGTCCTAATGGAAAAATAAGAACTATTAATTGGGTATTATTTCTTAAACAAGAATGGTTTGATAAATTTGGTTTAATTGCAGATAAAAATTGGGAAGAAGCTAATGAAGAAGCTAATAAAACCGGGGAATTTAATATTAATCTTACGGGAAAAAATAAGTAAGATTACTAAAGATGAATGGATGATAATAATATTTGGAATTATTATTATTTCTATTTCATTTGGTTATTTATTAATGCATATATGATACATTTTTCATTTTCAGATAAAGATAACAGGTATTTATTTCTTAAATGTGATTTAACACCTGACGAATATATAACAGTATATGAAAGAGAAGTTAAAAAGTATGTAAAACATCATGTGTTTTATATGCTTAAAAAACATATTAATCTTACAGATCCTATTTGTTTTTTACCTACATATACAGGTCCAAGATTTACACAGGATTTTATATTTGATTATACACAACCAAGCGGCCGCCAAATTTTATGGTGTAGTATTGGTTTATGGCAAGTAATATATAAATTCTTAAAGGAAAATAAGATTCCTTATGATGGATTAGACCCTGACAGGTTCAAACGTAAAATGATTCATACGTTTGCAGAATTTAAGGAAATAGTTGATTCTTGGAATCTTAAATATGAACCTCGTCCTTATCAATACGAAGCCGCATATAAAATAATTCAGTGGAACAAATCAGTATCACAACTTGCTACGCGTGCAGGTAAAACACTTATTGCATATATAATATTCAGATATTGTATAGAGTATTTAGGCGTAAAGAAAATATTAATGATTGTTCCTTCTGTTGATTTGGTTAAACAGGCATATGATGATTTTAATGATTATGCTGAATTTTTTAAAACAGAATGTATATGGTCTGGCGGTAAACTTGTAGAATCTGCTAACCTTACTGTCGGAACATTCCAAAGTCTTATTAAATTCCTTGACAGAAAGGGAAAGAAATATGATCCTTCATTTTTTAATGGTTATGATTGTGTATTTGTAGATGAGGTACACAGAGCTACTGCATTACAGATTAAAAGTATTATTTCACAACCATTCATGACCGATGTTAAAATTGCATTCGGTATGACAGGTACACTTCCTAAAGAAAAAACTATTGAACATTATTGTTTACATGCATTGCTTGGAGCAAAGATACAGGAAGTTAAACCGAGGGAATTAATGGATGCAGGATATATTTCTGATATTGAAATTAACCAGTTCAGAATAAATTATAAGAATATTGATAAACAAAAGAAGTTATTTATCAAATGTGCTGAATATTCATTATCTCCTTTTGTTGAAAAACCGAATGAGAAAAATCCTAAGAAGAAAGAAAAAGTAAAATTAAAGAATCCTGAATTTTTAATACAGTTTGAAAAACAGGTTCCATTTGCAATGACACTTGGAAAGAACAGTGCATATAATGACAAATCACTTACTCCTGAACAGCAAGAACAGAAGTATATTGATTTCTTAAAAGATATGATTAAAGGAAGTCCAGGTACTAATCAGCTTGTTGTTGAGAAGATGATGGTTCATTTTATGGATGAAAGAATAAATATTCTTTGTAATGATATTCTCAGTATCTGCCCATATAATACTCTTGTACTTGCACATCATACGGAATATCTTTTATATGTAGCTGATGAAATTAAAAAGAGGATGCCGGATAAAATTGTATGTATAATTCATGGTAAAACCAAACCTAAAGAAAGAGATGCTGTTAAAGAAACGTTAAAGAACAATAATAATTGTATTCTTGTTGCTTCTTATGGTTGTATCGGTACTGGTATTACTCTTTCTAATCTTTGCTTCGGTGTTTTATTTGAAAGCTTTAAATCAGGTACTATTAATATGCAGTCATTAGGTAGAGGACTTGGACTTAGTAAACTTAAAGATAAATATATAGTATATGATTTTATTGATTGCTTTGATGAATCTGTTTCTACAAAATCAATATTAAGACAAGGTAAAGAAAAGGTTAAGATATATGAAAAAAATAAATATGATTATAATATAGTTGTTAAGAATATATAAAAAATAAATCTCTATTGAAACTTTCAATAGAGATTTTTCGTATATTAAAGTAAATTTACTTTTGTACAGGAGCTTCAGCTTGTGGTTTACGAAGAGAGAGCTCATCGATAATAGCATTATGTTCATTTGCAATGTCATAAATGCTTTCTGTTGTTTCTTCGTATTCTGCTCTGAGAGATTCAAAATACTTATTAATTGCTACGACCTTTGCCCATTCTTCATAACCTGTAAACTTCATTTCACCTAATGTTCTAAGAGTTGCATCAAGCATAGGATATGTAACTGTCTTGCTATACTTATCTGGATCCCAGAATTCATACATAGAAAGTAAACCTAATGTATACTGCCATTCAACTGTCTGCTTATTTAATAATGACTGAATACCTGCTGCTACAATCTTATAATTTTCAGTAGGAAGCTTGAATTCCTTCTTTGCAACTGCTGCATCGTTTTCATCAGCTTTCTTAATGATTTCCTGTTCTCTTGCTTCAAGCTCTGCATCAGAAAGACCCTTTAAAGAAGCTGCTAATTCCTTAAGCTGCTGCTGTTTCTTTTTTATGTCCATAAAATTTTATAAAAATATTTTTATATAAATAACTTGAATGATACAAATCCAACTGCTCCAATAATTAATAACATCAAAATATGCTTTAAAAATTTCTTTAAAGATTCTGATTTTATCTTTCTTGAAACGATATCAAATATTACTAAGTAATTATCTTGATTTACTGGTCCGACATGTTCAAATGCAATATCAATATAATCATATAATTTTTCAATTTTAAATAATTGAGCGATTAATTGCATTTGTTTATAAACCCAATGCTTTACATATTCATTATTATTGGTATTGTCACCGTCGATTTCAATAATTACATTATTAAAATCATATTTACCATCTGTTATGTTTGGATTTACTACACCGTATAGACGACCAGCCCAGTCTTTGCGAATATCTGTCTTTAAATAATTATCTATTACTTTTTTAAAAGCCGGTCCGTAAAAAGTATCTGAAATTAATTTCTTATCTTTCCTATATTGAATCGAATCAGCTATTAATGTAATGCTACGGCCTAATAATGAATGATTATAACACCATTTAAAAATGCCCATTGCATGAAAAAAATTATTTTTATATATAAATAATATAGAAAAATTTCGATATTGTTTTTAAAAAATATTAAAAATTTTGATTTAATTCTGAATTTTTATATATTTGCACTATATTGTATTACAAAATAGTGCTCTCATCGACGGGTGAGAAGTATATTAATTGTACATAATAATTTAATATTAAATAATATATGAAGAAATTTTCACAGTTAATTACAGAAACAAAGGGTGTAAGCGCGCAATCAAATTCCCTTAATAAATTATCTGTAGAACAAATTGAAAAGTATTTGAAAGTAGCAGATAAATTTATTTCTGACGAAGCAAAGAATATCTGCAAGTGGCTTATAGATAATAATGAAGATTATGTAAAAAAGCTACCTAAAGGTGCAGAAAATAATTCTTTAATTGATTTCTATAATAGAGGCATTCCTAAAAATGAAGATTATGTAGATTTATATAATTGGATTAAAGCAGTTATAAAATCTGGGCGACCACTTGAAATCCCTACTCTTTTAACACAGGATCAGTATGATCTTATTGTTGGTGATAAGAAAGCACCTGAAGGTACTGTTATCACCCCAGATTCTGTTATTATGGGATTATATCTTGATCCAGATTCCGCAGAAGGAAAGAAGGCAAGAAATGACATAGCTAATAAATATATGCCTCTTGTACATAAGATTGTAAACAGCTGGATTGGTAAATCATCACTTGATAAAGATGAATTATTCTCTAATGGTCTTTACGGTCTTACATATGCTATGGATACATATGGAAAGAAAAGTAAAAAAGCTGCTGGTAAAGAACAGAAAGAACTTGAAAGACTTAGGGCAGAAGCTGAGCAGAACGGTGCTAATCCTGATGATATCACATTAGATAATGTTGATGTTGTAGATATGGATAAGTATAAAGATTATCCTTTCTTACAGTATGCTGCTCAGATGATCCGTGTTTGGATACTTGAAGCTATTAAGAATGATTCTCACCTTGTAAGAATACCTATTTCAAAACAAAAGAGAGAAAAAGAAGAAAAAGGATTTATCGCTAAGGATAATTCAGTATCAGGTGATAAGAGACTTGGAGGTAAAGATGGCGAAGAAGGCAAGAGCATCTTTGATTTAGTAGGCGGTATGGAAAATCCTGGTAAAGCCATGGATAAAGCTGAAATAGATAGACTTTGGGATGAAATCCTTGATGAATTAGAGAAGAAATTCGGTCCTAAGACAATGGATATCTTCAAGAATCATTTCGGATTCGGTCTTAAAGATAAGGAGAAAAGATTATCAGGTAGAGAGATGGCTGATAAATATGGATTCAAATCTCCTTCCTCAATTACAACTGAAATTGTTAAAGTTGTTAACTTCATCAAGAAAGATAAGAAGATGTTCCAGAGATTCTGTGATATTAATGAACTTATGGCAGAAGCAAAGCATGATGAAGATGAATACAGCAATGACAATGAGCCAATCAATCTTGATTCAAAAGTATATGAAGAAAGAATGCATGGCAGTTGGAACAATATAGATGGTGATTAATAACAATGAAAAACTTAGTACAATTTATAAAAGAAGAATTAAAAAGTAAAATAGTTGAAAACGTTAAAGTAGTTTTTGATGTATTACCCGAAGAGTTTTATTTAACTGCTCCCGAAGGATATAGTGAATCTGATATTCAGATTTATTTAGGTGATACTATCATGACAGAATTACCATCTGAAAATGATAAATATGCAAATCTGCTTGGAAAAAATGCAAATAATATCAGTGATGCATATTTTGAATATGATAAGTTTGAACATATTAATGATTATGATGAAGATGTAAACCTTGAATGGGATAGTCATTATGATGAAAAAGTAAAGGATGAAAATTTAAATACATTCAAACTTACTAAACTTAAATATGTTATACTTTTCGATGAATTTGAATTAAAAGATTCTGATTTTGATGGAGACATTAAAGATTTATTAAATCAGATTTTTACTAAATTCGATTCAAGCAGTATAAATAAGTATCCAGCAGAAATTAAATATAATGCTGATTTACTTGAGTTTGATGAGTAATTTGAAATAAAAATGAATAAAGGTCTATTTTAAATAAGTAGACCTTTTATTTTTTATTAAAAAATTAATAATTGATTAGAAATGAATAGTAAAAAAATTTATATAATACTTTTTGTAATATTGTATGCATTTATTGCTATTGTATCTGGTATACATGGTTTTTCATTTTTTGGATTAGCTAATGTACCTATACTTGCGGGAATGCTTGCTATTGCCTTTGAAGTAGGTCAAGCTGCAGTATTATTTAGTATTTTAACAAATCCAAGCCAACGTAAAAAATTTATGCCTTGGTTATTAATGGTTATACTTACACTAGTTCAGATAATGGGTAATGTATATAACTGTTATAAACATTTGATATTAAATGCAACAGATAATCTTAGATTCTTTAAAGAACCTATATTTATCTGGACAGATCTACCGGATGCACAAGCAAATGTTATTATTTCATATTTGACAGGTGCTATTCTTCCTATTTGCGGACTTTTATTAACTGCTATGATTACAAGTTTCCTTGGTAAGGAAGAAGAGGAAAAAGAAGAAATTGAATATGTAGAAGAGGAAGAACCAGAAGAAATCATTTTAGAAGATGAACAAGGTGATACTCCTGAATCTACTGAAGAAATTCCTTTAAATGATATGGAAGAAAAACAAGATGAATATATAGAAAATATTCCAGAAAATAAAGAAGAAATTCCTTCCTTTGAAGATATAGAATCAGAATCTGTTTTAAAGCCCGTAGATGAGTCCGAAAAAGAAAAACAAGAAATCTATAAGGAAGAAGTTAAAGATGTCCCAGAAGTCAAATTAGATACTAAAAATGAGGTTTTAGATGAAGATCCTCCATTAGAAAATAAAGAAAAATCACATTTTATAAATATTTAAATAAAAAAGAGAGATTCTAAACTGAATCTCTCTTTTTTTATATGTATTAATCTTATTTATAAAGTGTCTCTGTAAGATTAAGTGGATTGATAATTGGTTCTTCTGTTCTAATATAATAGTTAGATGCTCCGGTATAATTCTGAGCTGTCTGATAATCAACGAAGAACTGTTCATATACATATTTACCATCAACAGTAACGTGTCCAGCATGACTAATATTACTATCACTATCTGGAGTATCTGTTGTATCAGAAGTTAATCCGAAGTATGCATTATTATCTTTCCAGAAGTATGCTGTTACAGGAGTTGATTCATATGTATACTGAGGAGATGTACCATTTAATGTTCTTTCATATAAGTCTTCACCATTGTAATCTTCAAGAGTTATACGCTTATAATATTTATCAGAACCATTTACGATAGTTTCAGTAGCTGTTGCAGAAATATCAACCCATGTAAATAATGATTCAATATATTTCTGAACGTCATAAGCATCAGCAAAACCTGTATTATTTGATCTAGCATCTTCAATTCTTGTAATATGTGCCTTTACAGATAACTGGTTTTCACCATTACCAGCATTTACATATGTGAAGTGTTTCTGTTCTACACTGAAATACTGTGTTGAAGTTGATGCTGTTGTACTAATGTAAGATACATATGTATAAGAAGCACCGTCTGTAACTGCGGTAGCACTAATCTTGCCAGCATTTGCACCTGTTGTTACCTTTGTTAAAATATAATTACCAACTCTTAAAATTGTATGATTATTATCTAACCAAGCCCAATCATTTAAGTCAAGTTCATCATATCTTACACCATCAATATAAAGTTGCTGCCATGCCTTATTAGCAACATCAGTATAATCCTGCATTGCACCAGCAGCTGCTCTATCGAATTGTACGAATGCACCAGTAGATTCATTTAATACATATACTGTCTGTGAAGTCCAAGGGGTTGCTACAGTAGGAGCTAATGCAACCTTTGTACCATTTGTTACAGGAACAAATAACTGATTATCCTGAGTTGTTTCATGTTTCCAATTATATAAGGTTTCATATAATGGAGTATATGCAGTATTATTGATTAATTCAGCATATTGATGTCTATTAGTAGTAGATACATTAGATTCAGCGCCCCAGATTTCAGCAGAAGCCTTAATTGTATCAGAAGGTAATTCTCTTGTTTCTGCTCTTACAATACCATCTTCTTCAATGATATTATATGTATAGTGTGATTTAGCAATATAGCTTAATCTGTAATCACCTGAATTACCGAATACCTTTGTTTCATTAGCTGCTCTGGTAATATAATCAGCATATTCATTTGCATATGCAGTTTCATATAATGTAGTACCAGGAGTTAAATTATTATTTGCTACATAAGTTGTCCAATATGTTGCGAAATCTGAATAGATATAGTTAGTATCTAATGATTCAATCTTTCTCTTTGTATAGTTATTAGCTTCCTCAACGATATTACCAATAGTATTAGAAATATCTCTGATAGAATCTTCAACATAAGCACCTACCCATTCAGTTGTAGCAATCTTGTTTTCACCTACTTTAGCATGGATAACAAATTCCTTATGACCTGCCTGGAAGTAGAATACATCAACATTTGTCTGGTTATTAATTGCATTATAAGCTGCATTATGACCATTAGCTGCAGTAGCTACATTTGTATATACACCATCATTTAATGTATAGAAGTCTGTACATGTACCCTTTGTAATAGTTGAATTTGGTAATGTATCATTATCATCTAATGCCATTAATTGTTCTCTGCTTATCTTTTCCCAAACAATATTCTGTGAAGCATTATTCTTAGCCTCTGCCTTATTAGGAATCCAGTAGTATTGGATATTTTCACCTTGTTTGTAAGAATCAAGAACTAAACTAGCGCTTGGAATTCTTGTGAAGTCAGCATAAGTATAACCAGTACCGGTTTCTGTTCCAATAGTAATTGTATAGTATGATGAGTATGCAGTACCTCCAACTAATTCAGATTCATCGGAAAGGTTACGCATATCAGCAGCAGTATAATAACCATACCAATCTACACCGAATCCATCAGTGTAAAGATAATTCTTAGGAGATGATCCAGATTGATAAACTGTAGCATATACTAAACCAGTATTAATAGCAATCTTGAAGTTTACATCACCAACCATATATGAAGGTGTATCTCTGTGTCCACCAGCACCGTCATAATTAGGATGTCCTTGTTTTACAGTACCTTGATCTGTATCTGTATTTTCCCAGTTTAACTGACCTTGTACAGAAACAGTTGTAAATTCAGTATTTGTACCCTGAATACTTCTGATAGATGTTTTACCTTTTTCTATCTTTTCTACATGACTGTGAAGATCTGTAATTTGTGCCTGGTTACCAGCGATTGAGTAAGCAATCTGAATACCAAGGTTTTCAGGATTACCTGTATTTACAGAATATGCATAAACATCTGCACTTGCAGGGGTAGGATTCTGAGGAAGGATATATACACATTCAGCCTTTTCAGCAGCTGTTAATGCAGTATATTCAGCATATGTATAATATGTTACTGAACCAAGGCTACCATCAGAAAGTATATCAAGTAAATAAGCAACTTCCTTAAGAGTTTGAATACCATCAGCGATATTTATATTGTATGTTGTATCATACTGAGTATCTCTTACATAAAGTTGAGGGAACTGAACAATATCAGAATCACCAGTATTATATCTGATAGTACCATTATGTAATGAAGCTAAACCATTTGTTAAAAGATCAGCAATATCACTATATGATAATTCTACATATACTTTATTACCTGTTGTACCTTCTGCAGGAGTATTATTGCTGATATAAGCATAATAATATACAGCATCCTTATCAAGTACATAGTATTCAGGATCACTACCACTAGGATCTACAGTTACTAAATACTTATTAGGATTAGCAGTATTATAATTAGCAATTTCAGAAGGTGTAAGTTTCTTAATCTGATCAGTACGGTTTTCAATAGCAGTACCGAATCCAACAGGAAGATATGTTGCTACTGCATCACCAAGAAGGTTATGATATAATCTGTCAATTTCAGAAGCTGTATGGAGTCTTGTGTAATTAAGAGCATATGAATATGCACTTGTCATGTAACTCCATGTCAACTTATCATCAATAGTAATATAACTACCAACACGTTTGGTTATAGTCTGACCTGTTGTAGTATTTGTAACAGTTGTTTTACCACCCCAATAAGGAGTAACTGTAATACCAGATGTAGGTTGTGATGAAGCAGAATTATAGTAATCAGAATAAGTTACATATATTTCTTTTGTACCTGTACTGTTATCATAATGGTTAGCAGTATAGGTATGATATCTTGATGAATTATTACCGGTATTTTCTTATTAAAACCAGTGGCTTCATCGTAATCACCAACACCTTTAATAGTGATTTCATTATTAAGAGCCCATTCTTCTGCAGATAAACCTGCGCCAGCATCTCCAATAGAATGATGACCGTTTAAACCATTAACTTCATCAAGTGAATAGTTAACATAAATCTTAGATACAAGATCTGCACTTAATGTAGTACCTAATTCACTTATCTGAGTTTCAATAGTTTTAATTCTCTCTAATGTATTAGTGTAAGCAGTCTGACCAATACCAACGTATGTATTCATAGCTGGTACATAGATCTGGCTTTCATCACCAATGAAAATAAGAGAATTTCTATAAACGTTCTTTATTTCACTATTAATATCAACACCATGTCTAACGTATGAAATTAACTTACTTGCAATATTTGCATTTAAATTAGCCATTGTTAATTTAATATATATTTTATATTTTTTATTTTGCTTTTTATATAATTAAAAATAAACTTTATGAACCCTGGTTTGTTGTTATAAACTCAGGTGTAAATATATATGAGAAAGCGTTATATAATGAATATGTTGTAATTATACCATCTTCAGCAATTTCTCCACTAAGTTCATTTATCTCTGCTTCTGTTAATTCTAATACAAGTGTTCTTACACCTGTATGGTCATTTATTTCTGGATTAAGTTCTAATGTTACATAGCTTGTACCGTCTACTCTTGTTCTTAAGTTATATAAAGCATTATATGCAACTTCTGAAGCATTATAAGAAACTTCTCTTAAATTAATAAGTTCTTTAGTAAATCCGGTAGCTGGTTTATCAGCAGTATATGTATAATATTGTAATCCAGAATCTTTGTTATAAACATCAGGTAGCGGAATACCACTATAGTTATCTGTTTTAATTGAATATACTTCTATTGCATCAGGATTTTCATCCAATATAGCTAATTGTTCTTCAGTTAATTTTGTAAAGTAACTTTCATAACCAGCATCACCTATTGTTAAAACTGATTGATATGCCATAACATATGCAGCATAAGAACTATCATTCTTTAAGAATGAATATGCAAAGTATGCATATGAATAAGCAGAATTTGACAAATCATAAGAAACATTTACTTTTTGCTGAATATCATATACCCTATCATTGAATTTAGTTAAATCCTGACCGATTGTATCTGTAATAAATGTAAGGTTATATACTGTTTCAACAAGAGATGAATATGAATATGCACCGATTGTTTCATCATAATATGAATAACCTACAATATTTTCCAATAATGAAAGTCTATCATCAAGTAAATCAAAATTATATGAAATACTTTGAGGTTGTTCAAGAATCCAATTAGATATTTTTTCAAGATCATTAAATGCTTCTGCTGCATTTTTTACAATATATGTCTGTACAGCATAATATGCTTGAGAATAAATAGCTGAATTAGTCTGTGTTTTATCGTAATAATTATTGATAACATGTCTTGTAAAATCATTTAAAGAATCAATTGTAGCATATTGACTTGCTGCATCTGTTGTTGTCAATAATTCATATGTAGATATTACATTATCTTCTGAAATTGAAATATTAGTACCAGGTATAAGTGGTTTTTGATATTCATCTAAAATTCTTCCAATTTCTTCTTTTGAAATATAACTTGAAATAATATTATCTACATTTTCTGTTAAATTATTTAATGTATTGTTAATCCATGTAAAATCAGATAATTCACCAATTCTATCAATAGCGTCTAAAAGTTCTTCTGTATTATTGATATATGATCCGGCAACAGCGAGCCAAGCGCCATTCCAATCAATATCAATAGCGTCTAATAATTTATAGTCCTGCCCATTTTTCTGGTTTAACTTACTTGCTATCTGTATTCCAGTATATGAACCGGTTTCATCATATTTATTAACATTAGTAAATCTTGAACTATATGATAACTTACTCATTTAAAATCCTTAATTATTATTTATCTATAACAGCCCATCTAATATTACCAAGGCTATGATTTTCAGTTCTATAAACATTATACTCAATATTTTTTGAATATACTGTTATTTTTCCATGTTTCTTCCATCCACCTCTCATACCACTATCTAAATCAATAAATACTGGCTGGCAATTACTAGGGCATGCAAACCAACAATATTGATAATCATCACATGCTTCGCTAAAACTACACATGCATGATTCTTTTAATAATTTTCTTTCTAAACCAAAGAAAGTATTAGGTGTTATTTCTTCGTTAGACCAACATACTGCATATCCGAATTCCTGCTTATAATTAACTTTACCTTCTGTAATACCATCAGAATAAAGAATAAGATAATCGATATCATTATTTGATCTAACTGTTGATGTTACTAAATTATCTAAAACTTGAACATTTTCATTAGATAATGTTGTAACTGTAATATTCTTATTTAATTCTGTTCCAAATATGTCTAATTTAAAACTGATATTTTCAATATCTCTATTATCATATTCGATAATATCATTTTGATTCTGTTTTACTTCTACCCTTACAGGAACATATTTATCTACAGAAATTTTACTGTTTTCATATTTTAATTTATAAACAGCTGTAGGATCATCAATAGTAAACGGTGTTTCATCTACTAATTGGTCAATATTCAAACCAATCTTTAATGATTTAATAACTTTACCTTCTACATATTCTTCTTCTACAGTAAGTTTGATATTATCAGAAGCAGAAATTTTTAATAAATCATTTATTGAATCTGCAGATATTTCTGAAATTACCTGATTTAAATTATCATCAAAAACCTGGAATGTTCTGAAATAAAATAAATCTTCCTTCCAAATATCACCACCATACCATTCACCATGTGTATAAACTTGTTTCTTATCTGTAACAAATGCAACACAATCGGTATTATCAATTAAACTTAATAAATAATTAAATGCATCATCAGTATAAAATAAGGAATTGATCAATAAGAACTTCTTATTAATCAAAGGAGGATTATTCTGTATTTCTGATAAAGTTAATTTAACAATCTCGTTCATTAATCACCTAATTCAATTTTATTTCCTTCACTGTCTACAATATAATTTTCAAGTTCAGAAAAATTAACATTTTCAACATTATCTGTATTTACAGAATATTTACCATATAAATATTGCCAACCGTAAATATATGATGTATATGAAAATGTATATGTAGAAATGTTCTTAGCGATACTTGAATATGCATATTTTTCATCCATTTCTGGAGAAATATAACCAGGATTATATGCATATCCTACATTTAATAAATCATTCCATTCTTCCATATTCAATTCATTCTTTAACTCATAAGTATTGTTATAAGAAATATTATATGAATATGAATCTGTATAATCTGTTAATGCCTTTATGTTTATTGCAAAGTTTGTATAACTTGCAATTCTTGCATCATACTGAGAAACAGGGATCCATGAATGATCTTTATGTGTAGTAATTATATCTCTTGGTTTTAATTCAGATATTTTCTTTGAATTATTTTTTCCTATATTTACTCCTGCCATTATAAACTTTACAATATTACTTATATAAAAATAAAATTTTACTAATCCTGAATATTAAAATTAAGTGGTTCTATATTAAAATTATAATATATCATATTAATAACATGAGTAGTGATGGTACATTAATAAGACTTCGTGAACCTAAATTATATTTTGATAATGTAAATGTTGAATCTGTAGCACAAGCAGAAGCTTCACAACATTCTGTAGAACAGGAAATAACAAAATTAAAGGGAAAACTACTTGCATTAGCATTAGCAACGCCAAAGGATATTACTCCAAATGGTGAGGATAGTCCTGTTGATTTTGTAACTGGAAGAGTTAATGAATTATTCGGTGATTTATCTGATGCAATGTTTGACTCTTTTTCTCTTGATACTATTGGAAGAATTATTGATGATTGGAAATATTCTTATCCTGATTCAAAAGATATTTATGAGAATTGTGAAACTGATGAAGATGCAAATAGTAAAGCTTTTCCAAAAGATAAACATGTTGAAATTAAACATGATTTAAATAAGTTTACATTTGCACCGGATGATAAAACTATAGATAAAGCAATTAAACGTTCTGTAGAAAATATACATTTTAATTCCACAATATCTTGGTGGTCTGCTGAAAGGGCTGTTATTGTTTGGTGGGGACATTTATTTGTTGATTATGATGGACAATTTATATTTAAAAACAAAGATGCCGCACAAGAAATATTAGATAAGAAGATGGATTTGCATACTTCTGAATATATTTCAAAGGATTTTATTACTAATCATCCAGATTTCTTTCCATCTGTTATTGAAAAAATGAAGAAACAATATGAAGCTTTAAAGGATGATGAAGATACATATAAATGGAGAATGAAAGCCCTTGAAAATTTTACAAAGGCATATAATGATTTTAAAGAAAGTGATTTTAAATTTGATATGGAAATAACTAATACTCTATATTATGGATTATTAGGGGTATTACGAAATCAAATAATGGATGAGTGTAAAATTAAAATTTTAACCATTAGTGAATTAGTTGCAGGTTATGATACAAGTATTAGATTTAATGATGTAATTCAAAAAGAAATGCAAAAAACATTTGAAAAAGCGCTTTCAGATTTTTATCCAGTAGATGAAGTTAAAAAAGGTGTTAAAGTAAAGAAATAAATGTTTATTATTAAATATAAGAATATTAATTATTTAGGACGAGAAAATAATTAATATAATAAAGAAATATATTAAATCCAATAAGGTGAGTAGGCTGCTCGTCCCAGCTGAAAGCCATATTGGATTTTTTATTTAATATGATTAATAAAACTTTAGAAGAAGAAATAATTAAATATTGTCTTAGAACTAATGGTATAATAAATAAATATGCAATTAATAGATTACCATTAGAATATAAAACATATTTAGATAATAGATTTGAATATATTGAATCATATGAAGAAGCTATATTCAGATTAAGAAATAATATTGAAATAAGACCTACATGTGAAATATGTGGAGGTATAGTACCTTTTTATGGAAAAATAAGAAGACCTTATTCTTTATGTTGTTGTGAAGATCATGCAAAAGAATTAAATAAAATTCATAGATATAAAACTAATTTAGAAAAATATGGTGTTGAAAATGCATCTAAATCTGATATAGTAAAACAGAAACAAAGTATTATATATCATGAAAAAGAAGAACAAATAAAAGAAACAAGAAAAAATACACTTAAAGAAAAATATGGTGTAGAAAATTCTTTTCAATTAGAAATATCTAAAGAAAAAAGTAAACAAACTTGTTTAAAAAAATATGGTGTAGAAAATGCAGCACAAAATGAAATAGTTCAGAAGAAAATAAAACAAACATGTTTAGAAAAATATGGTGTAGAAAATGCTACAAAAGTAAAAGAAGTTAAAGATAAAATGAAAAAATCTTGTTTAGAAAGATATGGAGTAGATAATGCTGCTAAATGTCCAGAAATACAAGATAAAATTAATAATACAAAAACTAAAAATGGTACACATAATACATCTATACCAGAAAATAAAAGTTATATTTTATTAAAAGAAAAATATTATAATGTATTAAGACAATATAAATCAAAAGTATATCCATTTAATTGTGATTTTTATATTCCAAGTTTAGATTTATATATTGAATGTAATTATAGTTGGCTTCATGGTTTTCATCCTTTTAATGAAAATAATAAAGAAGATATTAATAAATTAAATAAATGGAAAAAACATAATACTACATTTTATAATTCTGCTATTAAAGTTTGGACAATAAGTGATATTAAAAAACGTAATACAGCTAAAGAAAATAAATTAAATTGGATTGAATTTTTTAATATTAATGAATTAAAAGAATGGTTGAAAGATAAATAAGTTATTTTCTATATTAATATTACAAATACAAGTAATAAATTTGACATGGAATTTTCTGAAGATATTAAGAAACTTTTAGATGAACATTATCCTGATGAAGATATTTATAATATGTCATTACAGGAATTAAAAGATTTTAAAGAAGAAATAACTAATTTAAGACAAGAATATTCTCTTTTAGAGTTAGCATATAAGACGCTTGGTAATGCGGCTTATGGTGCAGCAGCATCGCAATATTTTTATTTTTATAATGTTGCATTAGCCGGTGATATTACAGGTGAATGTCGTAATCTTACAAAAACAATGTGGCATAATCTTGAAGATTTCTTTCATGAAAAAATTTGGGAAAGAAAGGATCTTTGGGAGAAATTTGATTTTGCACTTGATGAATCAAAACATGATTGGTATAGAACTGTACCAGTGTCTATATACAGCGATACAGATAGCGTCTACACAACATATGGTACATTATTCCAAGTTATGACTCCAGAAAGTCAAGCTAAATATGATACTGATCAAAAGAAAACTGAATTTATTTTAAAGTTTAATAAGGAGTTCCTTGATAAACAAAATAATATTTGGTGCGAAGAAATTTATGGACCTAGACATGGGCAGAATGTTCATGAATTTGAACTTGAAACTATTTCTAAAGCTGGAATTTATTTAGCAAAGAAAAAGTATCTTAAAGGTCTTGTATTTAATAAGGGTAAATTTATTAATCCACCTAAGGTTTCTGGAACCGGTATTGAAATTATTAAATCAACAACACCTAAACTTTGTAGAACTATTCTTACAGACCTTACTAAGAGTCTAATGTTTGATTTTGATGATTCTACTAATCAGAAAAGAGAAGAATATATTATGTTCTTTAATGATAAATTGTCAGAATATAGAAGACAATTTTATCAGGCTCCTGAAGAAGATATTTCACAGTCAATTGGTACTGGTGATTATAAAAAATATGTAATTGATGATACAAATCAGTTATTACTTGGTAAAGGTACACCTGTTTCTGTTCATGCTGTAGCTAGATTTAATTATCTTGCTCATAAAAATGGAGATGATAGTAAAAAGTTTTATTCTGGTAAAATTAAATATTATAATATCAGAACCGGTCTTGGCAAAGATGATACAGGATATTTTGGATTCCCGGCAGGTGAGCTTCCATTATGGGCACCTAAAATGGACAAGCTTACACAATGGCAAAAAACAGTTATAGATCCTATTAACAGATTCCTTGAAGTTCTAAGATTCCTCTTGTTAATGCCAGCAATGTTGTACAATTAGAGTTGCAACTGTTTTAAAAGTTTATTTTTATATATATTAAATGTTTTTAAAATAAAAATATACGTATATATAAAATGGCAACAGAAAAACAGCAATTATTTACAAAGGTTACAGGCCTTACTTATGATGTTGAAAAGATCACTGATCCTGTTAAATTAGCATGGTTAGTACCAGATGGTGCAATGCTTCAGGGTGATAAGACAAAGAATAGAAAGGCACAAGATACTGCTGCATTTTTAGCAGCTGCTGGTCTTGCAGAAACATCTAAGATTGATGTTTATGATGATGAAGAACCAGCTGGTAGCAGCAGCTCATCTATTGATGATTAATTTATGAATAAAATAAAAAATATATGTTTCCTGGATATACCGTAATATTTAAAGACGAACAGTCATTTATACATTTATATTTCTTTCCTGGTATAGATGACAATGATAATTTTTATTATAGAGATCTCGATTTATCAAATTGTCAAGTAAAATATACTGAAAGTATAAATGTTGACGGTTCTAAGGAATATGTATTTGAAAATAAGAATATTATAAAGATTGTTTGTAAATTAATAGATAACAAAGGTAAACTTCATATTAAAGAATTAACACTTTAATATTAAATATCAACAAATTAGAAAGGATAGATTTTGAATCTATCCTTTTATTTTTTCTATTTTGAAATTAAGGATTTTTATCCTATATTATATTGAATTATTAAAACATATTGATATGGAAGATAATAAAGAAATTATTGAAGAACAGAAAGTAGAGCTTACATATGATGAGCTTAAGGAAAAGTATGAAGAACTTCAAAAAGAAGTAGGAGAAGCTCATAAAGCAATCAAAGAAGGAAATGATCTTCTTTTAAAACAAATCAAACAGATTGAAGAACTTAATAATAAGTATCTTCGTGCTCTCGCTGATTATCAAAATTTAAAACGTATTTCTGATGCTACTATCGCTAAGTCTAAGGATAGTG
>Ga0265299_10002141_pt1 | contig 20759 bp, 24 predicted proteins | sample AusTroGonzalo_MG_4_FD_193485 | JGI IMG/M metagenome (GOLD analysis project Ga0265299, IMG submission 193485) | Bovine rumen microbial communities from tropical cattle in Woodstock, Queensland, Australia - Gonzalo_02 | ecosystem: Host-associated > Mammals > Digestive system > Stomach > Rumen ... | reverse complement strand
TCATCATCAACTTCGTAAGATACCGACTGGGACAATAATGGCTTCGCCCAGAAATCCAAGTGGACTTCTTCTTTAGCATTGAGAATGGCTTGAACCTTGATGGCTGGTGCGGTCACTTCAAGAACCTTACACCGCAGGGTGTAAGGTTTCGGGGTCAATGCCTTTCGCAAGGCGTGTGTGCCAAGGTCGAACTTCATTTAGAGTCTTCTAATCGTTAGAACTTGTCCGTGGTGTTCTTTTCAAGATTGTACTACCTAAATATATATAAAATCTACCAAAAGACTTAATCAATGTTGTAGGACTCGCCCTTATAATAGATGCAATCGCCAAATACGGAGTGACGGATTTTTCTAGCGATTGCATGGTTATTTACAATAAGGATGAGCTTGAGAGCATTATCGCTATGCCCTACCGTGCGTTCATAACCGGGGATTTCGTGGATGGTCTTTCGGATGTACGGCATATTGACACCTTTAAAATTGGTTGATTTTGTTGTGGGGTCACTTTTGTTCCCATACCGAATATAATAAAATATCTTGTGCTTGTCAAGAGATTTCTTAACAATTTTTATACGGAGTTGGAATACACGGCAATTATTGTTTTTTATAGATACTTTTTAGCCGGTTCAATATGGCTTTTCTGCGATTATGGGGAGTTTCTTTTTGTAATGGTTTTGGTTTTATATTTTTAGGGGTATATGTCAAATTATGTACGATATGTTTATTTAAGCAATAACTTTTCTCATACATAATGCAAGCGTAATCGGTGTAGTCAAAGGATTCAATTATGTCATAGTCATCTTTCCCCATATCATATCTAAAGTCTAAACATAATATGGCTTGATAGTATGGCAATAATAAAGGTATTAACGGAATGGACATACTATCGCAATTTAATAGCAATCTGCGATGGTTATTAGTACCCGGAACATTTTCTACACGATACAATACGGATTCGTGGGGGTATCGGATAATTGAATGATATTTAGTAATGCCACCATTAGAGCAACAATCTAAATAAGTATGCAATTCCGTAGATTTTGTTTTGAATCTATAAGCATCACATTTAAAATCGGTTTTCCACAAGTGACGATTAAACCTATCATCATTCCCTGCATCGGGAACTAACTTAAAATCATTAGGATTGAATGGGATGTCTAATTGTTCTGCTAGATATGGAAAGAATTTTTCCCATACATACGGAAAAGTCCAATGGTGCTTATTGAGCAAGCCATCGGTATCTTTATTGTATGTGGGAAAAGGTATATCCGTTAAATTTTTAAACCTATCGTCTATTTGATAATTATGCTTGGAATAAATATCCCATAGGACACAACGGAATATATGCTTTGCAGTAATTTGTGACTCAATCATTTAATTCCAGCCATCTTTAGATATTTAAGTGCATTCGTGTGTGCATTTAATTCTTTTTCTGCGAACAATCTCATAGTAGCACCATCCGCGGGGTTATATTTCTTTAATTCGGAAACGAGACCATCCACGGTATGTATAGCCGGGAAACCCCTTCCAGTAAAATTAGTCTTTGCAAAATCATACCATCTATCGCTAGTGACATATCCGCAACCGGTAAATGGATTTAATTTTCGGTTATCCCACGAAATGCAAGCTCTGCCACAAGCCATCGCATCATATAGAGAACGACCTATACCAACGACAATATCCGCTTCGTTTATCAAATCTTCGATATGCCATATTCGTGAACCAACGGCTTTAGGAACATTACTAAATTGCCATCCTAATTTTATACAGGCTTCTTTCAATATGGAATCATCGCCTTGGCAAATAGATAAAACTTTCGGTATTTTGTTCAATGGTTTTTTAGAGCAATACCTATTCAAGTCTATGCCATTTCTAATAAGTTCGGTGTGATACCCACGAACTTGTAAGAATAGTTGTATTTCTTCGGAAATAGATACAAATGCTTTTGCTCCTTTTATTGGAAATTCCAAGTTAGTAAAAGCACTATGGCAAGTTTGAATAACTGGGCAGATATTTACAAAATGTTTGCCACTTTGTTGATTTGCGAAACACGCTAATAGCGGAGTACCCTCAACATAAGGCAACACCCCTATTTCTCGTAAATATTTCTCGGTCACACCCTTTCCATCCATATCGGGGGCATAGTAATAGACGGAATAACCTAAATCAATCAATGCCTTGCATAAAGCCCAGTTAAAAGTGTCCGTGCCACCAATCCACTTATAAGTACCATTGGCTACACAAATATTCCGATTAGAGCCTATATTTATTTTATTAAAGTCCGATTTGTATGTCGGCAGAACATTATCATCATACAATGTATATGCACCCTTGATGTGGCATAATGTAGAAACTTCGTTTGGGTGGAAACATAGGTTTAAGAATTGTTCAACGGTATAAGGGTCTTGCACCCATAAACTGCGGGAACGCTCATCTTTACTAGCACCAAATTCTTCAAATCTTGATTTTAGGAATTTACCATCAAATGCTTGGAACGAACCGGTGTAATGACCACTTATAGGTAAGCTCCAAGACGGCTTAATATCTCCATTGAAATAATGCAGGGTCGGTCGGTTAGGATAGAATAATGGGCCAATAGCAATCGCATCGTTAGGAGCATCATTGAATAAATAGCGATACATTACATAGCTCCAATACATTATATTGATTGGGGTAATTGCTATTGTTTTATTGCCATTACGATAGTTGCATAGTAAGTTAGAATCCGCAATATGTGAGACACCCTTGAAATGGGTATAATACATAAACTTGCCGGTGTCCACGGCATATTCAACACATTCTTTAAATGTATCGTGTTCCCAACTTTTCTTTTGCGGAACAATCTTAAAATCTAATGTAGCCGTGCCACTTGATAAGATGCTCTTTGCTTTCTGCATAGCAAGAGTCATACCATTTTTAGATGCGCACCTAATATGGATAGTTTCTACTTTATTGATAACATTAAAGTATAGTAGCATATTCAAGTGGAACTTTTCGCAGATAGATAAAGTGTCCACTTTGCGGTCTTGATAAAACCAATGTATAAACAAATCGCCCTTTGGGGCGGTTATGTTAGGTGCATCATAAGTATGTAATGCCGTAAGTCTATACAGCAATTCTTGTTGGCTATTAGTTAGCCTAATCTTTGGATTACTTTTATTGGCTCTGCGTTGTGCTACAAGTTCTTGAATGCGAGTAAGTGCTTTATTCATAAATCTCGGTTAGGTTTATATTATCGCCAAAGAACAGTGCCACTCTGGAAATACATCTTCGGCAATCCAGTGTAGGCTTCTTTTCTCAAATCCGTAATGTTTTCGGGGTCTTCATCCCTATTTATCATTATAAATTCTTCCCATTCCTTTCTCTCGGCTTCTCCCTCGGTGAACAAGCCATCGCCATCCAAGTCAAACGGCTGGGATGGGTACTTGGAGAACTTCAATCGTTGCCCGATTGCTTTCTTGCAGTATGCAACAAAAAGGCACTCAAATTCGTGGGGCAACCCTGCGAGATAAGCATTATTTACAGTTAAAGCGAATGTCACTTGAATCGTCTTTGTTCCGTTGAAAATCCTAGTTTTGGTATCAACAAACTTGGACAATTTGTCGGTCACGCCATCAACGGTCACAATCTGGTCCATAAGAATGTCGGGAACATAATCCCCGGTTTCAATGGAATAATTGCAAGTGTTCGTTCTAGGGAACATCCTATACTTGCGATACCAATGTGCTACTTTAAAGTACATTCTCTTGAGAGCCGAATCACTAATAAGTTCTTCGGTCTCGATATTGAGTTCTTCGTCAATCACATCTCTCAAGTTCACGGCCATAGGTTATCCCCCTACTTCTTGTTCATCGCAACATCACGGATTGCTCTCATAGATTGGGCATAGTAGGCTAGAGCATCCAACTGGGCAGATGCCATAAACTCCGGTCCCAAGGTATCAAACACGATATGGTCTTCTACACTAGAAGCACCACATTCAATGTACACTCTAACCTTATAGTCGATTTCCATTCCCGGAACAATCGTGTTTGTGCCGGTCAATTTGGAAACATAGATAAGAATCGGGTCATCTTCCGAAATCCGCATAAATTGAACTTGCCCACTTTCCGTGGCATTCGGTTCAAGTTCCGCTTCGGTAGTCACTTGCTCCCAATGCTCTGCATCGGACATCGGGTACACGGAGCTATCCGTCACATTGTCAATGCAACGGAAATAGTAATATCTATCCGTGATGAATTGCCAAACAGTTGCACCTACCTTATAGTCTATGCCGGTCTTGAACGGAGCGAAAGCATAGTACATATCGGCAAGTACGGCAAGTGCATTGTAAGATATGTCACTTGTCGGAATGTATGTGAACTCCATATCAAGGGCGGTCACGGGTTTACCAGTTTCGCTAGATTCCCCATCCTTTGCATAAACGGATGGTAAATAACTCTGGCAAACCATTTCATCAACGGCAAATTCGGAAAGGTCATTCCAAGTAAGGTTCGCAGTTGTTTCAACACTATTGAACAATGCCGTGTTCGTCACATTGAGAAGAACACCTTTTTCAATCTTGAGCATTGCCCCAGACGAAATGGCACGTGCGATTGCAAGACTACCTTCGTTGGTAGGCATATCTATTTTACTAGCCATTTTCAAACCCCTTTAATTTTGCGTCGATTCTAGCCTTGGCATCTTCATCAGTGGAAACATCCATTGGGAATGTCATAACCATAACATCCCCATCGTATATTTCCATCATCAATAATCCGTTAGAGTCCATAGAGAAAGCGGCGGAATCCCCCGCAGGTAGTGCCTTGTTAGCATAGGCTTTTAAGGCTTTTAAATCTAACTCTATGGACTCTTGTTTACGAAACTTGCTCATAATCTAAATATACCTTTTTACTCTGCGGAGAACGAAACTTTTAGCAAGTATTCGTTCATATCCTTGTCAAGAACCATATTTTCTTCAAACTCGAACATCAATATACCACGGAGATGACCATAATCATCCCAAAGGAACACGGTTCTAGGTGCGCCCCCACCGATATAGAGCATCGGCAGAGTGCTATCCCAAGAACAAGTAAGATTGTAGCCCTCGGCGGTACACTTGGTCACGGATTGCTTGAATGCTTCTACCGTTCCATTCCAGAATCCGTACATCTTGCAGTTGGTCATAACCCACCCTGCAAACGGCATTTCAGGATAAGATTCCGGCCCATCAAGTGTCCATTGGTCGGGGTCATCAAATACATATTGCCACTTTAAACAATATGCGGATGCTTCAAGAGAGTTCATCTTGATACAAGCGGAAATGCCGACCAATCCCTTGCACAAGTACAAGACTTCGTTTGGATGCATTTTCGTTGCATCATAGAATCCATTGTAGCCGTGGTCTCCCGGTGGCAGGGAATAGTTTCCAGTACCCGGAGAGCCACAATATCCGATGCACCCAATGGTAAACTGCGAAATCCAAAATTCTTCAATCTTGAATGCATTCTCGTCATCGGGGTATGCAAACTTGAGATGAACCGCCTTATCAAATGAATAATAGCGGTAGCCATCCCTAGATTCAAACTCATCACACTTTGTCCAACCATCGTCATCGTAGGGAATGTCATCATAGGAATAATAGACATTCGGATAGTAGTATTGGCTAGATATGGATGCGAAATTAAAGATGTTGCCGGGGTACACCTTGAGACCGATGAAGCCACCCCATTCTTCGTGGCAGATTACACCACCATCTACACCACGCAAGCATACCTTACCTACGGCGGCAAGATGGATAAGCATACGAAGATAGATGTAAATAGGAACTTCATAGGAGAGCAACTGTCCTATGATGTAAGAGATGGAATTAAACTTGTTATGGTCAATCCAATCCTTATCATCGTTAAGGTCAATTTTGCAATCTTCTTTCAATCGGTCAAGAAGACTAACTTCGGCTCGGTAGTATCGGTTGTTTACGGAGTAATCCCAATACTTTGTTTCCGTGTCAAGCCCGACGTGCTTGAAGATGTAGAATGGCTTCCATTCTCCATTGTCAAAGATTTCAACGGTGTCATCCGTTGTAGCCGGATGCGGAGTCCAGTTGGAATGGTCGGGGTTGGTGTCCACGATAGAGCCGGTCTTCGTATAGCGAATCCACGGAATGTATGTGCCGTATTCATCGCAGTTATCCGGGTCATCCTTATCAAGTCGGGTAGTCGGGTTCGCATCGGGATTAGTCCACACCTTGTCGGCTTGGACACTCTTTGCGATTTGCTTAACCTTGTTGATTTCCGTATAGACACTTTGGATGGGTACTTCCATCCCACCTACATCGTATTCGGAATAAAGGACGGACGGATGCACACGATACAAATTGGAGACATCGAGACCCACGGCATTAAATGCCGCTTTAAAGCCGGGGAATGTCTCTCTTGTACGATAGAGCAATGCCCAAAGGAGTACACTATATTTTGGACTCAAGCCATCCACGATTTCCATAGGCATCCCAACCATCTTGGCATAGATGCGGAATGATTCTTCTCTAATTGGGCAAGTCTTGCACACAACGGCATTCGTTGCATTCGTGTACGGCTTGATAACGGGGTCACGAAGAACATTATTGTTGGATGCACTATAAACTTCGACCCAGTGTGGATTCTTGTAATGACCGGGGCGATAGGTTTCTTCGGCACTCTTGTTCTCAATGGATGTATCGTTTCGTTGGTACAAGTAAATTACATTGTCCGATACCATTGAAACCAAGTCACCGGGGGCATAGTCATAGAAGAACTTGGAATTGTAAGTACCCCAATAATGTCTTACGGGGATAGCTCTTAACAAGTCCATCTTGAAAAGGTAGCCGCCAACATCAATAACTCCCCAAAGGCTATCAATAGTATATTCGCCATCGGGCAGATTAAGCGGTACATTGGTGTCATACAAAATGCCGCCAAGCCAATAGAGTGTGGCTTCGCCATTACTATTTTTCGTAGGTACATTCGGAACGGCACTATGAGTACCATCTTCATCCGTGATTACCGGGTTTTCAATAGCATAGAAATCTTGTCCGCAATAACGGACAATATCGCCCTCGTCATACAAGTCTTGCTCCGCAAAAGGTGCGGTAATAACACGGAGTCCAAGAGTTATCTTTTGTCCGTTAATCGTGATTTCCGTGCCGGTCGGGAGCAATGGACCAGATACAAAGATGTTGTCTTCTTGTACGAAAACTCTAACATCCCTATACTTCATAATAGCGGATTGGGGGACCGCACCGATGGCATTTGCTTGTTGGAAATTGTAAATAGGAACACCCGCTTCATATAGGGCTTCCATAAATTGTGGTTCCATCACAAGTCGGTTGAAATCTGCGATAGTCCTATCTTCACGATTCCAAGGGGTTATGATGTGACGAAGAATAGGGGGTTCTTCAATAGAAACCCACGACCGCCAAATAGGTGTATTGATGTCTCCACCTATGGAGAGCATAAAGTCGATGGCATAGAGACCCGGTGTTTCGGGGTTCGGATGATTACACGAAATTCTATCCGAAACATCAATAACTTTATCCCCATAGTGTATTTCAACTCTGGGATATTCAACTACATAATCCACATAGGCATCCACCGAAAGGACTTCTGCCGGCAACTGGGTTAAGTAGATTGTAAAGGTATGGTCATCGGGAGCGCTTGGGTCATCGTCATAGAGACCCAAAAATTCTTTCCAATAGGTCGGTATGGGGTCATCTTCGCCATTAACTAATGGACGGAGAACAACTTGTGTCCGGGACGCGGACACAACGACATATTGGCGTTCATACGATGTATTGATAATATCTGCCATTACTGTGCGCTCCAATTCAACTTCTTTGTTGGCAACATATATGCCTTATAGTCAATAGATGTCTTCTCCGATAAAAATACAAAGTCTATGTTGCTTTGTGGGGGAATCTCAACGAAAGATAGGGGTGTAATCGTTCCGTGGATGCCATCGGATGCAATCTTAAATTGCCAAGCATTGCAGACCTTGACTATCTTATCCCCAGTGTTCTTAATAAGGCTTACACGATAATTTGCGGAATCAACCGGGAATGCCGCATTCACGGTGTAGTTAGCCGTAGTCTCCATCATAACTGTCTTCATCGGGTAAATCATCAAAAGACTAGCACCCGAATCATAGGGCAGGGGTTGGTAAATTTCGTTATATGTCAAAATGGTCGTGTCCACCGGCTTCAATGGCGATGCACTTTTACCACCGGGGCAGGGAACTTGTGTATTTATCGTAATCTTTGAACCATACGGATAACGATTGTAAGTCGGTCGTTGCTCCATAAAATACAAGTTGTCCGATAAAAGGGCTACATCGTAGAACTCAAGACCTTTTTTCCAATAACCCATCCTATGATTGGCTAAAGATGTAAGAACATACACGGAATGATTCGGGGATATTACTACCGGACATTGAAGATTTGGAATCTTTGATAGATTAGCCGTTTCCGCAGATACACTATTAGCCGTTAAGAGATTCTTGATGGTAGCCGTATCAATAATAACGAGAGTATCTGTATCAATCGCATTACCCGGCACATCAAGGTTCTTGATTACCGCATCATTCGGCAAAGTGACATAGGTCGCATTAAGAGTCGTTATCCTAGAATTAACGAAATGGATGATGTCATTGTCATCGCCCATTTCAAGTATTCGGATTTTCAATCCAACCGATGTCTTTATCATCAAAGTTGGCATTTGCTTTTGGTATTTGCCACCTTGGATGGGTACGGTCGTGACAATCGGGGTTAATGTATTAGACGCCTTGTTTCCAATCTTCAAAGTCGAGAATGTGCCGTTCATCATCATCTTAATAAGACTAAACGAAACGAGCATACTGGTCGAGCCATCTGCCCATTTCGCAACAATGATGTCTTCACCGTCCTCGTCTTCTCCGGCTATCGGATTGATAGCACCTACAACCCTTAAAAGTTCATTAAGGTCATATTGCAGTTCACGAAAGGAACGAGTAGCCGTATTGGAATTAAGGAACATTTACGATACTCCCAAAAAGTAGTTCACGGTATATTCGCCATCGACTACACTTGTCTGGGATTTGCCCACAACAAACTTTTGGCAAGCATAAGGTGGAACTACATATTCTTCGCTAAAACTTACATTTTGAATCGCATTGTTTTTGATGTGTATGCTCATCTTGCGATAGATGGGCCATTCCGATTGTAAGGTCTGGTAGTAGATTTCCTTACCCATATCCTCATTGCGGAACGATGCCAAGTAAAGAGTACCGGGGTCGGTACTATCATTCTTGTCATAGTTAGCAAAGCCTACCGGCCAAGCAAGAACATTAGAGAACTTCGGTTTATCTACGATACTAACTGCGTGGTACGAACCCAATGTGCCGTTAAGACTTACATAGGCAATAATATTTTTCGGAGCGGCATATCGGTCTTCCGGACTCATCCACAAGATGAAACTACGGCGATTCTTAAAGTTATCGTTGTTATGACCCATAATCCTAACAACACCCGGAATAGCCATCCCTGCATAAACAAGAGACGCTTTGGATGTTGAAGACATAGCATCCGATAAATCTTTGAAGCCACAATCCATAGCGGACAATCTTGTGCCGGCAGGGGTAAGTCTCCATTCATCATCATCATTAAATTCTACAAGGTGGCTTGCATCATTGATAGGTTTCCCATCCCGATAGAATGTGTTCTTCGGGTTGTTAAGAACCAACTGTCTGCCACCCATTACCAGAACATCGGAGCAATAAAGTGTGCCATTAACTTGCAAGTTTTCCGTCTTTACTCTGGGAACATCAATAGAATCCGCAACGAATTGACCGACTTCAAGATAATGCAGTTTTGCAGAACCACCTTTGATGTTCACGGCATTCTTGATATTTCTAATTTCGCATTCATCCGCTTGGACTTTTGTAGCCACGCAGTTATCAATCGTAGAAGCGGATAACTTATCGCAAGTGACCGGCACCGGAGTACCCTTGGTGTCCGAAACTAGCAAACGACCATTTTCATCCACGGAAAGCATCACTTGCTTGCCCGTGGCTTGTCCACCAAGCAAGATGGTCTCGAACTTACCATTCTTGTAGTTTTCAATAAGGTCATTAAGGCTATTAACGGTTATGGCTTGACCACCAATGTTAAAGGTAATCGCACCATTCCCCGAAAGAAATGCCTTGAGATTATTGATGAGTTCAAGAAAATCATCGTTAGCCGTCCGCATCACTTCAAGTGCGGTGTTAAAATCGCCATTACTAGCCATCGTTAATAACTCCCGATTGTACCCAGTTGATTTCACGGAAATTCACGGTGTCTTGACCACAAGCCGCCCAGAACACACAAGATACACACCCATAAGCGGGTATGACCCTATTGTATTTTACAGCACCGGTAGCATCAAGAACCTTGAATGTGAATGGGGCATTGCTCTGGTTAATCAAAGTAGTTCTTCCGCAGTATTGTACCGAGCCGGTCATCTCGTTTCGTTGTACATAAGCGGCTCTAGGCGAAACCAATGTCAATGTAAAGTTGTCCGGGGCAGAACTATTAGTTATCCAAGTTGCACCCAAGAACAAGACATCTGGTAGGTCATCCATCTCCAATCTACCCGATGTCTTTTGTGTCATAGCGCAAGTACGGAGGACATTATGGACGCCATATCGCATACCTTGCATACCATCGGCATCCGGGTTGCTCATATAGATACCAGACGCATCGTTCGTGACTTCGCCACCATATACTTGACCAAAGAATGAATCGGCGCGGATGCCACCATGAACATACGGGGAATAGAATGTAATGCCTTTAACTCTGGGTTCATCAAGAGACAACCCTGCAATAAGGTCATTACGGATTTTCGCAAGATTATCAATCTTGTGTACCGTTCCATCGGAAAGTTTAATCGTGACCGTCTTCGGGGTTTTCGTGTCAATGAGTTCATCCCATTTAACGACAAGTTCCGTGACATCGCTTTGTGAGTTTGCAAGCATTTTTAACGCATTGCCGAAATCCACAAGGTTATGGGGCAAGGTGGTGTAATCAAATTCCTTCATTATAATTTCTCCTGCAAATTCACTTCAAGCATACTAGGTGGCACATAGGTTGCAGACGGCAGAGTGACGGACACGGAGTCGGTTTCGCCAGCATCAAATGTGTTCGTCTTCTTATATGTAATACTAACATATACAGATGCCAAGTTATATTTTTCGGTAAGTTGAGAGTTCAATACATCAGCTCGTAATTCCTTTCCGACGTGGTAGCAAACATAGTCTTCAATTTCCTTACGGATTTGTTGTTGCATCGTGTACGGCGCTTTGTACTTACAATCCACAACGATACCAACTTGACCCAGTGGTTCAACCACGACCGATGTAAAACCAAGTTTCCCGGCAATATTGAAATATCCCTTGATTTCGGATTCAAACATTGCTTGTGTAAGTTGTTCATAGTCATCAAAGCGGAATCCCACATTGTAATAGGGGTTATTCGGCTGGGTGGCTTCTTCTTCAAGCAAGAGAGCTTCTTCGCGTGTTGCCCAGAAACGGAGTTCACTTTCAAGGGGAATGTCTTCTTCGCTACCGGGTTCTACCGATTGTCCACCATCTCTCAAGGCAAGCCAAAGTTGCTTCGTCTTTGCGTGGTACACGACATCGCCACGATTATAGACACTTTGTTCGCTCCAATACTTGCGAGACTTCAACACAAGCCCAGACAATACAATCGTAGCATTGTCATAGACACAAGCGGATGGATAGTATTTCTTGTAGATACTCCCAAGGGCAACACCCTCTTGGAGAGACATAAACTTTGCCCAGCCATTCAAGGTTGCCGGAGTAGATGAATAATCGGGAGAGATGCAGATATAGAGCATATCGCCCACGGCAACCATATCGCCCGGTTCGTACTTCTTGTACTTGCTAAACTTGTATCTCTTATAGAATGTGTTCTGGTCAAGAGTACCCCTAGAACCTTTTCTGCCGATAGCAAGATTGTTCATCGTGGTATAAAAAGGCCAGTTGTATTCCCTGCGGGCATTACACGACTTTACAAAGGGAATCTTGGAAACTTCGTTCACAAGGTCTCGCTCATCCGTAATCTTGGATGCCGCGAAGAACTCTGCGATAGACCTAGACCGGAGAGTATCTGCCGTGTCACCGATATTCAACGGAGAGAGAAGCGGCACACTTTCGCCCCCTACCATAATAGGGGTAATGTCCTTGTTGAACTTAATTGTTGCATGGTCCACCGGAGCAAGACTATCGCACTTGATGTACGATACAATCACGGATGAGATACCAGCCTTGTTGATGCCCGGTTGGTTGTAGCCAGAGCCGTAGATTTCGCCATCGCCCAAAGTGATGGTTAAGCCCCTCGGTGTATTCTGGATGAGAACACCAAGGCTATTGTCGGGCATCGCAAGCAACTCATTGAGAGACCAAGCGGGCTTCAAACTCATAAGTGTACCATCATCCATTTCAAGGGTAATGGTTATAGATTCAGACCACACGGACTTGTAGGTTTCGCCAACATAGATAGGTGCGAATATGCCGGGTGTGTAGCCATCAAAGCCCGAATCAATCCGTTGCTCAATGTAGTTGCCGGCACAATAAAGAACTTCGTATTCGTTGGTGGATTCGTTTTCTTTTCGGTTCAACTTGAAAACAATCAGATTCGCTTTCGTACCATCCTTGAGCGAGATAGTACCAACGGAGCTCCATTTATTGTAATCCCTTTCGGATTCAAAGTGGAACGGAGTAGAAGCATTTATTTTCGGGGGTGTGATGGACTGGATGCTATTGAGCAAGACACCCTCGGTCAATTTGAGCAAGTATGCGGCATTGCCGAAGAACAAGTCCATATTGAGCAAATGCGATGCGGCACGTGCCGTAATCGCATCATTCCCGAAATTGAGCATCTGCAAGAATGAACGAGTCTGCTGCCCGAAAACGGCGCTATCCTTGTTCAAGGTTGCCCCGGAACGACCCAACCTTTCTTGTATCGACATATTGGCGAGTACAAAATGGTCATAGAATTTAGGTGTATTGCTCATTATAACCTCATACAATCATAGGGATTCCGAAAGTTTCCGAACCAAAAGTAAGTTGCAAGTCCACGGTGTAATGGTCATCGCCCTCTTTTGATGTGACTTCAATAGACAAGATTTCATTGTCCTTAACTACTTGTGAGACAATAAGGATTTCGTAAATCTTGTTCTTTATGGTATTGAAGCCATTGGTGTCCGTGTAATCGCCAAGGGATTGACTAATATCGGGCAATGGGGGGTCGGTGTAGCCAAGGTCTCCATAAGCAAGGATAACACACTTACAAGCCTGCAAGCGTTCCTTGCTACCTACTACAAGCAATTCATTAGTGCCATCGTAATCGTGGTTAAAATCCATATCTTAAATATAAGATTTTTAGATTTCAAATGAACTCTTGTCTGGGTATTTTCTAGCCAAATAGTTGGATGTAGCCTTGATAGTCTTGCCATCCGTATCGTTGAAGCAAATAACTTGCCGTGTATCTGCATCCGCTAGGGTGGCATCCGTAATTTGGGGCATTTCATAATATCCAAGATGCGGGAACTTGACATCGTGGACGGAAACACCGGCAAAGTTTTGAGCCATCATCAAGACCATGTGATTGATGTCCTTGCCACTTCGCCAACGACCCATACACTTTGAGATAGTTGCCCACTCTTTTGTAAGAAAATCATTACAAAACTCGCCATTGTACACTTGGAACAAATGATGCCATTGATAATAGGGTACTATTGAATTATAATGGGTCTGGACAAGTGCGTGTCCATTTTTCAATGTCTTGCGGAATGTATTCCCTGCCCCATAAGGTTCACGGACATCCAGATATGTTAGGGGTTTGCCATCTTTTTCAAAGTAAGAATCATCGCAAGGGCTATTGACATACATATCGTCATTCGCCACAATAAAGTTCCCCTTGAACCCGATTTTCTTGATGGCACAAAGTTCTATGGTGCTTGAATTGAAGCACGGACGGTATTGTTCGGGAATGAAATCACGATGGTAATGAACTACAATTCGGGAATCATTCTTGTTAAGAAACTTCGGGAACTGCGATTCTTGCATAAGTAGGAGATGTACTTTTCCCAAGGACTTGTAGTTCTTGTCCAAAGCTCTCCACCAGTATTTAAAAAGACCGTGGCTAGAGTATCGTCTGCGAAAAGGTAAAAACAAGAACTCTTTTGCACGCTCCGTCCGGGGGTGCAGGTTCTTTGCCTTGCAGAATATCTCTAGCCACCTTTCGTCTTCACTGTCTACAAAAGGAATGAGAATATCCATAGTCTAATCGCAGATTTTCTTACCCTTTGCTTTCGGGGTGTTTTCCTTTACCCCACCATTGTTATCGCCAAAAGCGATGGTGACGGACTGGGCACCCTGCGGAACAACAACTTTGATAGACTTGGGGGTGGTCGGCATTTTCTCGGTTATCTTGGTCATAGCCTATTCCTCGGTGTTTTTGCGTTTCTTGCCCTTTTTGCCCTTTTTAGAAAAACCATCGTCAATGACGGCTTCGGTGGGTTCATCGACCACTGGGGCTTCGGGAGTAGTTTCATTGGATTCTTCGGAAATCTGGTTGTCCACAACCGGTTCTTCCGCAATCGGGGCATCTACAACCGGGGTGTCTTCTACCTTGGATTCTTCAACCGTAGGAGTAAGTTCAACCGGAGTTTCATTGACCGGGGCTTCAACGGATTCCACTTCTGCCGTATTGGATGCCGGCAAGTTTTCAACTTCGTGGGTGGCTACCGGGGACTTCGCAGAAATCGGCTTCGTTGCTACTTTAGCCTTGCGTGCTGCCACAAGTTTCTGAATTTTGGTCAATCGCTTGTTCATTTTTTAAACTCCTTTTCGTTTTTAGATAGACGATTTTGGATTGCCGTAAGTTTCTCATCAAGGAAAGATAACATTTTTCTTAAAATCGTGACACGGATTCCAAGAAAAATGTTGAGAACCGCGGAAATGACAAGTGCAATTATAAGAATAATGGTAATTGTTTCCATTAGTTTACCTTTGGTTCGTTCGGATTCTTGATAAGTAGGTCTATTTGTGTCTGCAAATCTGCAATAGTGACATTGAACATCGACACATCATCCTTGGCGTGGGATGCCATAAACCTAGCACGGGTCACATCATCACGCATCTTTTCAACAAGCCGAACGGATTGCTTGAGTTTCTTGACCAGTTCACGGAATTTATGAGCAATGACTATCCACGCACAAGCCGTACCTACATAAAGCACGGCAATTAGTAGCAATTCTACGGATATGTATGTCATCGCTCTAACCCCAGTGGCAAGGTCATTAAGCAATATACAAAGATACTAGGCAATCTTTACGATTGGTAATGGGGCGAACTCTTACGAAGCCGGTAGAATTGGATGCCGTGTCGCATTTAGAGCCACCACCACCGGCTTCTATCATCAAGCCATTTCCTAGAGCAACGGCAACGTGGGTTATGCTTTTTACGGATTTGCCGAAGAAAAGCAAATCCCCATCCTTGGAATTTTTGGGCAACCGGGTTTTCCACTTTTTAGAGAAGAAATTGTAGATGCCTTGAGCCGAAATATCGCTCCCGGTATAGAGACCCATCGCCCAAAGACCCTCAAGCACAAGCCCCGAACAATCAAAGCCGTTATGCTTCGGTCCAGTGCCATCGCCAGACCAAATGTAGGGTCTTCCGATGAAATGTTTAAGATATTCGGTAAGAGTCATAGGTTAATCCACCGTTCCGCTTCCATAAAATTCGGTCTCGGTTAAAGGTCTCCAAATACCCAAGCGATAATTAACCATCCTACGGCCATATTTATCTTGACCTTCCATAGACCACGCAATACTTTTATCGTTAATTTCTTCCGGGGTAGCCCTACGGAGAGTTTTTGTTTTCTTTGTAGAAATTCTTTCGGCATCGGCAATGCTTGCGGAATATACATTCTTTGTACCATCGTAGCCAACGAATGCCTTAAAATGAACGGGGTGTATTCCCATCCAATCACGAACATCATCTTCGGTAGGATTTGGGCAATGCTCTAAAAATGTTTTACCCATAGCATCCGTGCTATAATAGACTTCAGATGCCATAGCATTTATAGCCGTCTTTCTATCGGTATCGGTAGTAGTTCCGTAATCGCCTCTGAAAGTAAATGGTGCTTTCTGCCAAGTTATATCGCCTACACCACGAACATTCCATACTTTCAATCGCATAATCGGGGGTAGCCCTAATATAACCCAGCAAGCACCATCATTACGGTGGTTATCTCCAAATGCATCATAACACCGCATTGAATCTTTTTCCGCTTTTGCAACAATTTTTGTCACAAGTTTAATAATGGTTTTTAATTCGGGTGTTTGTGCTTCATTGCAATGTTCGTGGATATTGATTATCATTAGACTACCTCTTTTGCAGACCACTGGAAAGAAAATAGCATTTTATTCGTTTCCGTCAAATGGTCATCTTCTTCGTATGCCTTGTTTCCGAATGCACGGACGGAGTAGTACACCACATTCCGCTTGATTCTGCCCATACCAGCCCAAGCAAGACCCTCTCTCAAGAACACATCGGCAACCAACCTAGATACCGGGTGTTCGCCACTACAAGATTCGCAGGGTGTGTAGAACGCATCGTGTACTAGGTATATGAGAGATTTTTTTTCATCTCCTATCTGGTCCACAAAACCATCAACGAGTCTGCCGCCACTTCTAAAGTTCGTGATAAAACCGGCCTTAAAGAAAAGAGCAAGACAACCTTCATCCGTATGCACATAGATATTCGTATCGTGTGCTAACTTGTAGTAGCGGTCTCCCAAAGGTGTGACGGCTAGACTACCAGTGCTTGTAGTGACTGCATAAACTTTCATTAGGTTTTGTCCTTGTTGCTATTCTTGTCCAAATTACCACGAATGTATGCGACGTTCTCTGCCATCTCATTAACTTTGTCATAGAGCTTTGACAAATCGTTCAAATGAGCCTTATTGCTTTCTTCCAAAGCATCCTCCAACTTTTCAATTCGTTTTGAATGGTCACGGATAATCGACAACAACCAGACGATACAAATTACCGCTGGTACTCCCAGTACACGCGAAATCTCGGTTAGCACTTGTAAGATAGCCTCCATAAACCTAACCCCTTAAACCGCTTGCCTTATCGTTGCAGGCTTTAGCCATCTTCGTAGCATTTTCGGAGTTATTGCCTTGAAGAATCTTTGCCAACTTCGTAAGTACGGATGCGGAACTTTTATCGGCTACAAGTTTGCCACCACTAGCTTCCTTGAATCCAAGGTCTTTAAGTGGTATGCGTATCGTGGAAGATTTATCCGTAAGTTGTAATTCACTCCGGGATGAGATGCTTGGTTTGAATCCATTCTTGGAAGCAAGTTCCGTAATAATACCTTTGACTTCATCAAAGGATATTTCGTTTCGGGTTCTTTGCTTCGCTTCGTGGACGGTTATCTTCATTTATGAACTCCTATTCGTTCTAAATATAATTAAAAAGTTCGGGAAATCATAATTTGTACGAACAAAATAAGAGATATGTTGTTATATAGCCCCGAAAGCCAAAAAAAGGTCTATCCGACTGGAACGAATAGACCCATTTAATGACATACCATCACACTCTTTATTGGTAAAAAAATTACCAACCCCTACTAATGGTTTGTCATCACAATTTTAGTGGCGGGAACCGGTGTCTTCTTGGGTATGAACCAAGCGAGCTAACCATCTGCTCTATCCCACGATGTAATACATCGTAATATAATAATTTTTCAACCACTGGGGCAAGGGAATGAAACAAAAAATAGTCCAACTTGAAATCCAAGTTATAGTGAAAAAAAATTCCCTGCCCCAGTAGTCAAAGACGAGTGGATGCCCATTGTATGTTTCGGGTGTTTAAGGTACAGATGTTTATTAGTATGTACCAAAGGGCATCCACGATACTCTAAAAAAGAACGGCTTGCATATATGCCGCTTCTTGCGGAATCGCCATACTAGGCAACTTGCCTTTCAAATAATTACGGAACATTCCACGGAGACCTTTCCAAGCATTCTTGACCCTTTCAAGACTCCAACCCATTGCCATATACTTACGGCGATACATCTTCATAGGGTTCAAGATTTCGCGGTTTTTTTGCTTTGCCCTAGTAATGTTCTTCCAAGGGGGTGCGGCAAAACAACCATCGCAGTAATCGTGAAACATCGTCAAGGCATCTCCGGTCAAACCTTGAATGTAGGGCTTCAATTCCGGTGGGTACTCATCGTAAGACAAATCGCTTGTGGATGCTCCCATTTTCTTCGTATATTCGTGGATGTACCAGTCACTAGCCAAGCCGGTAAGACTATCCATATAGTCAATCTTATCGCTAGAACCCGAAGCAACCCGGTTCTTTGCACGGAAGATGGCATCGCATTCTTTGGCGAACGGAGTAGGAATATTGCTTTCAATTTCCTTACCATCCTTAAACTTGCCGGTCTTGTACTTTCCGTGCTTGAGATATGAGGGTCCGTGGATTTCACGGTCAATCATATTGGATAGACTCTGTAATTGGTTGCGAAGCCAAGTTTCAAAGGATGCTCCGCTATCGTGGTCTTCGTCATAAGATAAACAAGCCTTGCAGAAGATGTATTGGGCTTGGAGTAAAAGGTCATCTGCTAAAGATGGACAAGATTGAGCATAGTGGTATGCCACGGATGAGATAACTCCGGCATACTTGTAATAAAGTTCATCGGTCGGTTGCAATGTGAATCCTCGTGTGTTGTATGTTGAATATAACTAAATTTCAAGCATTTGGCAAGTGATAATCACTTATATTTTTATTTACATTGCATAAAAAAAGCCCACCCCCCGACTAGGGGAGTAGGCTTGATTTTAAGATTTTTGATTCCGGTTCAAAGTCTCAAGCATCGCAATCGGTAGAACGGCTAGTGTGGACAAAGCCCACGCCATTTCTTCTCTAGTGATTTCATCCCGGTCGAGCATTCGCAGGGCTTCATCCATAGGTTTTCCCGACTTAACGATACCATTTAACTTTTTCCAGAACTTAATGATTTCCAAAACAATACCTACCATTTTGTGTACAGTATCTTAATATACGGAGACACTATACTATGTTCCGTATTTTGATGGGCGCTTGGTTGCTACGGCATCTTCCAAGGCTTCCCACTTTTCACGGACACGGCGGGTAAGTTCGGCATTCATTTCTGGGTTATCTTCACACAACTTGATTAACTCATCGCGGGAGTATTCTTCGCCAAAGTAATTGTTGAACGATTCCATCATAGCCGGGTCTTTCTTGTCGGCAACCCAATCAAGCACCCAACCAACACTCAATGCAGATGAACCATTTGTGGATGCCTTTTTATCGGCTTTGCATTCATCCATATAGTTGTTGTCGTTGAGCCATTGCTTCAAGTTGTCCAAAGTCTTCGGCTTTGCATTTTCGCTCCAAGCGATAGCCTCGGCGCTTTTCTTGAGCTTGCCCTCGTCTGCCGTGCGAAGGTCAAACAAATAATCCAAGTTAGAGCCGATGTTGTCAATGCCGTAGTCAAAGTATGCAGAGTAGAATACTTCACGATACGGACGGGGTGTCTTGGACTTGGTGGTAGTTGCTTTGACATACACACCAACTTTCTTACCATTCTTGACAATATCCGAAACACGCTTCAACTGGACGCGAGTATGGCAATAAAATTCCATCGCATCGCCATTGCTTGTCTTTCGCTTCGGGGCATAATTGCCGGCACCCATATTCGTTCGGGTCTGCGATACGATAACCAAAAGAATGTGAGCCTTTTCCAAGGGACGGTGCTTGTTGCGGAAGAAATCTTGAGACAAGAACTTCGCAATCTGCGCTCCGTAATCCCCGGCATCAACCACTTCATCGCCGCTTTCCAATTTCTTCAATCGTTCGGCTTCTTTCTTTTTCTTGGTGGCATCTGCAAGACCATCAAGAGAGTCCACGGCGTAGATACCATAGGCATCCGCGGGGATGGTCTGAATCATCAAGGACAACTTGGCATCCATTTCTTCAATCGTTTCCGCATCGTGAACGACCTTACTACCAATGCGTCTTTCGCTTGGGTGGATGTCAAAGCCATACATTCGTGTGGTGTCGAAAGTATCGCCCGTTTCGCAGTCATCGGATTCCCAAACAAAAGGAATATTAAGTTTCTTCAATGCCCAATAAGTTGCGGCAATGATTTCATTCTTAATAAAGGTTTTACCGGTGCTGGAATCGCCATAAAGTTGAATGATAGCCCCAAACGGCAAACCATATACACCCTTATCGCCACCGACAAGCAAATCAAGCAAGTCACTACCCATAGATACACGGGGTGTGGCAACGACTCCAAAGTTTTCTTTATCTTCTTTCTTTTTCGCCATTTTTTACCTCGGATAAAAAAGGGGTATAGACTCAATGAGCCATATACCCCAAGTTTACTTGTCTATGACCAATTAGCCCCTGCTACTCTGGTGGGCGGCACTACACTTGGCATACACATTATCCGGGCATTTTCCGCAGTTCGTACCCTTTTCGCAGTCCTTGCCAAAGATATGACCGAACGGACACTTGCCGGCTTCACGCTTCGGTTCTGCCGGGGCTTCACGACCAGTATCGGTCGGGTCATCAAACGGCATAGTCGGTTCATCGGCAGCCGTACCACGGCGAGAAGATGTCCTTGCGGACTGGTAGTTATCTTCGGGTTCTTCACGGTGGGAGCGT
>Ga0265299_10002139_pt1 | contig 20777 bp, 16 predicted proteins | sample AusTroGonzalo_MG_4_FD_193485 | JGI IMG/M metagenome (GOLD analysis project Ga0265299, IMG submission 193485) | Bovine rumen microbial communities from tropical cattle in Woodstock, Queensland, Australia - Gonzalo_02 | ecosystem: Host-associated > Mammals > Digestive system > Stomach > Rumen ... | reverse complement strand
TTTTTCTGCGAGGCGTACCAGTCCGAAAGGTCGTGCATTTCGCGGTCAACATCTTCGGGCAGGGTTGTCCTTGCTTCGCCAACTTCGTTGGCAAGTTTTTTCCAGTCGCCTACATTGAAGTATGGTTTCTGCGCATCGGAAGTGCTGGATTTTATAATCTTGTGGAACTGCTTGATAATGTCAATGCTTAAAGGCTGGCTGATGGTGTCAATCAGATAGTCGAAAGCGACGAAATGGTTGGTTGTTTCGATGATGTCATCAACGGGAACGGCCTCCTGTTCCTTGAATCCTATGGTGCGAGTCTCGAAAATGTAGCGCGTTTGTTCCTCGGTAAGCTTGCTGCCTTCGATTCGGTTCGAGTTGTAGGCGAGTTTTACCTGAGTCTTGTGGTAAATTCCGCCTTTGCGCTTGGCATTCCGTTCGTCGATGAGAAGTTCTGTGAGTCTGTTCATAGGATTATTCGTTCAATGCCTTCCAGATTAAGTCTTTCAGCTTGTCGATGTTCTTGTGTGTCACCGACGAAATGAAGACGGTTTCAATCTTCTCGGGCAGTTCCTTCGAGAGCATTTCCTGAAGTTCGTCGTCGATGAGGTCGCACTTGGTGACAGCAAGGATGCGCTTCTTGTCGAGCAGTTCGGGGTTGTACTGCGTGAGTTCGTTGAGCAGCACTTCGTATTCGTTGCGGATGTCCTTGGTGTCGGCAGGTACCATAAACAGCAGTATGGAGTTGCGCTCAATGTGACGCAAGAATCTAAGTCCCAGACCTTTACCCTGGCTTGCACCCTCGATAATTCCTGGGATGTCGGCCATTACAAATGACTTGTAGTCGTGATATCCAACGATTCCGAGGTTTGGAACCAAGGTGGTGAAAGGGTAGTCGGCAATCTCGGGCTTAGCCGCCGATACAACCGACAAAAGTGTTGATTTGCCGGCATTGGGGAAGCCGACCAAGCCAACATCGGCAAGCACTTTCAATTCGAGGATTACGGTCTTTTCGATTCCTGGTTCGCCTGACTGTGCGAATTTTGGTGCTTGGTTGGTTGCTGTCTTGAACTCGGCGTTGCCAAGTCCACCGCGTCCGCCTTTGAGGAGGATAATTTCCTGGTCGTTCTCGGTGACTTCGCAGAGCACTTCGCCGGTGTATTCGTCGCGGGCGATAGTTCCGAGCGGCACATCAAGGGTAATGTCCTTGCCGTTTGCGCCAGTACATAAAGCACCGCTTCCGTTAGTGCCGTTTCCGGCGAAGATGTGGCGGTTGTACTTGAGGTGCAGAAGTGTCCACACATTGGTAGTGCCGTGCAGGATAATATGTCCGCCGCGTCCGCCGTTGCCACCGTCGGGACCGCCTTTCTCCACGAATTTCTCGTGGCGGAAGTGCATCGAACCAGCACCGCCTGCTCCCGACCGGCAGTATATCTTTACGTAATCTACAAAGTTTGAGGTGGTTGCCATAATGGGTTAATTGACAATGGATAATTAATAATTGACAATTTATAGCCGCCCGTTGAGCGTAGTCGAAACGAAGGGAACGAAAATCTCTAATCTTAACTTCGACCCTTCGACTCCGCTCAGGGAGCAAAACTTATGGAAGAATTAGTGAACATTTTAACTCCCTTATTTTTAAAAAAGAACCTCGGAACCGAGATTCCGAGATTCTCAATATGGAAACAAATGTATAACTACTTAACCTGAGGCATCTGGTCCTTGAAGAGCGGAGTCTTCTTAACTTCGGCCTTTACCTTCTTGCCACGGATGTCGATGTAGATTTCGGTGCCTTCCTTCCAGAAACCGCGTTTGAGGTATGCCATACCGATACCCTTCTTCATCATTGGAGACATTGCTCCCGAGGTAACATGACCAATCTCGTTGCCTTCTGCATCGTAAACGAGGTATTCGGGACGCGGAATGCCACGGTCAACGAGGATGAAGCCCTTCAACATCTTGCTGGTGCCTTCTGCTTTCAGCTTCTCGTGGTATGCGCGGTTGGTGAAGTCGTTGCCATCGACAAACTTGGTAATCCAGCCAAGACCTGCTTCGATTGGCGAAGTGGTGTCGTTGATGTCGTGTCCGTAGAGGCAGAATCCCATTTCGAGGCGGAGGGTGTCGCGTGCGCCAAGACCTATCATCTTGATGCCGAATTCTTCACCAGCTTCGAGAACAGCCTTCAACAGCTTGTCGGCGTAAGGGTTCTTTGCGTAGATTTCGCATCCACCAGCACCTGTGTAACCGGTTGTTGAGAAGATAACTTCTGGAATACCAGCAAATTCGATAATCTTGTTGGTGTAGTATTCCATGTCGATTACATTAGCCTTTGTGAGTTTCTGCATAGCCTTCAGAGCGTAAGGACCCTGAACAGCGAGCTGGCAGTATTCGTCGGATGCGTTTACGATGTCCTGTCCGACCTTCAAGCCCATCTTTTCTGCTATTGCGATGCACCAGTTCCAGTCCTTGTCGATGTTTGCAGCGTTTACAACGAGGAAATACTTCTTGTCGTTGATTCTGTAAACCAGCAAGTCGTCAACGATACCGCCGTCGTTGTTAGGCAGGCACGAGTACTGAACCTTACCGTCGGTGAGGTCGGCAACATTGTTCGAAGTAACCTTCTGTACGAAGTCGAAAGCCTTGTCGCCGGTTACCCAGAATTCGCCCATGTGCGATACATCGAAAACACCGATGTGTTCACGGCAGAAGATGTGCTCGTCGTTTATGCTAGTGTACTGGATTGGCATGTTGAAGCCAGCGAAAGGTGCCATCTGTGCGCCCTGTGCGATGTGAAACTGCGTGAAGGCAGTGGTTTTGATTTCTTCCATTATGTTATGTCTTTAAGTTTTTAATGAATTTTTGAAAAATTTGGGGCAAAGATAAGATTTTTATTTGAGCCAATTTTATTTTTCTGAAATTATTTTGAGGGGATTTTGTTGCCTGTTGGGTTGATTGAGTTTTGCTTGGTAAATGGTTGATAAAACTATCATTCTATGACATGCAGTTCGATGTTTTGGCATATTGGGTCGTCATTGTAACAGATACCACATAATAAATATGTGTAGCACTTTGGTTGCGCTATGACCTTTGCAAAGCGTATCATGCAATCTCATATAGAAACACTCGAAGGCAACAAGAATAGGGGTATGAATGTATTTGTTTGTACTACAGTAGTTTGAGTAATTTTTCTTTCCCCAAAAAATGGAATAAGTGGTATTTTTTTATCCCTTAAAAATGGAATAAGTGGTATTTTTTTATCCCTTAAAAACGGAATAAGTGGTATTTTTCATCCTTTCAAAAACGGAATAAGTGGTAATTTTTACCCCTTAAAAAATGGAATAAGTGTTTTTTTGTTTTGAGGAAATGAATTCTACGGCTCTGTAATTCGTGATATACGCTTGGGTAATGTTTATCTTCATGATGAGTAGAGGCAGATTGAATGGAAAGGATTTGTTAGTTTGTATGGATAAGCATCTGTTTTGCAAGGTGTTATTATAATTTCCCCCTCCCTGTTTAAAATAAGTCCCACACTCTGTTGCTTTTTATTGCAAATATAAGTATATTTGCAGTTTGGAATAATATGCAAAGAAATGGATAGAAGATAAGAGAATACTAGAAATGAAGAACTTAGATTGAACAATGTCGCATTTGTGGTGTCTTCAAATAATGCTAGGGTTCGAATAATAGAATGTGCGTAATTGTTAATAATGTAAAAATTAAAAACTTGAAAGATGGATGATTTGCAAGGCATACTAGCTAAAAGGAATATAAAAAAAGTTGTTTATGTAGATGATGAGTTAGGCAAAACATCATATCGAGACAATATTAAGGGAAAGATCCGTGAATTGATTGAAATACAAGGCTTGCCCAATGAAGATTATTTGTTTTTTCAGAAACCTGATATTTGGGAAAATTTGTTTGATAAATGGTGGCAGGATGCTTCAATTGACAAAGTCATTCAATTAGCTAAGACAATAAATGTTTTTCAAACGAAGTCGAATATTGCGAACAAGTTAACCGAAGTGTTTCCGTATAATTTCCCAATTGAGTTGTTGTCACCAGAACAATTTGATGAAAATTATAAAAAGGCACTGATCAAGGATTTGGTTGATAGTAATTCGTATGCCATTGTTTTAATGGATTTTGACTTAGATGGTTATGACAGAAATGGTGATTTATTAGTTGAAACAATTGCAAACTTTAAAAATGTGTATTGTGGTATTTTCTCCCAAACATTTGAAATTGATGCAGAAATAAGTCAATGGAAGGAAAGAGATTTCAATCCAAATGTTTATCCTATTTCCAAAAAACGTTTTGATATTGAAGATTCTAATGATTCAATTATTCAAGGAATTAAGTATGTTATATGGCTCAAACAAATAGAGTTTATTAAGTTAATGGCGAATCAAATGGTTGCCACAGCTTCTGACACTTTAAAGGAAGAATTAAAAAAAATAGACCCGGCAACCTTCGATCGTATGATTATTGCAAATTCAAAGGAAGAAGGATGTTGGGAATTTGATTTTTTGTCTCGCATCATTCAAGTTTATCTGAATAAAGGCATCAAAACCGAAATGAAGAATCTGTTTTCAGATTTTCAGAAAAACACTAACTCATTAAGAGATTTCCATGGTGTCACTCAAAGTGAAAATGTGAATAAGGATATTCTGAATACAATTGAGAAAAATGAAAATTATGATGATATTGAATATATTAATGGCGTTTATAGTGCAATCTCAAATGGTGATATCTTTAAAATTAGGACCGACTACTTCATGCTATTAGCTCAACCTTGTAATTTGGCTATACGTGATGATGGAAAGCGAACCCACAATTTAGACCAAGCTTTTTTATTGCCTCTTATTGACATAAAAAAGAAAAAAATAAAATATAGCGAAGAATTACTTTATCCGTTTAATGGATTTACACACGTTTACATTTCAAATAGACAAAGAGTGTCATTAACTATGCTTGATTTGGTTGCCTATAATGCAAACGGTGAGGCTGTTATTGATTTCAATATTGATAGTGCCAACTTACAAGGACACGACATAATGCAAGATAATCTATTGAAACGTTATGATTTTATCAAAGAAAAGATAATGGCTATCAAACAATTGTATGATTTGGCTTCAGAAGGAAAGGATAGAAAACAAATTATACAACTTGCAAACCACTTTTGTGTGCCTTTTGAAATGGGGGATGATATTGTTTCGAAGAGACCTAAAGTAAAAGACTCTAAGATAACCTTTAATGTGAAAAGAGTTGGCCGATACAATAGTTATGGAGCTCACGTTTTGCTGCAACAATTCATGAGTTATATGTCACGTCCAGAATTTCCTGGGAAAATAAATCGTTGTTAAACATGAGTACAATGACAGATACAGAAAGCACCAAAACGCTCTTATCGCAGTTGGAGTCCATTAAGGCTAACGGCACGTTAGATGGAGAAAAGGCTGACCGTAGAGAAAATCTTCATCGGCTTTTTATGTATCCTGCAATGATGGTTCCAGCAACTCAAAGTGCTATAATTGAAGCAGTGACGCATGTGGTGCCTAAAAATAGCAATGCAATTGATCCGTTTATGGGCTCTGGAACATCTTTGTTGTCGTGTATGGAATTTGGTTTTAATACTTTTGGTCAGGATATCAATCCTTTTGCCGTGTTACTTTCTAAAGCGAAAACTACTTGTTACGATTTGGGCGGTTTTGAACACTCTCTTCAGACAATTAAGTCGCATATAAGAAATGACAGTAAAACAAGTGTAGATGTTGATTTCGCGACCATTAATAAATGGTTTAACAAAGATATTCAAATCGCATTATCAAAAATAAGAAGAGCTATAATAGCAGAATCAAATCCTGATTACAGAAATTTCTTTTGGGTTATTATGTCTGAAGCAATTAGGATTGGAAGTAATGACAGAACTTCTACTTTTAAACTGCATGCACGTTCTCAAGAAGATATACAAAAAAGAAATGTAAATATTATTGAAGAGTTCTTGAAATTTTGTACAAGGAGTATAGAAGATTTGTCAAACTACCGAAGGAAGTTACAGGAAGAACATTTGTTAAATGGGCACAATTATTCTGGTTCCTCCCAAGTTGTATGGGGAAATACTCAAAAAAAAATCGAAACAGATACAACTTTTGATGTATTGGTGTCTTCACCTCCTTATGGCGATAACCATACAACTGTTACATATGGACAGAATAGTTTTTTACCATTACAATGGATTGACCCTAAAGATATAGTATGCCCTTATGATTATCTAAAAACAGCACAAGAAATAGATAGGCAAAGTTTGGGGGGCAAGATAGATAGAAATTCATTATCTCAAGCAATTGGTACGCTTTTTATGAAATCGCCAACTTTAGCTAGATTCTATAATAGTATTCCAGATGAAAATAAAGAAAAATATAGGAAAACAGTGTCTTTTATTGCTGACTTTGATGAAAGTCTGGATGCAATAATGAAAGTTATGAAACATGATGCATTTTATATATGGACGATAGGAAACCGCTTCGTTGGTGGCAGGGAAATTCCTAACTCTGAAATATTAATAGATTTGATGGGGAATAGAGGTGTCCCATTGTTTTTTGATGCCGAAAGGCGGATTATGAATAAGACTCAACCAAGAAGAAATAGATCATCACAAACAATGGAGAAAGAAAGAATACTCATTTTCCATTGTAAATAGAAACAGAACTATGGAAGAAAAACAAGAAGATACGAGGTTTGATATTAACCCACATGTCATAAGACAACTTGGTGCAGAGTTGGTCACAGACCAGGTAACGGCGTTAATGGAACTTATCAAAAACTCATATGATGCTGATGCTAATTATGTCAAAGTTACCATTGATACCGATGGAGTTTTGTCTGAAGATGAACTTTTCAATAAGAACCATAAAGGATATATTGTTGTTGATGATGATGGATTTGGGATGGATCAGACTACATTATTAAAATCCTGGCTTATTATTTCATACTCAAACAAACGGGAAGTTGATGGTGTTAAGCCTAAAACACCCAAAGGTAGAACGCCTCTCGGTGACAAAGGATTGGGTAGACTTAGCACACAACGTTTAGCTGATATCTGCGAAATATTTACAAAGAAGAAAAATGGTGATACTCTGCATGTGGGTTTTGATTGGAATGATTTTGACAAAGCAACTAAGCTATCGGATGTTAATGTTGATTTTCAAACCTCCACATTAAATAAAGAAGAGGGAACAAAACTCGTTTTATTAAATTTGTCTGATAAAAAAGCATGGGAAGGAGATAATTTGGAACGATTCAAAGCCCTAATATGTCAATTGGTTTCTCCATATCAGGAAAATAGACCGTTTCAAGTATATTTGCAAATTAACGGAGAATGCATTAATATAGACCAAGAAAGTGAAAAGTTACACAAATTAAGCATTGCCGATATTTGTTTCAGTTATCAAGACAAATCATTCTGTTGGTATGCTGATATTAGTATGAGAAAATTGATTGGCAACGATTTTGACACATATGAGAAGTTAGTTCTGGCAGACAACGGAAAAAGATTTCTTGATAATTTCTTCAATGACCCCAAAGGACGAGCATCTAACTTCAGAAGAGATGTTAACAACGTTTGGCTTAGAGTTGAACAAAACTTTTCACTTGCATCTATTACCAATCCCAAAACACTATTTAATCCAGAAGAGTATGAGCCAGGCAACTTTAGGGGTCGCATACAAGAATTTTCATTCCAAAAAAATTCCAAAAGTGAAGATTGGTGGTCTTCTCTATATGCTACTTTTGATCAGTACAAATCTTTCATTGAGCCACAAAAGGGCATCAAAATTTACAGAAATGGATTTGCCATTCGTCCCTACGGCATCAATTCAAACGATTGGTTAAAATTAGGGGCAAGTTGGACTGGAGGTTCTTCATATTATGGATTGAGACCCGATAATGTCGTTGGCTATGTTTCTATTGACGAGGGAGTGAATAGTCATCTTAAAGACAAGACAGACCGTGAAGGATTGATTGAAAACGATTATTCCAGAGTTTTCTTTGGTCTATTAGACTATTTTGTCAAAGCTGTAAATCGTGAGTTTGAGAATTTGCGTCGGTTCTATAATGATTTCCGTAAAGAGATGGTGCAAGACAACCAAAAAGTTAAATCAATGTCGGATGCTTTTAATGCTATTCAGGTGCAGGCGACAAAGGGGACGGAGATTTCAAAATCTTACGATGTGGTTCAGAAAAAATTTGAGACCATTAAGAAACGTGTCCAAAATGTAGTGAAATCAGAAAAAGACGGTCTGTTTGCTCAAAGCGAAGACTCTTTGTCTCACCAAATATTACAAGAAGTTTCTGACTTGTTGGAGAGTTCTCAATCCATATTATCCCAAGCGAATGAAGTCCTTAAAAACTCAATTTATCTAAACGAGGCTCTTGTTGTTCTCAAACCAAAACTGGATTCTCTTGAAGAAAATCTTAGAGATATGACAGAAATGGCTTCTTTAGGATTGATTTCAGAAATGGCGTCTCATGACATAGGTCAAGTGGCTGATCGTATGCTTGGAAAGAGCAATGAAATAGAAAAACAGTTAAAGCAAAAAAGAGAAATCACAACTGAGCAGATTTATTCCATTGTCTCCTTCATTAAATCAACGGTCACATCTCTTAGGTCGCAAATGAAGCATTTGGACTCTTCCATGAAATACAACCGCTTAAAAATAGAAGAATTCTCTATTTATGATTTGTTAGAGAATGAAGAGGGACTGTATTATAAAGAAAGACTCAAAAACAATGGAATTGATTTGGCGATTGACAATAGAAACGATTTTGTCATCAAAGCAAACAAGGGCAAAGTCATCCAAGTTTTTGACAACTTGATGAACAACTCTATATATTGGCTGCAATCAAAAGATGTCAATAAAAAAATTATTATTACCATTGATAAACCTTGGGTGTATTTTGAAGACAATGGTCCTGGAATAAACAAGGCTGTTGAAAACACATTGTTTTCTCCATTTGTAACATGTAAGCCAGAAGGTCAAGGAAGAGGTCTCGGGTTGTTCATTGTTCAGCAATTGTTGGATGATAGCAATTGCGACATTGTGTTGGACAAGGAAAGAAATGCTGATGACCGAAGATATAGGTTTTCCATAAATTTTTATGAATTAATCGTGAAATGATTTTGTCGGATGTGATTTGAATAAAAAAAATATGCCAAACAAAAATTATACATTCATCGATCTCTTTGCTGGTTGCGGTGGTCTTTCTGAGTTCTAAGATGTCGATATTAATAGATGATTATATAATATGAATTCTATATTTTTAACCAATTATACAGATACTACGTTCCTGTCGACGTTGCAAGCAAATTTGCGAAAGTGCAAAGAATTTTGTTTTTCCGTTAGTTTTATAAAAAAAGCAGGATTGGTATTGTTAGCGAATGATGTTAGATCTGCAATAGAACGCGGAGCAAAAGGAAGATTGATAACTTCCACGTATCAGAATTTCACAGATGTGGAATCTCTTAATTTTTTCCATAAATTAGCTATCGGTTTTGATAATTTTGAGTGTCATATTGATGATGAATGTTTTTTTGATTCAAGAACATATACAACAAATGGTTTTCATACAAAAGGGTATATCTTTGATTTCGGCAATAGATGTGAAATAATTGTTGGCTCGTCAAATATTACAAGATTTGCTTTATTAAAAAATATTGAGTGGGATTTAGTCGTTGAATGCCAAAAGAATGATGAGGTATATCGGGAAATATGTAATGAGTATAATGATTTGTGGAATCGTACGTTAGCTCTCTCTCAAGAACGAATTAGTTTTTATGCGCAAAAGCTGAATTTTGCAATTGAGCGATGGGATATGGATTACGACATTGCAGAGCAGAAGATAAAACCGAATTACATGCAGCGAAAGGCTCTTAAGGAACTAAATAGAAATAGGGCTGTTGGCGTAACTCGTTCACTTGTTATTTCTGCCACTGGTTCGGGTAAAACATATCTTGCTGCTTTTGACGCATTAAATTTTGCACCAAACAGATTGTTGTATGTTGTTCATGAAGGTTCTATATTGCGCAAGTCTCTTGAAACTTTTCAGGAAGTATTTGGCGGATTAAAAACATGTGGACTTTATACGGGAGAATCAAAAGAATTAGATGCTGACTTTCTTTTTACAACCAATGTAACTATGTGTAGATCATTGGAGCTGTTTGATAAAAAAGAATTCGATTATATTATTATTGATGAGTGTCATCATGCTGTTGCGAGTACATATCGTCAAATTATAGATTACTACGAACCTGAATTTTTATTAGGACTAACGGCGACAGAGAATCGGATGGACAATCAGGATGTTGTTGAACTTTTTGGTAACAATATTCCGTATGAATTGCGTTTGAGGGATGCTATAATAAACGATTTGATTGTGCCATTTCATTACTATGGTATTCGTGATGAACTTGTTAATTATGGGTTGTCAGATTCAGAAGAAAGACGTCTTATCGCTCAAATATCAGACAAAGAGAATTGTGATTTCATACATCAACAAATAGAGAAGCACCGTTCTGGAGAAGGAAAATTGAAAGCCTTGGCTTTTTGTCGCAATATACAGCATGCTCGCATGATGGCTGAAAATATGAGCGAATATTATCATACGGCTTTTTTAAGCGGAAGAAATACTACTGGCGAGCGTATTCGTGCTTATGATGATTTGCAGAACGATAATAAAGATCTGGAAATACTTTTTGCCGTTGATATTTTGAATGAAGGGGTAGATATTCCTGGCGTCAATATGGTTTTGTTTTTACGACCAACGGAATCTAGTACAATTTTTATTCAACAGTTGGGTCGTGGTTTGCGCAAATACATGAACAAGAGTTTCGTAACAATATTGGATTTTATTGGAAATAGTTATAGGCGAAGTGTGCATATTGCACTTGCTCTCGGTAGTTTGTCAAAAGGCTATATTATAGAGAAAAAATTGCTAAAGACAATGGTCAGAAGCAATTTCCGTGAACTTGGATTGGATGATTATGGCGTTTCTATAGATATTGATGACTTGTCAAAAGAAGAAATTCTTAATCATATTGATAAAGAGAATTTTAATCAAGTTCGGTATTTGAAGAAAGATTATCAGAACTTTAAGAATTATTTGAAAACGCCAACCTTTCCTAAGCATATGGATTATGTAAATAGTGATTATGCTCCAAATCTTCTTAAGTTCATGAAGATAAAAATTGAAGGAAAGAAAACGAATTCATACTATGGTTTTTTAAAAGGTATTGGAGAAGAAAATATTCCTTTGTTTACAGATGAACAAATTACGGTAATTAATTACATTTCAAGTTTATTACCGTTGGTTCGTAGACATGAATTTTTAATTGTCAAATATTTGTTAGATGGGATTGCTTCTAAAAATGATATATGCATTAATTTAAAAAATGATATTGAAGGATGTTCCGATGAACAAATAAATCATGCTATACGATTTATGCAAGAGGGAGGCGCAGTTGATTGTAAGGATGGGCAAGTTCATCTACAATGCGAAATTGATACGGAATTCAAAGAGTTTATATCTGATTTGTTGGAATATGGTTTGTCACAGTATTGCGTTAGATATAAAAACGATGAAGACTTCTTGTTGTATCAAGATTATCGTCAAGATCAGGCGCTTCTAAAGATTCTTGATAATCCAAAGCATAATCAGTTGGGAACATATTACAAAAATGGTAATATTTACATATTCGCAGGATTGAAGAAAGACGATTCTGTTCTGGAGCATCTTAATTATAAAGATAAATTCCTTGATAATAAAACTTTTCAATGGGAAAGTGTTGCTCATATTACAACAAAAGAGGAACAACAACAAAAGGATAGTAGAATGGCATATGTTTTTGTTAGAAAAGTTGAATCCGAGAATGGAATAACATTACCATTTACTTTTGTTGGAACAGGTAAATTGAATAATCCAAGGAAAGATGCCACCACAAATGGATCGATTTTGTATGATATTCACATGGATTATCCTTTGCCAGAAGATTTAATGGAAGATTTTAAGTGGACAGAATAAAATGACTATAATAGAAAGACGAAATATAGAAGTTGTAGCAGCCATTATTCACGACAATAGCAATCGAATCTTTGCAACACAAAGAGGAAGTGGAGATTGGAAAGATTGGTGGGAATTTCCTGGCGGAAAAATTGAAAATGGAGAAACACCAGAAGATGCATTAAAACGAGAAATTCGAGAGGAATTAGACACAGAAATAAGTGTAGGCAAACATGTTGCAACTGTAGAGTGGGACTATCCTAAATTTCATTTGACAATGCATTGTTATTGGTGTGAAGTTGTCGAGGGAGAATTATCATTATTGGAACATGAAGCTGCGCGATGGCTTTCATTTGAACAACTATATAGCGTAAAATGGTTGCCTGCCGATGAGGTTGTTATAGATAAACTAAAAGCTCAACTATCCGCAATTTCCGAATAGTTCAATCATTTTTTTTCTCGTCCCAAATCACATTTTCCCCCAAAGCAATAGGTTTTCAAATTCGATTGCGGGGTGGAAAATAAATGGAGAGCTATTTATGAAATATTATGTATTTTTGTGCGATAAAATATGCCGATCCTGTAGCGATAAATAAATAGTATGACTAATGAGAATAGAAACATATTGCTAAAATTGCTTGAGCAACATCAAGAGTCAGGCATGTCGGAGCAGATAGACTACAACAAATTCTATTTGTATTCCATTATCACGCATTCTACGGCTATAGAAGGCTCAACAGTTACTGAAGTTGAAGCTATTTTGCTTTTCGACGAAGGCATTACAAGTAGCAAGCGCACAGTGGTCGAGCAGATGATGAACCTTGATTTAAAGGCAGCATACGAATATGGGATGCAATGGATTGTGCGTCATGAACCAATTACGGTCGAATGGCTTGTCCTGCTTGCATCGAAAGTGATGGCTCGCACTGGTAGTGAGTATCATTCTGCAAGTGGAGACTTTTCTGCTGCAAAAGGTGAGTTGCGCAAACTGAATGTTACTGCAGGATTTGGCGGCAAGTCGTATATGTCGTATCAGAAAGTGCCAGCTCGTCTTGAAGCTTTTTGCGAAGAATTGAACAGACGGAGAAAGGCAATTGACGTGTCGGATGTGAGCGCTATATACGACCTTAGTTTCTGGGCTCATTACGAATTGGTGACCATTCATCCGTGGGCAGATGGAAATGGCAGGATGAGTCGTTTGCTTATGAACCTGCTCCAGATTGAGTTTGGCGTTTTGCCGACCAAAGTGTTAAAAGAAGACAAGGAGGCATACATACAGGCACTAGTGGATACTCGCGAAAACGACGACATAAATATTTTTCTCGATTGTATGTCTCGCCTTCACATCGCTCATCTTCAGAGCGATATAAAGCAATACGAGGTGGCTTTGCAAGATGAAGTGGACAGAAAAGGTGGACAGAAAAAGCAAAAGGTGGACAGAAAAAGTGGACAGAAAACACGCGATGCCATTATCGCTCTCATTTCTAGCAATCCGCACATTACTACTACCCAAATGTCTGAGTCGCTTGGAATCAACCGAAGTGCACTTTCAAAGCATATCAAGCGTATGCAGGAAGACGGCATCATCCGTCGTGTAGGACCCGACAAAGGCGGTTTCTGGGAGGTGATTTGCGATTGATAAGTGATGGTCAACTATAGGTCTTTCCGGATAGTTCATCTATTTCGATCTTTCCCCATTAAAAAACTATCCATTTGGCAATTTTTTTATAAACTTGCAAACTTTTTTAATTAGGAGAATAATAGGATGGAAGCTATATTTACACCCGAATTTTTCAATATGATGCTGATTGTCATGGCAGCAGTGGGGTTGGTTGTGTTTGTTTCGCTTTACTTTGTCGATGCTGGCTACGGCAAGATGATTTCGGCAAAATGGGGACCTGCAATGCCCAACAAGTGGGGCTGGATGCTGATGGAGTGCCCGGTGTTCATTATCGTGCTCTACCTTTGGTGGACTGCCGCACCCGAAGTCAAGTACAATGTACCGTACCTGTTGTTCTTCCTGTTCTTCGAACTGCACTATTTCCAGCGTTCGTTCATCTTCCCGTTCTTGCTCAAGGGCAAGTCGAAGATGCCGATTGCGATAATGGCAATGTCGGTAATCTGGAACCTGATAAACGGCTACATCCAGGGCTACTGGCTGTTCCACCTTGCACCTGCAAATCCAACATATAGCGTGCTGTATTCTACCGACTGGCTCACAAGCTGGCAATTTATCGCCGGTACACTGATTTTCTTCGCCGGCATGATAATCAACATGCATTCCGATCATGTCATACGCCATCTGCGCAAACCTGGCGACACCAACCATTATCTTCCGCAGAAGGGAATGTACAAATACGTCACCAGCGCCAACTATTTCGGTGAAATCACCGAATGGCTCGGCTTTGCAATCCTTACCTGGTCGTGGGCAGGAGCCTTGTTCTTCTGGTTCTCGTGCTGCAACCTTGTTCCCCGTGCAAACTCAATCTACCACAAGTACGAAAAGGAATTCGCGGCGGAGTTTAAGGGGAAGAGACTAAAAAGAATTATACCGTTTATTTATTAATGGGTTCAAGGTTCAAAGTTTAACGTTCAAGGTTCAACGTTTCAATGTGGTTATGGTGAGTTCGCTTATGAGGGACTTACTCATGAGTCATAGGCGCGAATAATCATTATGATTGTCTTTGGGCAATCCATCTGTTTTTGTCTTCCATACTTGGTGCTTTCCCGTGCCATTTGTAATCTCCTTCTATTTCGGGGACTCCTTTGCCCATTGTGGTACTGGCAATTAGAACCTTAGGCTTATCACCTATCATACTGTCGAACGTCTCGACAAGTTCTTCAATGCTGTTGCCATTACATTCGTAAACATCCCAGCCAAACGAAGCCCATTTTTCATGCAACGGTTCCAGTTCCATTACAGATTCGTTAGGTCCATCAATTTGTAGTCGGTTGCGGTCAATTATTGCAATAATATTACTCAATTTATGGTGAGATGCGCTCATTGCAGCTTCCCAGACTTCACCTTCCTGTATTTCGCCGTCGCCACATACACAGAAAATCTTTCTGTCGCACCTGTCAATCTTGTCGGCAAGTGCCATTCCTACGCATATTGATAAGCCCTGTCCAAGCGAACCAGATGCCGATTCCACTCCAGGCAATCCTGAAGCTAACGATGGGTGACCTTGGAGCCTGGATCCAATCTTGCGAAGCGTAAACAGCTCTTCTTTAGGGAAATACCCAGCATTGGCAAGTGTTGTGTAAAGCACTGGAGCGGTATGTCCAATTGAAAGTATCAGTTTGTCGCGGTCTGGCATAAGCGGATTACTAGAATCGTGATTCATAGTATGGAAATAAAGAACCGTAAATATGTCAGCAAGGTCGAGCGAACCGCCGATATGTCCCGAACCTGCTTCGCACAGCGAGTTAATAATGTCGTTGCGTATGGTGGCAGAAATGTCTTCGAGTCGCTTCTGTTCTTTGGCGTCCATCAGTGGATAGGGTATTTTATATTTGTTTTTATTATGTATGCCTCCGGATATTTGGGCAAGAGGTCTTTCATAAGTGCTAGTGCTTCGAAGCGGGTCATAAAATCGCCAACATATACCTCGAAATTAGGCTCTACGAATGTTACGTATGCCTCGTGGTCATCGTCGCTGCAAGCGGTACGTATTTCATTGGCTCTCGCGCGTGAATCTTGTGTGTTTTGCGCGAATACCTTCACTCGGTATCCAGGAAAACCATCTCGCTTTTTGTTTAGCCCTACGCAGGTTTCCATGAAGTTCTTCAGCGAGGCACTCTGTTCTATTTTTACTCTACCGTTATATATTGAGTCGTTAAAGTAGGTTATGCGGGATGGATTTATGTTCTGTCCATACACTTGTATGACGCAGATTGCTATTATTGATAATATTATAATCTTTTTCATCAGAAATTAAATTTTTCGGCAAAGTTATTAAAAAAACTTGAATCTGCTTAAATTCTCCTGATGTTCAACTTTTATTTTTTTTGAAAATATGAATTTCGAAACTTTTACGTGTCCCGATAGTTTTATTGTTGCGCTTCCTTTCGTTAGTGCGTTTTTTAAAGATACAGGATCTTTTACAATATCCTTGAATGAGGCATCGTAATTAATTGTGTATGCATTGTTCGAATTGGGTTTTATGTGTATTTTTTCTTTTTTGTTCAGACACCCGATTGGAATGTTGTTTATTGAAACATTTAATTTTACACCTTTAACATTGAACCCAAAGTTGTTAGGATTATCTATTGGAATTTGTCCGCTTAAGCTTATTCCGCTGAAACTTAAGTTGTTTAGCTTAATGTCTTTCGGCTTGCCAATGCTAATTTCCTGGATGGCGCAGGAGCAAGTACCTAAAGTGATAATAGCAAAGACTATGAGTAATATTGAAATTCTTGTTCTCATCGTTTAATTTTTTTTCGCAAAAATAAAATTTATTTACGACTTACTGAGTACGATTTTATAATTGACGATTAACAAATGATAGGACATATTATGAAAATGTTACTTTTGTTTCGCTAAATTGAATAAGGTTGACAAACAATACCAACTATAGAAAAACAATAAGTTGACAACATTTAAAATAACATTTGCATAGTTTCAATAAAAAGCATATTTTTGAGGTCATAAAAAATAAGTATATGGCAAGAAACGAAGAAGTTAACAATAACCTCAACATATTGGGTAGTGGAACAACCATTGTTGGTAATATTGTTTCGCAGGGCGATGTTAGGGTTGATGGAGTTTTGGAAGGGAATCTGACAACACAGTCGAAGCTTGTAATAGGAACGACAGGTAAGATTATCGGCGAAATAAAATGCAGGGATTGTGAAGTGTCTGGTAGTGTAAGAGGCAAGTTAAATGTTGAAAATTTATTAATGCTGAAAGCAACAGCTGTGGTAGAAGGAGAGATTCGCACCTCTAAGCTTGCGATAGAGCCCAATGCTCTATTTTCAGGGACATGCAGCATGAGTACCGTTGAGCCGTCGGTTGAAGAACCTTACAATGGATAATAAGGAAAAGGGCGACAAGTTCAATTCTAACCTCGGGAAATGGGCACGATATACGTCGTTGGCCTTTGAGATGGGAATTGTAATATTTGCAGGTGCTTTCGGAGGTCTTAAATTGGACGAATATTTTGCCAATTCTAAGCCATGGTTTACGGTTGCATTTTCTTTATTTGCAGTGTTTGCATCAATATATATTGTTATAAAAAGCCTCAGAAATGAAAGATAATTCTCTTGTCGGTTCATTGGCTATGCTTGCTGTTTTTGGTGTAGGGCTGTTTGCTGTGCATTTTCTCCTTGCGCGTGCATTCCCTATATGTGCCGCTACAGGGATTTATGAAGCACATCTTTTCCTTTTTGTGCTTACGCTTGCTGTAATACTTGTTTTGAAATTTATTTTTAGAAAAATGACACAGAAGCAAGGGCTTTTCGGTTACGCATTCATGGCATCTAGTATAGTAAAGATGGCCTTGGCTGTTGTGTTTTTAATCCCTATCATAAGAACTGATTCAGAATATCGGATTGCATACGTGGTGCAATTTTTTTTGCTTTATTTTGCTTATCTGGTTATGGAGGTTGTGATAGTCGCAAAATTGATTAAATCTGAAAATAAATAGTAAATTCTGAATTGTTTTTATATTGTTGTATCCCTGCTTTTTTGAATCATCAATTTTTTTATTTTTTATAAAACAAAACAAAAAAAAAATCGTATAATATTCTGAGTTTATTAATTAAGTTATAGATTTTTAACGAATAAAAATTGATATGGAAGAAGAAAAGACTAGATATTCGCAAGAAGAACTTGAGGAATTCAAGGAAATAATTCTGAAAAAACTTGAACGCGCACAAGCCGATTTCGATTTGTACAAGAGTATGCTTACTAAGGAAGACATGAATGACATAGATGATACCTCGCCGACCTTTAAGGTGCTCGAGGAGGGTCAGAATGTATTGTCGAAAGAAGAGATTGGACGTATTGCCCAACGTCAGTTGAAGTTTATACAAAACTTGCAGGCTGCTCTTTTTAGAATTGAGATTGGAACATACGGTATTTGTCGAAAGACTGGAAAATTAATCCCGAAGGAGAGACTCCGTGCCGTTCCTCACGCAACACTATGCGTGGAGGCAAAACAAAACAGGTAAATAATTTGTTTCGCTAATATTTGAATTACAAATGATTTATACAAAAAAAAGGAGAGCATGCTCTCCTTTTTTTGTAAGACATAACAATAATTATTATTATTTGCAGTTCTTGATTGCAGCCTGAGCAGCAGCAAGACGAGCAACAGGAACTCTGAAAGGTGAGCATGATACGTAGGTCATACCAGCCTTGTAGAAGAATTCTACTGATGCAGGGTCACCACCGTGTTCGCCGCAAACACCAACTTTCAGCTTTTCGCGAGTTGAACGACCTCTTTCAACACCAAGCTTTACAAGCTGACCAACGCCTTCCTGATCCAATGTATTGAATGGGTCGGCAGGTATAATCTTGTTGTCAACGTAGGTGTGAACGATTTCGTTAACGTCGTCACGTGAGAAACCGAGAGTCATCTGGGTGAGGTCGTTGGTACCGAATGAGAAGAATTCTGCAACTTCTGCAATCTGGTCGGCAACCAAGGTTGCACGCGGAATTTCAATCATTGTTCCGTACATATAGTTGATTGTAACACCCATCTTCTTTTCAACTTCAGCTTTAACTCTGTTGGCGATTTCCTTCTGGTGCTTCAATTCCTTAACATTGATTGTCAATGGAACCATGATTTCCAGATGCGGATCGAAGCCTTCCTTCATAAGTTCTGCAGTAGCTTCGAACAGAGCGCGGAACTGAGTTTCGGTGATTTCGGGGTAAACGATGCCAAGACGGACACCACGCAGACCCATCATCGGGTTAACTTCGTGCAATGCATCGATACGGCTCTTGAGTTCTGCCAAGTCCATACCGCGTTCCTTTGCAACTTCACGCTGTTTTTCTTCGGTATGAGGAACGAATTCGTGCAGAGGCGGATCCATAAGTCTGAATGTCAAAGGCTTGCCATTCATAACCTTCAATGTTCCCTTTGCAGCTTCCTTGATGTAAGGTTCGAGTTCGTTGAGAGCAGCAACGCGTTCTGCAGTTGTGTTCGAAAGAATCATGTTGCGGAGCTTCTCCAACGGCTTTTCGCTGTTCTTTCCGTAGAACATGTGCTCGATACGGAACAGGCCGATACCTTCAGCGCCGAAGTTGATAGCGTTCTGAGCATCTTCAGGGTTATCTGCATTTGTGCGAACACCCATAGTTCTGTACTTGTCAACGAGCTTCATGAATTCCTGGAAGAGAGGATTTTCGGTAGCGTCGATCATCTTTATTTCTTCGGCGTAAACCCAACCTTTCGAACCGTTGAGGCTGAGGAGGTCACCTTCCTTGAAAGTCTTGTCGCCAATGTGAACTTCGTTCTTCTTGAAGTCGATCTTAACATCTTCGCAACCTACGATGCAGCACTTACCCCATCCACGTGCAACAAGAGCAGCGTGTGAAGTCATACCACCGCGAGCGGTAAGGATACCGTCGGCAGCACGCATACCTTCAACGTCTTCTGGGTTAGTTTCTTCTCTTACGAGGATATTCTTAACCTTTGCCTTGTTGTACTGCATAGCCTTTTCGCTTGTGAGGGCAATCTTTCCAACTGCACCACCAGGACCTGCTGGCAGACCCTTAGCGATTACTGTGTGCTTCTTTTCGTCGGCAGCATCAAGAATCGGGTGGAGGAGTTCGTCGAGCTGAGCAGGAGTGAGGCGCATTACAACTTCCTTCTCATCGATAAGTCCTTCGTGGAGCATATCGAGAGCCATTGTCAATGCAGCAACACCAGTTCTCTTACCAACACGGCACTGGAGCATATAGAGTTTTCCGTCTTGGATAGTGAATTCGATATCAAGCATATCGTGGAAGTTCTTTTCGAGGATGTTGCGGATGTCGCAGAGTTCCTTGTAGGTCTGCGGCATAAGTTCCTGCATCGACTTCATGTGCTTGTTCTGTTCGTTCTTAGTGTCGTCGTTCAGTGGGTTCGGGGTGCGGATACCTGCAACTACGTCTTCGCCCTGAGCGTTGATAAGCCATTCGCCGTAGAACTGGTTGTTGCCTGTAGCTGGGTTACGGGTGAAAGCAACACCTGTAGCAGAGTTGTCGCCCATGTTGCCGAATACCATTGCCTGAACGTTTACTGCTGTACCCCAGTCGTCCGGAATACCTTCGATACGACGGTAGGAGATAGCCTTCTTTCCGTTCCATGACTTGAAAACGGCCTTGATACCGCCTTCCATCTGAGCGCGAGCATCATCCGGGAATTCGGTTCCGAGAACTTCCTTAACCTTTGCCTTGAATTCTTCGGCAAGTTGCTTAAGTTCGTCAGCAGTTATTTCGGTATCTGACTTGTATCCCTTGTTGTGCTTGAATTCGTCGAGCATATCGTCGAGAATCTTACGGATGCCCTTGCCGTCAGCAGGTTCAATGCCTTCAGCCTTTTCCATAACGACATCTGCGTACATCATAATTAGACGACGGTATGAGTCGTAAACGAAACGCGGGTTGTTGGTCTTCTTAATGAGACCAGGGATAGTCTTTGAGCACAGACCAATATTCAATACTGTGTCCATCATACCAGGCATAGAGCTGCGAGCGCCCGAACGGCACGATACCAAAAGAGGATTTTCGGTGTCGCCATATTTCATGCCCA
>Ga0265299_10002136_pt1 | contig 20805 bp, 13 predicted proteins | sample AusTroGonzalo_MG_4_FD_193485 | JGI IMG/M metagenome (GOLD analysis project Ga0265299, IMG submission 193485) | Bovine rumen microbial communities from tropical cattle in Woodstock, Queensland, Australia - Gonzalo_02 | ecosystem: Host-associated > Mammals > Digestive system > Stomach > Rumen ... | reverse complement strand
CATTTCAATACGCGAAGATGCCGGAAAATGCCGTTGTTGCGCAGGTAAGCCCCGCTGATGTTTCCGCATCCGATCAAACCGGCTTTCAGCATTTGTTTTCTCCTCCTTGATTTCGTTTGGATACATTGCGTTCCTCGATGATGGCATGGATCCGGCCGTACGGCAAACGGTCCGGCATCGTCCCTCCGGCGGGATGCACGGCATGGCGAAACGCGGCAAAAGCCGCCTCGTGCGAGCTCGCGACAGGAGGCGTGTTCGCGCAACGGTCCAAATCGCGCACGACCTGCACGGCAAGGGCTCCCGTCATCGAGGCGAAACCGAGGCGCCCGGCCGCCTGCCGGCCGAATGCGTCCGCGAGCATGCGATTGCCGATCAAAGCCTTGATGTCGAACAGGCTGCCCGTCCAATATACCTTCCCGGCACATGTCATGGTGAAGCTCCTTCCGGTCGGTGTGAATGCTGTAATATACCACAAGTCGGGAAGGAATGCAAGCAAAAAACGGATATCGGTCCTGTGGAACTCCCCTGAAGGGAACGCCCCCCTCATCGACGCGGACAGGATGACGACGGCGGGGCAAAGCGGCACGATCGCATTCCGCGACACGGTATTTCGGCAAAAGATCCACGTGTCAGGAAAAATCACAGGGGGCTTCCGGGCCGTTTTTGAGCTCAGACAAACCTTTTTTTCAAAAAAAATCGAAAAAAGTTTGAAAATCCATTTGACAGAACGAATAATTCGGAGTATAGTATTATCAGGAAGCCAAGATTAATTGGCGGCCGACGAAACAAAAACCGAACCTCTCACCATAGGAGACACGACTAAGAAGACCATCAACAGGACACTCGTTATCGGCGCGGCGCTCACCGCCGCGGTCACTCTCACCCCGGCGGTTTACGCGCGGGAAACGCATCATGAACCTGCAAACGGCATCCAGCTCGCGACCGACATCGTGAACCTCGTGCGGGCCATTGTGGAACCCCTCCCCGCTCCGGTCATCGTCGAAGCACCCCCGACGGTCATTGAAAAGACGGTCGTCGTGGAAAAACCGGTCGTCGTGGAGAAGACGGTCGTCGTCGCCACCGCGCCGAAGGTCGTCACAACCACGCCGACCACGGTCATCGTGACCGGCACGGAAGCGGTGACGATCCCGGAATACAGCTATCTCCTTTACGAGGATGAGTACATCCCGTATTACGAAGGCTGGATCTATTATCGCGACATCTGGCACTGGATCGGCGCAGAGCCGCGTCCGCCAGCACCGCCGAGGTGGAAGCCCGAGGCGCATCATCATGGTCCGGGACACCGCAAGGTAATCGTCCTGCCCGAACGCCGTCATGCCCCCGTGCCGGTGGTCCGCCACGAAGCGCCGCGCCGCGAACCCGTTGTGGTCCGCCACGAAGCGCCGCGCCGCGAACCCGTCGTCGCACGCCATGAAGCGCCCCCTCGCGAAACCGCACGCACGGTAGTCGTTCGTCCGGACAGGAAAGACGCGACTCATGCCAATCCCCCGAAATATGATGGTCCGAAAAAAGCCCGTTGAACTCCCGTTCTCCAATAACTCCTTGGCTCTCCGGCTAAGTTAGGGGACAGCCCCCGAAGTCGCACCGGACTTCGGGGGCTGGTTTCTATTCCGGGACCGAGGGAAAAAATCATTGATGCCCAATTCGAAGCCGCGGAAAAGGGGAAGACCAATGGTTTTTGAGCCTGTTTATTGTAAACTTATCCGAGCGCGTTGATCCGAAACCGAAAGCTTTCCGTAATTTTTCCGTAATTTCTGCTTCCAGTGGCCTGTTTTGGCGGGTTTTGGCAGGATGGGGCGCGTGCTGCCGGAGAAAAGAAAAACCGTCGGAAACGAACTGGTTTCCAACGGTTTAGCTTGGTGCAAAATGGTGGGCGTAGTAGAACTCGAATCTACGACCTCCACGATGTCAACGTGGCGCTCTAACCAACTGAGCTATACGCCCTCAACTTCAAATTGAGAATAGTATTTACTATACCATCGATTTGCGGAAAGTCAAGTGCATATTCTGAAAAAAGCCGAAAAAAGGGGCAGTTCCGGTTCATCATTCCGGCTCCCGTCCTCGGGAGATTACGGCCGGAGATGAACGGAAACTTCCAATGGCGTGAGCCGGCGTCACACGCCGAACCGTTTCAGCTCGCTCAGGAGCTCGTTCAATTTCAGCGGCTTCGCGATGTGCCCGTCCATGCCCGCCTTCAAGGACTTTTCCCTGTCCTCCTCGAAGGCGTTGGCGGAGAATGCGAGGATCTTCAGCTTGTCTCCGCCCGGGAGTTTCCGGATGATGGAGGTCGCCTCGTATCCGTCCATCACCGGCATCATGACATCCATCAGGACGAAATCGTACGCGTCGATCCCGTTCGCCCGGATCATATCGACCGCGAGCCGTCCGTTCAGGGCGGTATCGACGGCCATGCCCTGCTGTTTCAGTTGCAGCACCCCGATCTTGAGGTTGAGCTCGTTGTCGTCGACCATCAGGACTTTTTTGCCTTTCAGCGAGACAAACTGATCTTCCGCGTCCGCCTGATCGGGATTTGCTTTTCCGCAGAGCTGCAGGAGGACTCTTTGCAGGTCGGACGGGAAGAGCGGTTTCGAGATGAACCCGGTCACGCCGGCATCTCTCGCTTCCTTTTCGATGTCGGACCAGTCGTATGCGGTCAGGATGATGATGGACGCGTCTTCCCCGACGACCTTGCGGATGCGGCGGACGGTCTCGATCCCGTTCATATCCGGCATCAGCCAGTCCACGATATAGACTTTGAAGCGGTCTCCGTGTCGCAGCGATTCCTCCGCGCGGACGACGGCTTCCCTGCCGGAAACGCACCATTCGCTGCGCATCCCGACCTCGCGGAGCATGTCGGCGATGCTCTGACAGGCGTTGATATCGTCGTCCACGACCAAACTGCGCAATCCTTTCAGGTCCGGGATCGTGGGGTCGGACACCTTTTTGTCGGCGATTCTGAAATCCACCGAAACGACAAATTCGGTCCCTTCGCCTTTCTTTGAGGTGACGGAGATCCTGCCGCCCATCATCTCCACGATGTTCTTGGTGATCGCCATGCCGAGGCCGGTGCCCTGAATCCTCGAAACGGTGGTGGTTTCCTCCCGGGTAAACGGATCGAATATCGTCTTTGCGAACGCCTCGCTCATGCCGATGCCGTTGTCCCGGCACCGGAATTCGAACGTCGCATAGCCCGCGTCCGTTACGGCTTTCTGCACGATCCGCAACGAGATCGTCCCGCCCGGATGCGTGTACTTGATGGCGTTGGAGATCAAATTGAGCAGCACCTGATTGAGGCGCAGTTTGTCGCAGTACACCCGTTCGTTGCGGACGTCCACCGTGTCGATGAAGAAATTGTGCTGCTTGGCCCGGATGTCCGCGTGGACGATGTCCCGGAGCACATGAAGGATATCCGAAAGAGACTCCTCTTTCTCGTGCAGGGTCACCTTGCCGGATTCGATGCGGCTCATGTCCAGGACATCGTTGATCAGCGAGAGAAGGTGTTCCGAGGAGCGCGCGATGGTCGTCAGGTACTCCTGAACGCGTTCCGTGTCGTCGATGTGGCTGGCCGCGAGTCCGGTGAACCCGATGATCGCGTTCATCGGCGTGCGGATGTCATGGGACATGTTGCTCAGGAACGTCGTTTTGGCGCGGTTCGCGGCCTGCGCCATCTGCAAAGCGTCTTCGAGTTCCTCCTGTTTCTTTTCGAGCTGCTGTCTCTGATTTTCAATGGTCTCGGTGTTTTCCTTCAGTTCCCGGTTGATCGCGGCCAGTTTCCGTTTGCTGATCTGGGAACCGATCAGGGCCATGGTCAGCGCTGCCAGGATTGCGACCGTGGCAATGACGCTCAAGATGTGTTCCCGAAGATAGTCCATCAGGGAAAATGTGTAAATGCGTCCTGCATAGGAATACGACGTCTGATTCATAAACTCGGGACTCAGCATCGTCAGGCCGCGGTCCATGAGCAGCATCAGCCCGATGTTGTCTGCCGCGAATGCCATGTGAAAATCAAAGCCGTTTTTGGCCCGTTCCGTCTTAAGGGAACGATATTTTTTCGGCCTCAACAGCGCATCGGTTCTGAGTCCGTTCAGGAAGGTCCCGTCCGAGGTCCCGTTCAACAGACCGTCAAGACATCCGCGAATGTCGTCATAGAACACGATTTCCGCGTGCGGATAACAGTCTTTGCTGTAATAAAGCTGCATCAGATTGTTCTTGTTGACGCCGATGCGCTTATCAGTGCCGTCCCCGAAATCATCCCGATATGCCAGATCGCTCACCAGCGTCGAGATAATCTTTCCGCCGATGATGTGATAGTCGTGTTTGACCGAATTGCTGATATAGGCGGGAAGCATCAAATCGATTTCTTCGGATTCGACAGCCTTGTACCCTTCATCCTGATTGAAATAACAGACAAACTCAATTTGAAGTTCATGTTCCAAATTCAATTGTTTGATGATTTCCTTGACCGCTTCGATCCCCGCGCCGGCCGGGTTGCCGCTTTTGTCCAAAGTGGAAAATGGGAGATAGTTGTCGAAGAAACCGACACGCAAGACCTTGTGATTCGAAAGCCATTCCTTCTCCAGGGCCGACAGATTGCGGCTCACTACGGTATCCGAAAAGTACCGATCCTGAAGTCTGGAGAAATAGTAAAGATCGTTGTTGAGGATTTCATCCTGTGCGAGGTTGATATCGGCAATCAAATCGGCTCTTTGCTTGTTTGCAACAAGGAAGAATGCGGAGGAACCGATTCTTTCAATTGCCGAAAAATAGGGTTTCGCCTGAAAATTGACTTCCAGGTCGAAATCTATCTTCCCGGCTAACAGATCGGCCTCTTTGTCCGGAATGTTTTCGTATTCGACGATCTTGAAATCCACCCTCTTTTTTTTGCACCATTCTTTCAGAAGATCAATCGTCATCGTTCCGCTTGTGACACCAACGGTCTTGCCATTCATGGACGTATAGTCGCCGGGAGTGATGGACGTATTCTCATCGGAAGTGTACAGATAGTAGAATTCATGCCCCATGGGATCGTCCGGGAACAAAATGACATTTGAGCGTTCTTCCGTGAAGCTGATATCGTAGAAGAGATCCACTTCTCCCGCCAGGAGCATTTTTATGCAGTCGGAAAAGCTTTCACACGAAACGTATTCGATATTCCATCCTGCGTATGCCCCGATCGTCTGAATAAACTCATATGCGTAGCCGGATATCGGATTGTTTTCTTCATCCAACACCATCAGCCGATCGAAAGACAGGGCGGGAATCCGGACGTCTTTCCGCTCTTTATTATCCGCGCCGGAAAGCGCCCCGGACAGAAGAAGCATCATCATGCAGAAAAGCGTGACGGCCCAATGGAATCGGATTCCAAATGATCTCCGAGTAGTGCTATTTATCAATTTCAGACTCATTGAAACAAGATTCGTTTTTGTGCGGCAATGCTATAATATAGAAGATTGTTTTGCATAAATCAAGCGCAACAGCCCAAAAAAAGGTGAATTATTCTCGGCCGATTGCGAAAAAAGCTCACCATCTTGCGCAGGCGGCAATCGCCAAAGGAAGGTACATGAATACCAGAGTCAGCCTTTGCCACAAGCCTTCCCGATCGACGACCGTGTTCCTGAAACCCGGTTTGTCGGACATGACAAACAACGAGAAGAAAACGAGCGCTATGACAAAGCTTGCGGCGCTTATGACGCCCATTGTCATGTTGTGATCCTTGAAGTGAAGGATCGCAACCAGAAGCGGCACAAATAGAAACAGCACGAATCCCGTCACCGAACCAGCCCCGTGGATCTTCGATGCGACCGTGACGACATCCCTGGACTCATTCACACTGAAAAAACAGGTGAAGATGCACGCCCCTACCGCAAAGATCGCGATGAATACGATCATTACGTCGGTGATCCCGCCCGATATCCGGTGGAAAGACTGATGGATCGCAGGCAGCGCCAGAAGGAACAGAATGCCTTCCATGAGCATCCAGATATTGAACGGGATCCTCACCGGGCTGGAAGGACTTCCGAGCGCGCTGATCGACATCTTCGAACCGTTGTACCCACTGTAGAACAGGGACAGAAACAGCGACACCAGAAGGTCTCCGGCCATCGCAATCAAAAGAAAGATCCAGCCGCAAGAACGAAGCCTGTCCATACGTTTTCCCCCGTCGATTCAAGCTTTCATGGATTGCAGCTTAAGTCAGAGGGCATGTCCGCCGGACACTTTGATCACCTGTCCCGTGATCATCCTTGCCTGCCCGCTTGCCAGAAACAGGATCGTTTCGGCAATATCCTCCGGCCGGATCAATTCTCCCATCGGGATCAACGGGATGACGGATCGTTCCAGATCGGCGTCGATCCAGCCGGTTTGCGTCGGGCCGGGCGCGACGCAGTTTACCGTGATCCCGTACTTCGCCACCTCAATAGCGATGCTCCGGGTAAGCGCTTCCAATGTAGCCTTGCTCGCGCCGTACGCGATCTGCCCCGCGAAGACCTGGGATGCGTCAGTGGAGAGATTGATAATCCGGCCGCAATCGCCGCGGTGACGGATCATTTCCCTTATCATCAGGATGCTTCCCCGGACATTGACCGCAAACGTGTCGTCGATCACATTCCGGGTGATCTTTTCGATCGTATCGAGACCGTCCATATCCCCGTCAGCCGCATTGTTGACCAGAATATCGATCCTGCCGTACCGCTCCAGAACCGCCGAATATATCTCCCTCACGGCGTCCTCGTTGGAAATGTCGCTCTCCAGGATCAGATGATCGGCGTTCCGTTCTTTGAGTTTGCGGTCCACGGCATCCGCATTCCCCGCATTCGCCTCGAAATACCTGTCCACCCCATTCTCATCCGTTTTGTTCCGGTCAAACTCTCTGGGGATTCTCTTGTAAACCAAAACAACCTTTGCGCCTTCGCGGACGAAAGCGAGCGCCGTCGCCGCCCCGATCCCCTGCGGATTGTTCGCGCCCGTAATGAGAGCCACTTTGTCCTTTAATCCGTAATCGGCCATCTGTTTTTCTCCTCAATTCCCGATGAATGCCTCAGGTCTGTCCGGCAAAAACCGCGGGACATGGCCGGCGAAGCCGGTCTCAGCGCGGGACCTGGTCCCGCTTCCGTTCATTTCTTCTTCAGAGCTGCCCCGCAGGAAAACGCCTGTCCGACCACGTCTCCCATCAGACGGTAAACGTGCTGACATGGATCGAAGCAGACCGGCTTCATTTTGGACGCATCCGGCTTGCCGTCCGTCAGAACGGATTCCTCGACGGCGCAGTTGACGATGCGCCCCACCACGTTGCAGTTCTCCTCGCTCATGGAGACGAGCGTGCATTCCAGCACGAGCGGGAGCTCCGCCATCACCGGAGCATCCACGAATCCGCTTTTCCCGGCGGTAAGGCCGGACTTCGCCGCCTTGTCCGCCACGTCGTTGCCGCTGACGATGCCGAGGTAATCGCAGGCGACCACAGTATCCGCCGTGCCGAAAGCGACCGTGAACGCCTTGCGCTTTGCAATGTTAGCCCACGTCCGGTGGGCTGTATCGATGCAGATGGTGATCTCGTTTTCCAGCGTAATCCCGCCCCAGGCGGCGTTCATCATGTCCGGCGAGCCGTCCTCGTTGTACGTGCCGATCATCAGCACGGGCATCGGGAACATCCAGTTCTTCACTCCGAAGTTCTTTTTCATGGCGTTTGTCTCCTGATATTTGATTCGTTTCAGTTCGTTTCGAGTTTGTCTCCGTTCAGATCCACGCCCATCTTCTCCGCCATGCAGGTCAGACTCTTCTCGTACTGGCGGCGGTCGATGGCGCCATGGGCCAGGAACGTATCAAGCAAATCCTTCTGCTTGTTGAACAGGGTGCGTTTCCGTTCGTCCGGCGGGATCGTCCGCCAGTCGGTTCCCAGGGTTTCTTTCAGGTCGATGCTGTTCATTTCCGCCTACACATGTCGAGTTTTTTCCGGATGAGATTATAATACACCCGGATGGGAATGAAATCAAGCGGGATTTGCACCGATTATCCGTAATATGGGCGGGGGGCGAAACCAATTCGATATTCGGCCTGTTGCCGCCGCGAAACAGATGATTGCATTCTTTTCATTAATCTCCATTTGACATTTGAGTCAATCGTGTATATATTATGCCACGATATGGGCGTCTCCATTTTCAACAACCTCAAAACAACGGCGGTTCCCTCCGCCGGATAAGGATCATCAGCATGAACTTCCGCTCCTGTTCCTCCCTCATTGCAGCCGCATTGTTCGCGCTGCCCGCTGTCTTTGCCCAGGCACAAACTCAGCAGCCTCGACAGACCCAAACGCAACAGCAGGCCCGGCAGGGCCAAACCCGCCAGCAGGGCCAGCCGGGACAAGCACAGGCCCGGCAGGGCCAAACCCGCCAGCAGGGCCAGCCGGGACAAGCACAGGCCCGGCAGGGCCAAACCCGCCAGCAGGGCCAGCCGGGACAAGCACAGGCCCGGCAGGGCCAAACCCGCCAGCAGGGCCGACAAGGGCAAATTCAGCAGCAGGCCCAACAGCCCCAGCAGGCTCTGGACCCGGAAAAGCTGCTCCTGAACGACAGACAGTATTTCGAGCGTCCCGGTGTCAATGTCCTGGTGTTCAGCAATGCGTTCACGGGCGGGTTCAACGACGAGAAAAACTCCGGCATCGAGATCATTCACCATGGCGTGAGAACGGTTCAGGGCGGCGCCGTCAGGCTCTCCAAGACCCCCGAGCAGTGGGACCTGGTCCCCGCGTCTCCGCAACGCAGAGTATACCCGGAAAACAACGCCATTGAAGTCACGATGCGCTTCAACGACTATAACTTCAATTCCCGTGTCGTGGTCACGGGAAAAGGAAGCGCCGTCGAGATTGCGGTCTATCTGGATGCCCCCCTGCCCGAATTCCTGGAGGGAAAAGCGGGGTTCAACCTTGAGTTCCTGCCCTCGCAGTATTGGGGCAAGACCTACATCATGGACGGCCGGTTCAACCGCTTCCCGCGCTACGCCGTCAGCCAGACCGAGGCTGTCCCGAACGAGGAGAAGCCCAGGCAGTACAAGGGTTTCCGCACCTACGACGACCGCGGAACGGGCAAATTCGTGGACCCGCTCCCGCTTGAAAAGGGGAAGACCATCGTAATCGCTCCCGACGAACCGGAACGCATGATCAGGATTTCTTCGACCGATTCCACGCTGGAGCTCTACGACGGCCGCATCCTCGCGCAGAACGGCTGGTTCGTCCTGCGGAGCGTACTGCCCGCGAAGAAGACCGGCAAGGTGGTGACCTGGACCGTCGAGCCGCACGCCATTCCGGGGTGGATCAGGGAACCGAACATCGGGTTCTCGCAGGTCGGATATGTCCCCTCGCAACCGAAAATCGCCGTGGTCGAGATCGACAAGAACGACAAGCCCGTTGCAAACGCCGCGATCTACAGGATCAACGACGACGGAAGCGAGAAGCTGGCCTACCAGGGCAAGACCTCCGTGTGGGGCACGTATTACAAGTACAACTACGTGAAGTTCGACTTCAGCCAGGTGAAGGAGCCCGGCATCTACTTCATCCGCTACGGCAAGTATAAATCCGGCAACTTCATCATCGACGATTCGGTCTACAACTGGATGACGGACGCCACAAGCGACGTCTGGATACCGGTTCACATGAACCACATGACCGTGAACGAGGCGTACAGGATCTGGCACGGAGAGCCGTTCAAAGAGGGCTATCTGCAGGCTCCGCCGAGCGATCACTTCGACGGGCATTTCCAGGGGCAGGAAACCGCCGTGAAGCCCGACGGCACCCACTACAAGCCCTACGAACCCATCCCGGGACTGAACGTGGGCGGGTACTTCGACGCGGGCGACTTTGACATCGAAACCGGCGCGAACATCGGCGTGGTCCGCAGTCTCGTGGAGGCATGGGAGCTCTTCCACAACGAACGCGACGAGACATTCGTGAGCGAGGAACAGCGCTATGTGGACCTGCACCGCCCGGACGGAAAGCCCGACCTGCTGCAGTACATTGAGCACGGCGTGCTGAATCTGCTCGCCCAGGCCGAGCAGCTCGGACACATGTCCCGGACCCTCTCCAACTCGGTCCTGGACAACTATCATCATCTGGGGGACGCCTCCACCATCACCGACGGCCTGCAGTACGATCCCACACTCGCCAGGTTCGAGATATCGGAGGACGGCAAGCGGAGCGGCACGCCCGACGACATGTGGGCATTCACCGGCAGCAACAACGGCCCCGACCCCAATGCGGCGGCCATGTTCGCAGCCGCGGCACGTGTTCTGAAAGGCTACAACGACGAGCTGGCCGAACGGTGCATGGTGCAGTCCAGACGTCTTTCGGGCGATTTCGGCAATTCGAACAACCGTCGCGGCATGGGCGGCGGCAATAATATGGGACTCAACCTTCAGCTGTACCGCACGACCGGCGAAAAGTCCTATCTCGACCGCTTCGAGCAGCAGATATGGCTGGACCTGAGCCGCAATGTGAACGGCAGCATCAGGACCGCGCTCGATGCCGTTCCCTATATGGACGCCGAGTACAGGCAGAAGCTCGCGCCCTACGTGTCCCAGTACAAAGCGTACATGGACCGTTTCGACACGCTCAATCCCTACGGCGTGCCCATCGGCGAGGGCAACTGGGCGGGCAGCGGCTCCGTGGTCAGCTTCGGCGCCACGGCGTGCCTGGCTAACCTCTACTTCCCGGACATTATCGACAAGAGTTACGCCTACAAGGCCGCGGCGTTTATGTTCGGCTGCCATCCGTACCACAACTATTCGCTGGTAGCCGCCGTCGGCGCCGCCCGCCCCAAGGAAGTCTTCTACGGCAACAACCGCGCCGATTTCTCGTTTATTCCGGGCAACGTGGCTCCCGGACTGCTGTTCCGCAGGCCCGATCATTTCGAGAACTTCGACGACTGGCCGTTCCTGTGGGGTCAGAACGAGGGTACGATCGCGGGAAACTGCAGTTACCTGATCTTCGGCGAAGCCTTCAAGACCATGGTAAAGAAAGAATAATAGTGTCCTGATTCATTCGATCCTGACGGATTCCATCAGGCAGGACGACAGGACAAAAAAAAACGGTGGTTACCGTTCAGGCAGCCACCGAATTTCTTTTTCCGTCGGACCGTGTTCGACGTGTGATATCAGATGTTTTGCTCGGGCTTTTGTTCACTCCGCGAAAAAGGGTTCATAGATCTTCCGGGATCGGAAAGGCGTTTGGGACAGCCGGAGCGGGACGCATCCGGGACGCCGTTGGCGGACGAGTGAATGATTACAGTTTTTTAAGGTGCGCGAACAGGCTTAAAACAGAGGGATCGAAGCGCTTAAAATATACGAGGAATAAAGACACGGAAAGGAATAAGCCCAAACAGATTTGAAGTGCTACGGTCGCGACATGGACACCGAGATAAAAGCCGATCGTTCTATTAGTCAAAAAGATTATCAATCCGCAGAACATGGAAAATGGAATATGGATTAAAAACTTTCTGAATGATATTGTCTTGAAAGTCAGCAAAGGATATGTCTGTATGGTTAAAACGAACAGATAGGAAACAAATGTCGCGACAGCCGCGCCCGTTGACTGATAGCGGGGGATTAACATGTAGTTCAGGATAAAATTGACCACCGCGCCCACAAATACAGCTGAGGAATACACGTAATCCTTGTGGTTCGGGATCAGGACCTGTGTCCTCACGAAATTGTTCCAGGCGACAAGCGGAATGGAACAGGACAGGATGTTGATAATAGCGATCGCCCGAAGATAACCGTCCCCCAGGAAAATGGGGATAAACTGTTCTGAAATACTCGCCAGGCCGAAAGACATCATGCAGCTGATAAAAACGACAAAAACGGAAGAATAATAAAGATACAGCCGAATCAGCCTGTTTTTTTTCGAAGACGAAAGAACTGACATCCGGGATAACATTATAGTCCCGAAGGCAGTGATAAATGCCAGAGGAAGTCTTATCAGTTTATCCGCGTATTCATAGCAGCCGAGATCGTCCATATAACCGTATGCACCAAGCATTGTTTTGTCGATCAGCCGATATAAATGCGAGGCGACAATTGCCGTAAAGAGCACAAACAAAGGCTTGATGTGCCTGAAAGAAGAAACGATAACCTTTTTGTTGACAGTCAGTTTGGGAAGATAAAACCACAAGAGGATTTGACTGAAAAGAGCACTGAGCGATAAGATCCAGGTGTAAACAGGCAGATCATGTTCTGTTTTTACGAAACAAAAGATTGAAGCAACCGTTAAAACTTTGATAATCAGATTTCTGGAAACCGTTATCCTGTAGTTCTCCATCCCCCAGAAAAACCAGTTGACATCGAAAACGGTGCTGAAAATGTAGATGCCCTGAATGTAATAGATGGTTTTATATTTTTCAACAAAAGAGCAGACATACAGGTAATAAACGAGCGTTGTGGTGATAGCGATTACAAAATGGCAGATCACTAATTCCGACAAAACGCTGTTGAGCTGGGATTGCGTCTTTTTCGTTTGGGCAATGGTCCTGTTCCCGTACTGCTCTATCCCGAGCATGGAAAACACGGAAAAGTAATATGCTACCGTAAAAGTAAAAGAATATATTCCAATGTTCGTACTTCCCAATATTCTTGAGACATAAGGGATGGTTACCAATGGTATTATCATCAGTAATATCTGAAATACAGACTGATATGCCAGGTTGGAAAGCAATTTCATTTTAAGGGAAGCGGCAAAGATACTATGTCAGAACAATCTATTATTTCCGAATCGTTGCAGGTTCGATGGAATTGTTCAGTATGTTCAGATTCAGGGAGATCCATTTATCCCTGTGCGAAATCGAAAACGAGGGGCAATGATGATTGATCATTTGCACCAACGAATAGGAATCGTCTATCAACCCGTTCCGCAGGGAATAGATTCCGCCGAGGCCGTTAACCTTTTCCCTGGGAAGAGACAGCAATCGTTTATTCTGTGTTGGTCTGTCTGCAAAAGTGCCGAATTCAAAATCAATGATGTATATTCCGTTTTGCGACAGAAAGATATTGCCCGGCGTAAAATCGCAGTGAATGAAACGAATCCTGCCGAAAAAGGCAATAACATCGCACAATCTCAGAAAAACATCCGAGATCTCTTCGTTTGACATCGTCTTCAAAGCCTGGGAGAAAGGAACTCCTTCTATAAACGATTCGATCACGATGTGCTGATGCCCCAGTTGTATCGTTCCCAATATCTCACATGTCTCGAAACAGGCTTTGGATCCGCTTTCCTTAAGCAGTTGGATATTACTAACCTCAGAATCGATTGCTTCCTTTAAAATGCTTCGCTTGATAAAAACCTTTTTGCCATCCTGCATCCCGACAAAAGCGCTTGTCCCGCCGTGCCATCCTCGAAAATGATACGGTTTGATATCTCTTATATTGAATCTTCTGTACAGAGTTTTGGAATAACAGTATTTTTCCCAAACAAACCACGACACAATGAATCTAACCTTAAACAGCCTGTCTTTTGCTGTTTCCAGGTATCTGTAAAGGCGTCTGCGTATTCTGTCTTTCAGCATATTATCCCTCACTTGCCCCGAAGCGCATGTTTGAGTTTTCTTGCCAACAAAAGCAGATTCCTGTAGATGCCGGCTCTTTGATTGATCTTCTCAAAATTATATCCGACCGTATAGTCTTTCGGCTCGACAAATCGATAGTCGTTTTGCTGCATATATGCTTTGAGTGTTCCAAGCGCACGGTCCGCTTCTTTCAAATCAATGGGATCCATCCCCAAACTTCCGCTCTTCTCTTTGATGCGAACCACATAGTCATCTGAAATTACTATTTTTTGTATCAGCGCATGGTACAGCAGAGAGTAGAGATAGTCGATTTCATTGGGAGAATAGAACCCCTTATTCTGCAATACCCTGTTGCTTAGAATATCTTCCTCCCATTTCCTGTCAAGATAGTTGTCGCCCGAATATCTTAAATCGACATTGACATACGAGTTGCCGATCTTTACTATGTTTTGAACACGGTAGGGGCGGCGTGTCGATTCTTTTCCGTTTATTATCATCTTTGTCGTCATGTAATCCTGACACAGGATATCTATGTCCGAGTGCGCCCCCATCTGAATGTTGTCCGGGAACTCCTCAAAGTTTCGCAAAACGACATATTTGCAGGTATGATTAAGAACATAGAGCAGTTCCTGTATGCTTTCCCATCCATCGGAACCTGCGATATTGTTTCTTATGGTGCCGGAACCGATCAAATCATAATTCAGGTCATTATAACTCTTTCCCAATAAGAGCGTAATATCATGTTCCGATTCTTCCTCCGAATTTGTTGCATGCAGGATATTGCATTTGGCCAGTCTTCTGTATCGTTCCTTAACGTCGAACACATTGATATTGACGGAACTTACACCGCGTGTCGTCACTCTCAGGGAATAAACCGGCGACAGATCCTGAACAATGATTGCGGTAAAGGGACCGTTTCCACATTCCTTCATTTTTTTAGATCCCTTCGGCAATTTTTGTCCATAGAAGCGTTTTAAGTTTTCGTTGAACGAATCCTTCTGCCAGTTAAAATCTATGATCGCCTTGATTGTAAAACGGCTTTTCAGATCATCCAAAAGCATTTCTCTGAAAGAGCATCCGTTATACCAAAGAATAAACAAATGTATCTCGGGTTTGTCTGCCTGAAATACGTTCGCGCATTTGGATTGATTTGTTCGGATCATTTTTATCTTTTACCTTGTGGTAATGATGAAGCATGATGCGCGCACGCGTTTTGAGGCGGGCATTCGCATGTCTTCAACGGGTGTTCCGCATAAAGAAAGAAACGGCGAAATCCTTAATCTCTTTTTGTCTCTGTTAAATCTTTTCATGCCGCGATCGGAAGATTTTCAGACTCGCAAAAGGAAACATTCTCCCATTCAGTATTTTGCATTCATGGGGCATGATCTTTTCTATGCAGAAGCCATGCCTTTTCCATTCAGACTTTTTACATCTTCAATGCAACTCTCGTGGAATTGATTCTCCAAGCTTATCCTTCGACCAGTTTCTTCACATTATCAACAAAGGACAGAGGCGAGTTTTCATCCTTATATCCATAATCCGGTTTGGTTTTGTCAAGTATGAAACTCACATCGATGTCATTTTCATTCTCGAAATACCGCATGAAACCGGGGTTATAATATGCAAAACTCCGAATGCCTTTCCAATTCGTAAGAAGCTTTTTGTTATAATAAACCGCCTCCCAGCACCGGAAGGTTGGGGAAGCTGTATCCTCTTTTAATATCTCCAGGATACAGTTGGAGTTGATTTCATTGGACAGGTATTCGGTATATGGCATTGTCTTGTTGATTATCGTAATTCCATCTGGAAACCGATTTGTTTTTTCGCTGGAGCATATGATGAAATTGCAATCGCACGAACCGCTTAACTTGTTGTATATTTTTGCAATCAGATCCCCTCTGTCTTTTACTTTTCCAACAAAACAGATGTCGCTCTTTTTGTCTTTCGCCAATTCATCCTCTTTGTATTTTGAGAAAAAAGCTGATGTATATCGGAATCCATATTTTTCCACATCTTCCACATTATAAGAAAAAATGTAATCAAACTCTTCCTTGAGCCTGTCCACCGACAAAGAACCAACCGTTTCCTTGAACTGAGTGATCGTATCATCCAGATACAGCACAGTGACGATATCTTTGTGTTTCCGTTTCAGCCATCGTAAAAGATCCGAGTCATACCACCATTCATAAAAGATAAATATATTTTTCGAATTCGGATGATATGCTTTTTTGAAAAGAGACTTAAACCAGAAACGCTTCAATGGCATTGGAAATAGAGAGTTGACCCTTAAGGAAAAGCATAACTGAAAGAAGAAATTGAAAATCCTGCTTCTGTAAACCTTGTTTTTATAGATCACTTTTATTTCAGGATCATTCCCTAAATCGCAAAAGAAACTCTCTATCAGCAAAAAGAATGTAATCTTTGTGTTGTTCATTTCTACAAATCTCTTTTAGCGCATTGCCGTTGCTGTTTTCACGTCGTCTCCGGGAGCCTGCCGACCATTCGGAGAGGAACGAAATCCGCGCCGACCGGACAATACCCGGATAGACCTTCGGAGTTCATCTCCTCTTCGGGAAGACATCCCGGACTTGACAAAACCGCCTTTTCAGGAATTTTTATTTACGAACAAACGGATTTGGACAAAATCTTTCCATGCCGCAGCTTCGTTGCGGGAATCCGAACCCCGCAACGAACCCGTCCAAACACAATGGATCACTTTTCAGTTTATACCGAAGAACGTGACAGAGATGTGTTTCCCGGAAACAAAAAAACTGTACAGACGCGGAGCTCCCTAACGACGAGAAGCGCGGTTGAATTTCCCGGAGATTGATATCCGCGACTTGCGCCCGCAACACACGCGCAAGAAGGCACATTGTCCCCGATGTCATAAGGCATCGGAAGAAAAGAAGTCGTACAGGTTACGGCAAACATGCGGAATTCCTTAAAGAGCGCCCGGGCGTGCCCTGCTGATTGTCATGCACAGCGATGTAATAATATAGCCCTGCTCCGGCAAAAGTCAAGAGATGACGAACCAATATCCTGAAAAATGGAGCGGATATCCCGTAACGATCCTTGAAGGTCAGATCAATGGTAAACTAATATCACTTTTTTTGTTATAGGATGAAGAAAACGAATATTCTCCAAATCGAAAGATGGCGTCCCCCGGACAAGATAACAAGCTGATTCTTCCAGCTCTTATCAGGAAAATGATGGACAAAAACGAAATGCGGAAGCGTTCCTTCCAGGAAACGTGTCATATCGTCGAGACACTCCCCGCCCGGCAAAAAAAAAGAACAGGATTGCCTATCCCGATTCATCCCGGGCGCCGGATTGGAGGATGAGCTTTTTCCGTCGTTTTTCCGACATCGTCAAAACAGGCGTCCTCTGTCCATTCCGGCGCACGACAATTTCCGGGCATACCGCGACGGTTCAAACGACCGTTTTTGCCCGATCGATTCCGCGACGGCCCGTTTTGATGAGAGTCGAAAAATGGCGAAACACGCTGGCGCGACGACGGAACGGCCCATTCCGCAAACATTGAACGGTATCACCGCCGGACCACTGCCGCATGGATTTCCGGTAATACTGTCCATTGTCATCAATGCGACGGCTTCGCCTGCCGGAATGCCTCAAAACCGGCATCCGAACATCCGGTGCGGCGCCTCCCGCCGGCATGGTATTCATCAAGGGTTCCCCCCTGGTACATCGATGCCGTCTTTTTCGCCTGATCGCATTGGGCTGTCATGCTTTTTCCCCGTTTTTCCCGCCGGAACCGTCGGAAGATCACTTTTTTTGAGGAGATTTTGTTTTTTTATTTGAAAACACCCGGACTAGATGCTATATTATCTGAAACCGTTTTTATGGTGGATGTAGCTCAGCTGGTTGGAGCGTCTGACTGTGGCTCAGAATGTCGCGGGTTCGAATCCCGTCATCCACCCCATTTTTTTGCTCGGAATCACCCGTTTTGCGATTTCTCGGAAACGGGTGTTTTTTTGTTTCGCGGCATACTCCCGAAAAACGCCTGACGTTTTTGCCTTGTTCTGAGCTTAAAAGCCGTGACGGAAGCGGGACAGACCGGTGTCCGGCCCGCCCGTTCAAATGGCTTTGGTTGGAGCAGAAAAAAAGGGACTCTCCGCGATGAGCGGCTTTGGTTCGAAAAGTGCTGATTAGACTGTCCGAACACAGGCTCAAGCGAACTTGCAGATACCGTTCGTCCATTCCGCCATTCTTTGAAAAAAAGCGGGAACGTCGTTTGATTTTTCTCGATATCGGTGTTATCTTATCGTGGCTTATTGCGGAGGGGCACATGTTCGAGCAGGCTTTTCCAAGGCAAAAGCGATGTGCCCCCCTGAAGGAAGGTTCTGCAAATGAAGAAAATCTGGCTGTTTTTCCTGATCGCGCTGGTTGTTCTGACAGTCTGCATTCTCCCGCTCGGCGGGCGTCCGATGCTGACGCCGGACGAGACCCGTTATGCGGAAATCCCTCGTGAGATGATTCTCTCCGGGAATTATGTTTCTCCCCGGCTGAACGGGGTACGCTATTTCGAAAAGCCCGCGTTCAGCTACTGGGCATTTGCCGTATCGTTCAAGATTTTCGGCATGAACCGTTTCGCGCTTCGCCTGCCCTGCATGTTGGCAATGCTTGCTACTGCATGGATCGTCTTCCTGCTGATGGGGCATTTCTACCGCGATCCCCGCCCGAGGCTGCTCGGAGCGATGGTTTTCGCAGCCATGCCGTTTGTGTACGTGTTGGCGACGATCGCCATCACGGACATGTTTTTGACGCTGTTCGTGACCGGAGCATCCGCCTCTTTTTTTCTGGCGGCACAGGACAATACGGGACGGAGAAAACGTGTTCTGCTGCTTCTGCTCTGCGGCCTCTGCTGCGGACTCGCGTTTCTGACCAAAGGGTTCCTGGCGTTTGCCGTCCCCGTTGTAACTCTGGTCCCGTATCTGATTTGGGACCGCAAATGGAAAAAAACCTTCACGCTGCCGTGGATTCCGCTGGTCGTGCTGCTGCTGACCGCTGCGCCGTGGTGTTTTGCGATTCACCGGCAGGAACCGGACTTCTGGCATTACTTTTTCTTTGAGGAGCACATCAACCGGTTCTTCGGACAGGAAAAGGCGCAGCACGCCAGAAGTTTCTTTTATTTCTTCCCGTTTATGGCCTGCGCTCTTGCGATCTGGGCGCTGATGATCCCGAACCTCTGCCGCGCATGGCGTGGTCAGGTGAAGAATTCGCCGCTGTTGAAGTTCTGCATTTGCGGAGTCGTCTTGCCTTTTCTGCTGTTATCCTGTTCGAGCGGGAAACTGCCGACTTACATTCTGCCGTGTTTGCCGCCGATGGCGATTCTGATCGCGGTGGGTTCGGAAAAGTTCTTTGTGGAGGAGCGACGCGACAAAGCATTTCATCTGACGCTGCTGGTTCTGGCAGTGCTCCTGCCGCTCACCCTGGTGCTGGTCACGATCAATATGCTGACGGGTTTTCCGGATATTCTCTTCATGAAGGAGGACTGGCCGCAGCTTCTTCTGCTCGCCGTGGTCTCGGCGATGTGCCTGACAGGCATGTTCCTGTCCTGGAAAGAGACGGACCGTTACGGGAAATTGTTCCTCTTCCTGATCGCGGTGCTTCCGGCGCTGTTCGCGGCGAACTTTGTCTTTCCCGTCCGAATGAAGGAATGGCAGGCGCCGAATCTTTTCCTGGCGGAAGTCGCCGGGGAGCTGCCGAGGGAAAACACCATCATCGTGACATACCGCCGCCCGTTCCAGGATGTCTGCTGGGCGTTCCGGACCACGGAAGTGCGGATGCTCATAAAACAGAACGAGATTTCCTACGGCATAAGTTATCCGGAGGAAAAACACCGGTTCATTCCGGATTTTCCGGCATTGAAGGGACTCTGCCGGGAGCAGAAAGCGAAAAACGGGCATGTCGCAGTGGTCACCCCGCTGTCGAGGCTGAGCGAATTTGAGAAAGCCATGCCGCAACCGGAACGAGTCTGGAAAAGCTATCCGGGGCTGAAAACCGGTTATGCCGTTTTGCTGTATTGAAGCCGGCGTTTTTCACATCTCCGTTCTGAACACGGTGCAATCTTCAGACGTACGGACAGTATGCCGGCGCGCATCATGGGCTCCCCGGCCGCGAGCCGCGGCGAGAGCGACGATGCCATACCGGTTGACATCAAACTGTTTTTGGCGGCCGGCCGCGGAACATCCCGCGGGGAGACGGGAAGTGCGAGGGCTCAGATATGGTTTGCCACTTCGTAGGCATCCCAGATCGCCTGGTGAATATTCCGGCATTCCCTGCAATCGCCGATGGCGTAGAGTTCCGGGACATCCTGCATGGCCTGGTACAGGGAGGCGTCGCTGCGGAACCCGGCTGCAACGATGACCGCATCCGCCTTCAGTTCGGAATCTTCGCCGTTTCCCTGATCGTGCAGGATCACACCGGAATCCGTGACCTGTTTCGCGAGGGTATTGGTGCGGACTCCGCAGCCTTTGAAACGGACCAGCGCGGCCAGCATATCCCTGTTGGCGGAACAAAGCGGAGCATTGAGCAGGAGAATATCCTTCTTCGCCTCCACGATCGTAACGTTCTTGCCGAAGGATTCGCGAAGCCACAGCGCGACTTCGCAGCCGACGGTACCGCCGCCGAGCACGACCAGATTGTCGCCAAGTCCCGCAGCTTTGTTCTTCAGCACGGATTTCGCATCGTACACGGGGATGCCCTTGCCCAGATCGAACATGCGGGGCACAGCCCCGGTCGCGATGATGAGGACGTCAAACGTCATGCCGCGAAGCATTTCTTCCGTCACGGAAGTGCCGAGATGGATTTCGACCTGCTGTTCCTTCAGGGTATGGACATACCATTGGATCAGAGCGCGGTCTTCCGCCTTGAAATCGGGTACGCCGGCGGGGACGCATGCGCCGCCGAGGATATCTTCCTTTTCGTAAATCACAGGCTTATGACCGCGGATCGCAAGCACTCTTGCGGCTTCCATACCGGCGATGCCGCCGCCGACGATGACCACCTTCTTCGGGCGCAGGACCGGATTGTATGCGAATACGCGCTCTCTGGCGCACTGCGGATTCACGGCGCAATTGACCAGCGAGTAATTCTGGATCCTTCCCATGCAGCCTTCCTGGCAGCTGATGCAGGGACGGATGTCCGCTTTCCGGCCGCTGCGCAGTTTGTTCGCGTAATCGGCATCGGCAAGCAGAGGACGTCCGAGGGAGACGATATCGAT
>Ga0265299_10002135_pt1 | contig 20808 bp, 22 predicted proteins | sample AusTroGonzalo_MG_4_FD_193485 | JGI IMG/M metagenome (GOLD analysis project Ga0265299, IMG submission 193485) | Bovine rumen microbial communities from tropical cattle in Woodstock, Queensland, Australia - Gonzalo_02 | ecosystem: Host-associated > Mammals > Digestive system > Stomach > Rumen ... | reverse complement strand
AAGTCCGGAAGCAAGTTGTTCGATGGCGTTGAAGAAAGCGCCAAAAAGAGCAAGTACAAGTGGATGACACAAGAAGAACTGATAAAAGATGCCGAAAGAATGCGAGTCAAGACCGCCGTCTCAGAATATGCCTTCAAATGGAAAGGCGAAGAGTGGGAAGACGATTCGGAGTTTCTCGCGGAAGCCTATTCCGAATACCTTACCAGCAAGAGCCCGAGAGAGGTGGCAACGGTTGTAGGCAAGATTGTTGATCGGTATATCAAAGACTTGGAGGGCAAAAAATGACAGGAGCCGCACCGCAGTTTACAAAAAGCAAATATTTCGTAGCCAAGCCAAAGTGGCACATGAAGCTCGGAGCGTCCGAAGAAGACAAACGGGCTCTGGAGTCGTATATGAATCCGGATTACGATGTTATTATAGATCACCCGGAGATGGAGAACCCGTATTATACGTGGTCCGGAAAGGTTATCGACAAGGGATGAGAAAGAAGCTTCACATAACCGTGGCGATGAGCACGGAATTCGAAGAAGGGAATTGGTACGACGACCTCGAATTCATCGATCGCGACATTAGGTGCGAGTTGGGATGCGCGACATTGGATTACGACATCGAGAGTATCGAGATAAGAGAGGAACGGAAATGAACAGAGTAGAATTCAAAACAGAGTTCGATAAATATATCGGATATACCCTCAGCATCCTGATGAATCAGGCGGCAAAGACGGGAGAACCGGAAAGCAAAGAAGCGTTTCGGTTAGCCATAGGCATGATACGGATTCTCAGCGAAGATTACGCGAAGTTGGCTGACAATTACGAGGATTTTCTGGAAGCGTTAGAGAAAAGAGAGAGAATCGCCCGTGAGCAGATACGTTAAATTTGAGAAAGGAACGAACATGTGCATCTGTGAACGCGAAGAGTGGTACGAGGGCAGCCGTATCTACTACCTTAACCAGTGGGACCACGGGTACGACTTCCATGAGATCAAAATCAAGTATTGTCCGATGTGTGGGAAGAAGTTAGAGACGGAAGAGGACGACGAGCCGATATTTTTCAATAGCCTTCGAGACGAGGTCGAAAAGATTGTTATTTCGAGACCGGACCCGCTTGTGTTCGACTAAAGCGAGAGGGTAAGACCGTGTTTAACGCAGATAGGTTGCTGTTCCGATTGAACAGTATGAGCGACTCTGAGATAGAGTCAATGATCAAAAGCGCTCTGGACGAGTCCGGCATCCCTTGTTTTGAGGGGAGCGGACCGCTCGACCCGAGTTGCCTTTGCCCGGATTTCAGCGGCAAGTGCAATAATGGGGAAGAAAAAGTGCAATAAAAGTGCAACGCGAGGATCTGAGGCTACTATGGGATTCTATTGCAAATATAAGAGAAGCAAATCAAAACGAAAGAATGTCCGATGCACCGGCTGTAAGTGGTATCAAAAGGTAAAGTGGGAAAAGGGTGACGAGCGGTGGCGGTGCACGTGCTGAAACAGAACAAAAACAAGAGTCCGGGAACGGGCTCTTTTTTAATGCTCAGGAGGCTAAAATGCCGGACAATTCCAAGCTACACAAAGCGAAGAACGAGAAAAACGACGAATTCTACACGCAGTATGCTGACATAGAAGCGGAAATGACCGCTTACACGGAGTATAACCCAGATGTGTTTCAGGACAAGACGGTGCTGTTACCGTGCGACGACCCGGACAGATCAAACTTCACCAAATACTTCTCAGATAATTTCGAGAGGCTCGGGCTGAAAAAGCTGATATCAACCTGTTACGTAAAGGGGAGCGGACAGCAAAGCCTGTGGGGAGAAGAAGGCGAAGGACGCGGAAAGATCCTGACGGTAACCCGCGTAACGGGCATTTCTGGACAGGCGGTCGGTTTTGGAAGACACGGACTATTAGACGGAAACGGAGACTTCCGATCTGCAGAAGTCAGTAAATTGAGGGACGAGGCAGATATCATTGTTACGAACCCGCCGTTTTCTCTGTTCAGACCATTCCTTACATGGATTATGGAATCCGGGAAGCAGTTCTCCATTATCGGGAATCAGAACGCGATCACCTATAAAGAGGTATTCCCGCTTCTGAAGAACAATCAGGTTTGGCTCGGGTATTCCATCCACTCCGGAGACCGCAAGTTCAACGTCCCTGACGATTATCCATTGGAAGCGGCAACATGCGGAATTGATTCTGACGGAAGACGGTTTGTGAGGGTAACGGGAGTCCGGTGGTTTACAAACATCGACCACGGGCAGAGGCACGAGCCGTTGCATCTGGAAACGATGGATTATAACCTGAAATACAATGAAAAGCTGAGAAAGAAGCTTAAGCAGTGTTTCGAAGCCCGTGAATATCCAAAATACGACAACTGTGAAGCGATCGAGGTCCCGTTCACCGAAAGCATACCGTCCGACTACGGCGGGGTGATGGGCGTGCCAATTACATTCATGGACAAGTATAACCCGGCGCAGTTCGAGATTTTGGGGCACGAGCACGATATAGGCGGAGACGGTGGGGACGGCGTGGAGCATGGTCAGTTCGAGGTGAACGGCTTCGGAGTATTCAAGCGAATCCTGATACGAGCGAAATAATTTGATTCTTCTTGGAATACGATTATTCCGAGGGGAATATTTTATGCGAAAACGAATAATCCTATTCGAAAATGAATATCTGTATTCAAAATGGAATACCGATATGCCGGAAACGAATATCTATATGCGCGACAGGCATATTCGTATGCCTTAAAAGAATAATTTTAAAATAGAACAAAGAGGTAGAGTAATGATGCTGTTGCATGAAAGAGGGTGATTGAATGCCGAAGATCATAAAACCCCAAGCTGGACCGCAGGAACAAGCGCTCTCTTGCGAGGCGGATATTTTGATCTACGGCTAGCCACGCGGGGCGGCAGGCGGGGGGAAGAGCTGGGCTCTTCTCCTCGAACCTATTAGATACAAAAATATAAAAGGGTTTAACGGGACAATCTTCAGAACGCAGCACACCGACTTGATAAAAGACGGCGGCTTGTGGGAAGAATCCGGTAAACTATACAGTCAAATAAAGGGAGCTACCCCAAGACTTGGAGACAAGCAGTGGATGTTCCGAGACAAGAAAGGAAACGTGACTTCAAAGGTCACGTTCTCTTATTTAAATCCGTCGAACATGCAAACTTGGAAAGGCTCACAAATTTGTTTTTTGGGATTCGACGAGCTTTGCGACTTCGACGAGAAATGTTTCTGGTTTATGCTCTCTCGTAACCGTTCTACATGCGGTGTACAGCCGTATATAAGAGGAACGTGCAACCCAGACCCCGACTCATGGGTGCGCAAATTCATCGACTGGTGGATTGGCAAGGATGGCTATGCCATTCAAGAGCGAAGCGGTGTTATCAGGTGGATGATTCGACGCGACGAGAAAATATACTGGGCGAACACCAAAGAAGAGCTTTGGGAACAGTTTGATCTTAAAACTGACGAAGAGAAGCAAGAGCCGAAGTCTGTTACATTTATTGCCAGCTCGATTTACGATAACCAAGAGCTTCTTAAGGTTAACCCACAGTATCTAGGCAACCTGAAAGCAATGGCAGAGGTTGAGAGGGAACGCTTCCTTCGAGGGAACTGGAATATTAAACCGGCTTCTGGATTGTATTTCAAGCGTTCTCAAGTAACGATGGTGACAGATATTAACAAGAAAGATATCTGCGCAATCTGCAGAGCGTGGGACTTGGCTGCAACAGAGCAAAGAAACGACAATGACCCAGACCGCACGGCAGGAGTGCTGATGGCGAGGAAGAGAGACGGGACTGTAGTCGTCCTTGATGTAATAAACCAGACAATCGGAGCTGGTGATGTGGAGAATCTCATCTACAACACGGCTGTTGCGGACAGGGCGAAATACGGGAACTTATATGTTGTCCGAATCCCGATTGACCCCGGAGCAGCCGGGAAAATCGTGGCAAACTCCTATGTTAAGAAACTGATGGGCTTCCGAGTAAAAACAGAGAGAGTGACCGGGAGTAAGATCACGAGATCCACGCCGTTTGCTGCTCAATGGCAAAACGGGAATGTTCAGGTTGTTGTCGGTGATTGGAACGATGCATACTTTACACAGCTTGAATTTTTTCCAGAATCGAAGCACGACGACATGGTTGACGCAAGCTCAGATTCATTCAACGAAGTTGCCGAAAGCACATTTAACCCAAAGAATCTGTTGTAAGAGAGGGAAAGATGAAATACAAAATTGATCTTACAGGAAACAGATACGGAAGACTGACCGTTATCGAATACGTTTATACGAAGAACAGAAAACCGCATTGGAGATGCAGATGCGACTGCGGAAATGAAACTATAGTTTCCGGAAGCAATCTCAGATACGGAGTTACAAAATCGTGTGGATGCCTTGAAGAAGAAAACAGAAAGCGCCACGTAGAAGAGTCCAGAAAGCACGGTGAAAGCTATACAAGGCTTCACAAGGCGTGGACGCACATGAAATACAGATGCCATAATCCAAAAGCCAAAGGTTACGAGATTTATGGTGGAAGAGGAATAACTGTCTGTGAAGAGTGGGATGGCGAGCATGGCTACGAAAACTTCAGCCAATGGGCAAAAAACAACGGGTATGAAGACGGCTTAACGCTCGACAGAATAGATGTAAACGGGAACTACGAGCCAAATAACTGCAGATGGTCTACGGCAGAAACTCAAGCGAACAATCGCAGAACGAATGTTATCTTAACGGCGAACGGGGTTTCGAAAACGAGGGCAGAATGGTGCAGAGAGCGAGGAATTAATTACGGAACGGTCGTCGACCGCATGAAAAACGGATGGACGGCGGAAGAGGCTCTGGAATTTGCTGAGCGACCGCAGAAGAGCGGTGGGAAGATAAAAAGGCACTTTTTTGCAGAAACGGTAGTGCTTTAATCGGAAGGTGATAACTATGGATCACATAAAACGATACAGACAGCGCCGAGCCGCGAGGCTCGGTTTTTCTACGTCCCAACGCTATGACAGCGTGGACGAGTACCGAAGACGTAGGAAAGAGCGTCTGAAAGAGAGGGGTTACCGCGAAGACGACGGAAACCAGAGATTGCCGTTCGGGCTGTGCAAAAGGTATGGTATCGAGATCGGCAAGGATTGGGGACCGAAAGAAGCGTGGGAAGCCCTAGCTGGAAAAGGTATCACACCGGATAACGCTTACGAGCATCTGGAGAACGGCGAAGACCCGGCAACCGGAGAGAAGAAGAAACCAACCATAGAAGCTCGAGGAATGAAGATAACCGACCTCGACCTCAAGAGAATCATGACGGATGACGGTCCAATTTATATCCTTGCAGGAAAAGACGAGTCTGGAAGGCTCGCTGGCGTGATGAAAGGCTATGAGTCTGCGACCAAAACGCTTGCAGAGGTAAAGGAAAGGTACGGTGTTGACCCGAAAGACCTTGATTTAGCTCCGGACGTCCGACAGGAATGGGAAAAGCATGAAGAGAGGGAAAAAGAGTTCGAAAAGAGTGGCGTGACGTTCTGGAGAAAGCGATATCTCAACCCGACCATAGAGCCTGCCGAAAAAGAAGGAATGTTCCGAATCTCCGCAACAAATGAGCATGGAGAGAGGGAAGACATTGTCGGAATGCTCAGACCTGACCAGATTGCATCGTTTTTAGAAAACGAAGAGACCGACCTTAGCAAGATAAAGAACGTGCCGGAAGAGATAAAGAACGCAATAGAAGAGTCAAAGCAAGAGAAAGAACGGGTGGCAAGGGCTTTTGAAGAAAGCACGGTGGAAGTAGACGGAAGAAAGCTTATAAATTTATGCGTGGTTCCCGGATATGCCAACATGTTCGTTCTGAGAGGGACTGACAAAGACGGATATAACAGAATAGTTGCAAAGGCAAACACTTACGAAGAGCTTCTGAAAAGGGCAAAAGATGAATACGGCATCGGAGAAGATAAGATAAAGGATGGAGAAGGTGTTGCCGAGTTTAAGAAGCACATAAAAGATGTGGAAGAAGCGGTAAAAGCCGGAACGCACCGCATGATCGACGATGAAGCTTTTAGTGACTTCGAGGTGACAAACAACGGGGCAGAAGGGTTCGTGCTATATGGAACAGACGTGGACGGCAATCGCAAGAGAATCACGGGATTTTACGATAGATCGGAACTTGACAGATATCTTAAAGACAAAGGCGTAGAAAAATACAAGTACACCGACCTTGTCGGGAAATACAAGGTTCCGGGACTCGAAGTCGCCTTAGCGCGAGCTATGAAGATGCCTGACGGCAAATGCATTGTTAAGTACACAACGTCAGGAAATGAGAAATCCACGTATGAGGCAAAAGACGAGACAGAAGCCATGAATTGGCTTATGGCGAACGGGTTTGACACGCGACACGGATTTGAGATTTGCAAGGCGCTTCCGAATGACGATATCGAAAGACCGAATAACGCGAAGAGTCTGCAGAACTTTGAAGAACACAGAATGGAACGAGGTGCAAGATGCTTTGTGCGAGACCTGAGTCCAGAAGACCAACAGTTAGCGACCGAGATGATGACAGAGATCATGAGCAAGGGAGCGTACCGGTTTGAGAGAAGCACGGACAGCTTCTTTGGAATTCTGACCAAGGGGTATCTGCCGCAACCGGCAATCGGCTATGGCGGATCGGGCGCGGCACAGAATATCGACCTGAGAATGGACGTATCAAACGACTTCTACGGGCACGGAAACATAGGAAAGTCGCAGTACGAGAAGTACGGGTATCTTGGCTTTGACGACGATGTGGAAGACTACCGCGAACAGGGGCTGACAGTTGACTACGGCGGCGATTCTGCAATGACCTATACCCTTAAGAAGAGCGCGATGAAAGACCGGACGACCTATACAATGGGCGATTCTCTGAATATGTGGAACAATGTTTCCACGCCGGGGTATGCCGGAGACCACCCGACCATAGACGGGTTGTCTGCTCTTGGGTCTGAATCCAAAACTCACGACATTCTCGATTACTACCGTGATTATAAGGATGGAGCTATTGACTACACGACATTTATGAACATGGCTTTTGAGGAAATGAGTGGGAACTATCTGGAGCTACAGTTCCACGGTCCGGTAAAGGCAAAAGATATTGAGAAAGTCACGTTCCCGAGCGTTACGGAATTCGAGAATGCGTTTGACAAAATGACGCCGGAGAACCGGAAACAGGCAATATCCATCCTGAAGCGAAACAAGATCAAGATCGGCATCTTAAATATGGACGATGAAATCATGGAAGATGGATGGGACTATATCAGGGAACGCTACGGAGCATGAGGAGGAACAGAGGATGAGCACAATGAGTCCTTTTGCAATGGACAAGAACAAGAAGAACCTGATTATTTTCAGGAAAGACCGTGGTAAGGACCTCGGGCTGTATATCTGGGTATTCCTCAGAAACGACAGAGTCCAGTTTTCGCCGGTGTCGGAGTTCGCGAGATACTCCAAGATCACGGGGGAACCTATGGACGTCAGCGGCAACTATGACGAAGAGATCGTCAAGGGGGCTGTGAACGTTATCCGCAACCTTTCGGAAGAAGAGACGGCGAAACAGATCGACAACTATAACAAACTGGTAGAAGACCTCGGGGGTTCTGAGGCATGGAAAGAGCGAGAGAAGAAAATGCTCGAGCTTGCGGAAAACGCAAAGAGCCAGAAACAGATGGTTTACTGGTATTAAGAAAGTTGGTGTCTCAAATGGATGAACACGCAGTAAAACTGTTTAAAAAGAGACGCGCCAAACGGCTTGCCGACAGGGGCGTTCCTCAGTTTCGGGAAACAAGAGCCCTGAAGAAAACGACAAAGCCTATCGTAACGCCGACCTATAACGTTGACGACGAAGAGGAAGAAAGAAACGTCAATCAGAACGTCAACGAGAACAAAAACACAGGGGGCGGCGGTCATGGGAACACCAGACTGCCGTTTGGCTTGTGCAAGAGGTTCGGAATCGAGGTTGACCCGTCATGGCAACCGAGAGATGCGTGGGATGCTTTGGCGGGAAAGGGTATTACACCGAGCGAAGCTTACCGCAGACTCGGGAGAGGTGAAGACCCCGGAGTGTCGGAAAAGAGCGGCGAGAGCAAAAAGACGCCAAAGAAGACCACTATTGAGAAGAACGGAAAAACCATGAACCTGAAAGCTGGGCACACGTCAACCGGCGGCTACAGCGTTGAGATGTCCTACACAGATGAAAAGGGCATGAAGCAAGTCTACGCGACCGCGAAGTTCGAAACGAAAGAGGACATGCTCTACTACCTGAAAGACAACGGAGTCGATCATTTCCAGATGGAAGACGGGGAAACTGTGAACCCGCAGGAAATGGAACTTCCGAAACGCGTGTTTTCCAGAGAGATCAACAAGTGGACCGGAGCGACTGAGGGATTTGAAGGAGTTGGCATCAGCCTCTCAAAAGGGAAGTTTGTTGCGTTCGGTCAAACGTTCAACGGGAAGAAAAAGCCAATAGAGACTTTCAACACGATGGAAGAGGCAGAGAAATACTTCACAGATCGTGGCGTGAATCCGGAAGATATCAAGAGCTCGTCTACAGCGAAATCCGGAAAGGGGAGAGGCTCGAAAGGACCGAGGTGGCTTCATTCCGAAAAGAAGGAATATTTTGAAGAGAACGGAATAAAGTACGGGAAAACAGGTCTGAACAGAATTCTTGGCGGATGCTCTCTGGAGGCAAAAGACGAACAGGGGCACGTTTACAGAAAAACATTCAAGACGCAGACTGAGGCGATCAGGTATCTGAAAGACCAAGGGGTAGAGAAGACCACCCTGAACGGAAAAGAGATCAACCCGCAAGAGATTGAGATTCCGAAGACGGTTGCAACATACAAGGGAACGGAATACCAAGACTTTGAAATTACTGCCGGTGCATCAAGGGTTATGCAACACATAATTGACGACTACACCCCGGAAAAGTATGTGATTGCACTTAACGCGCGCGGAGTGGATCTGGACGGGAAGCCGAAAACAATCTCTGTACTGCCGAGCATGAAGCGGGAAGAGTGCACGGATGAAAATATCCGTAAAGCCGTGGAAAAAGCTTCAAAAGACCTTGGTATCGACTTAAGCGGTTACAAGATGCCGAAAGCCGCAGATCTCTGTAAGGAATATGACGACAAGGTTGCGGCAGAAGAAAAGCGGGTAAAAGACTTTATCCAGTGGGAAAAGGACCATCCGAAAGAAGCCGAGGAAAGAAAACGCGCGATCGAGTGGCATCGCAGAACAGGAAAGGGGTATTACTCCGATGGCTGATAATGAAGCAGTAAAAAGATTCCGCGTGAGACGCGCGGTCAGGCTCGGAATAGAAACGTCACAGCGCTATGACAGCGTTGAACAATACCGGAGACGCCGCGCAGAGCGGATGGGAATTCGCATAGATGACGACGATGAAACTCCGAAGAAGGGCGGACACGGCAACACCAAGCTTCCTTTTGGCCTGTGCCAGCGTGAGGGTATCGAAATCCAGAAAGGATGGACTCCGGAAGACGCGTGGAAAGCACTGGAGGGCAAGGGCTATTCTGCCGGTGAGACCTATCAGGAAATAAAGAAGACCGGAAAGGTAGCACCAAAGACTCCGAAAGCAACAGCAAAGAAAGACTACGGCTCTATGGTCTATGATGACCTTGCTACGGAGTTTGAACAGCACCTTGCGAGGTATAACAAACAGCGAGAGGAAAACGAAGACGCAGAGAATCGGAAAAAAGAGATCCTCAGATCCATTGAAACCCTGAAGAAGTTCCATGACGGTGGCGACTATAACGGAGAGACCTATGAGCAGGTCTCAAACGTGAAAGACGACGATAAGAAGAACTACTGGAAATACAACGCGATCAAACGTGTCATGGACAATCTCGGAAAAGACGCGTTCGAGAGAGACTTTGCAGAGGTTGAAAAAGAGGGCAAGGCAAAGGCAGAAGAAGCCGGGAGAATTAAGTCTTTTGGCGAACTTAATGAAGAAAGAGCGGCAATCCTGAATGCGCTTGCGGAAAAGGCAAAAGAGAAGTACCCGAAGCTGACAGATTGCGACACGCCTCTTGCTTTGGAGTCCAGAATCCGGGGAGACGACTTCCTTGAGGTGGGCGATTACACAAGCATGAAGTTAGACTATTCAAAGCTCCACGGCGTCAATGTTCCGGGCATCGCGAAAACGATTGACAAACTCAGCAAGAAGTTCCCGAAGCTCAAAGGGATGCTTCCACCGCCTCTGATTGAAGAATTTAGCGGTAACGCCTATGCGAGAGTTACAAACGCGAGCGAAGAGTACGCGCAGCTTCAGCTCAGCAAATACGACTTTGCCGGTTACGATGCCGAAAAGGTGTCGAGGTCTATGAAAGAAGATGTCAAGAGCGGCTTCCATCCGAAAGGAACAGGGTCTGTACAAGGCGTGGTTACTCACGAGTATGGGCACATCATAGACGGCATCTTGACCAGACGCTTCAAAGACGAGCTGGACGGAAAGAGTTTTGCCGGTTACGTCCTGAACAGGGTAGCGAAAGCACACCCCGGAATGGACAAAGAAAGAATCATGGAATCCGTAAGTAGATACGCTGTAAACAATGACGCGGAAGAGGGGCAAGAATTCTTGGCAGAAGCTTTTGCGGAGTATATGTGGAGTCCTAAACCGAGACCGACTGCTGTAGAAGTCGGAACAATTATGAAAGAGTTTATCGACAGACTTTAAGGGGGAACTCTTAATGGAAGATTTATCCGTAGTCCTGTATCGGAAAAGGCGGGAAGAACGCCTAGCCTCACGCGGGATCAAAATTAAAAAGAAGCAGTACCGGAAGTCCAAAGACGGAAAGAAACTGGAAGAGCCGGAGATCAAGCCTGAGTACCACAACGACGCAGAAGATTCGGAAAGCACAGAGAGTGCACCTCACGGGAATACGAAACTCCCGTTCGGTCTTTGCAAAAGGTACGGGATAGACGTCGGGAACGACTGGACGCCGAGGGACGCGTGGGCAGCTCTTTCGGATAAAGGGATAACGCCGGAGGGGGCATACAAGCGTCTGAGAGCCGGAGAGGAAATTGTCCCGGATGACGTGCCGAAGCCGCCGAAAGACCCGGCGAAGACAGTCGACAAAGGGAAATACCAAATCAAAGATATAAAGGCGAGACGCGGATGGGGAGAAAGAGGGACTAGACCGTGGATTCTGGAAGGAACACCGGAGTGGAAAGACGGAGTCCCGGAAGAAGAGAAGACCGGATTCATGACCACCTATTGCGGACCGAGATTTGTAACCCTGACGGACGCCTATATCTTCCTGAAGCGAGCGGGGGTAGAGGAATTCGAAGACCCGGAGACGGGTGAACTTGTAAATCCGACACAGATGGATTTGCCGGAACCGGTCTACGAAGACACCGGACACGGCTACAGCGCCATGACCATCGGCATGAAAAAGGACAGGTACGCCATTTACGGCACAGACTTTGACGGCAAGAAAGTCCTGATATCAGAAGCCGGTTCGTTGGGTGAGGCGAAGAACAGGCTGATGCGCATGGGCGTTCCAGACGAAGCGATTTCACTTTCCCCGGCTCTGAAGAAGAGGGAAGAAGACCGCACAAGCTGGCTCAAGTCCGACAAGAAAGAGTTTGTCGAGGAGGGCGGTGTGAAGTATGGAGACCTGAGAGTTATCCCGCCAGAAAAGGACGACTGGTTCAATCAGAGCTACACGGTCATCGGAGAGGACGAAAACGGCAATGTGCTCGAGAAGAAGTTTTCATCCGAAAAAGACGCTCTGGCGTTTTTGAAGGAATCCGGTGCTGAAAGAGCCCGTGGCGCAGACAGGAAATATATGAACCCTCAGGAACTGGATCTCCCGAAAACGATCGCAGAGGTGCAAGGAAAATACTACCAGAAACTGGAACTGATAGCGAACGACAGCGGCGGCTATACGATCAAGGGAACAGACCTTGACGGGTATACGGACATCATCACTGCAAGCTATCCTGTATATACATACAAATCATTTTTGGAAAATCTTCAGGAAAAGTTCAACATTTCCGAAGATATGCTCGAAAAAAGCGAAGAAGCAACCCAAAGGATTAAGGAAAGAGCGGAAGAAGAGGCGTTTAGGGACAAAATAAGAAGTGAGTTCCCGGAGAAAGCCGTTCCGATCTCTGGCAGAAAATACATGGGGCTTTCAATTCAGCCATACCCGGATGCAGACGGAGTGTATGAATTGACGGGATATGATGAGTATGGATGGAAACGCAAAATTGCAACAAGGGATATGCCGACCATAGCAGACGAGTTTCTCGAAAAGTTCGGAATTGACCCGTCCAAAGTCGAAATGGGAGACGAAGTAAGGAAAGTCTACGACGATTTTTCCAGACGGAAAAGGGAATTCCAAGAAATCAGCGAGACGTTCGATGGCGAAAGATACGCGGACATCGAGCTGATGAAAGACGACGACAACACGTTCAGGCTTTACGGCTATGACCAAAAGGGGCAGTTGAGGCGTCTGACGTATTCCGGGAGCATGCACGAAATCATAAACGAGCTAAAAGGAAAGGGTATTGAGAATCCCGAGAAATATGTAAAGTCAGATGTCGTCAAGAAAGACTACGACGATTATGTCAAGTATATTGCCGACTTTGACAAGAACGCAGAGGAGATTGACGGGAAGAGATACATAGGCGTCAAAGTGTGGCCGATGGGCTTCAATGAATACGGTCTCTACGGGGATGATATTAGCGGTCGAGTCAGGCTGATCATGTCAGGGAATAACATGTATGAGCTTGCCAAAAGAGCAGAGGCGAGCGGACTCGACCTCGGGAAATATATCCCGAAAGACGAGGCTGAGATCAAGAGTAAATACGACGAACACCTGAACCGGATGAAGCGGTTTGAAAAAGAGGCAGAAACGTTCCGTGGCGTTCAATACATCGATGTAGAAGCAGACTATGACCCGCTGAAGAAAAAATATTTCCTACACGGGACAACCGTAAGCGGTGAAAGAGGAAAACTGGCAGACCTTAAGACCGAAGAAAACTTCCGTTCCTACCTCGAATCCGACTCCGGGAAGGCTCTGGAAGACTTCAAATGCACAGACCGCCTGAAAGAACGGCTGAAAAAGGTGAAAAAGGCTCGGGACGCCATAGCAAGCGGAGAATACTATGACATGGACGTTGATGGGCATGCGTTCAAAAACGTCTATGCGAAGAAGCTTGACGACAAGTGGGTTATCAGAGGGACTGATGTTGACGGCAAAGACAGAAAAATAGCGGATGCACGCGATTGGGACGATGCCGTCTCTGCAATGGAACAGCACAACGTCAAAGACTACAAGATGCTGACCGAAAACCGGACTTACGAGAGACCGACAGACGGGATACGCCACGTTGTCCTTGCAAAGCAGAAAGACGGGGTGTTCAAAGTCTACGCCGACAGCGACACAAAAGGAACACATGCAGAGGTGTATTCAAGCCAGTCCGAGGAAGAAGCCAGAAAGTGGCTCAGCGACAATAACATTGACTCTTCCGGTTTGAGGACGGTAGGCATGAATCCGAACGACGATGTTCCAAGAACCCACACACAAAAGGCTCTGGAAAACTACGACACGTACAGGATGGACGCCGTTTCGGGCTCGGTTATCGAAGACCTGACGGAGTACGAGAAGAACGAAGCGGCAGAGATGCTGAAAACGCTGTTTACACACGGAGCGTATCGGTGCGCCAGAAGCACGAAGAGTTTCGGACCGATCATAGACGACCGGTACAAGAGCCAGATGGAAACAGGGACTGCCGGGTTTGGCGCTTCGAACAATAAGAGAGCCAGAGAACGGTGCTCAAAGAAAATGTACGGGCACGCAGGACACATTGATCTGGAAGACAGAGATTATGAAAAGTGCGGTTACCTCGGCGCTGATGATGACGAATACGACTATGATACGGCTTTTGTCCCGCATTACGGCGGTTTCTCATCGTGCGTATACACATTCAGGAAAGACCGCATGGCAGACCGCGCCCACTATACGTTTGGCGATTCTTTGAACTCATATACGAGCGGCTACTTGAGAGCTGCGGGATACGCCGGTGAAAACCCGACATTAGAAGGACTCACGGCATTAGGAAACGTTGGTCAAATCCAGACCGCGTTGAAAGACTTCCGGCGCTACAAGAAAGGCGAGATCAGCTTCAACGAAATGTTCAAGGAAATCAAGCAAAGACTTGATAACGGCTATATCGAGATGCAATTCAACGGAGACGTAACGGTAGAAGACATAGAAAAAGTTACGTTTAAAGTAGAAAGGTGTCTGAAAGACGCCTTTGATGGAATGGACTCCGATATGAGGAAGCGCGTTATTAAGAGGCTCAAGGAGAACAACGTGCAGATCCTATACCGAAAGTCCAGAGAAGACCCGTTCGAAGACGCTTGGGGATACATCAAGCAGAACTATGCCGAGGACTTTGAATGAAAGCCGTTGACAACGCACAGAAAATAGTGTATAATGATCGAGGGTGAAAAAGATGAAACTGATAGGAAAGCTTGACGAAAGTCTTGTGTACGAGGTCGAGCGTGGGAAATACATTATTGTAATCTATGACGAGGAAGAGGGAGATGGTCGGTGCGAGGTGACGTCCAACTGGACGAATCCGCTCGGTCGGTTCGCGTGGAGCTTCACGAAGTGCGAAACTGACGAGAAAGAACCGGTGTGCATCGACATCATTTCTGAACATAAGAGCGAAATTGCCCAAAAGCTCAGCCAGATCGATGAGTTTATGAAGAACGAAGAGTATGCGCAGTGGGTAACCGAGTGCGCAATCGAAAACGAAGAGTCACTTTCCGAGATGCGGGAAGGCGAAACGCGCTATTGCGATTAAGGGGGCAAAAGAAATGGGCGTGTTTAGAAACGAGGCTCCAAGCGGAACAGTAAAAGACAGATGCTACTATTGCGGCAACCGCGATTTGTGTCAGGCAGAAAGCAGGGAAGCCGAAAAGGGCAAGCTGTGCTTTCATTTTATCTTTGATATGTTTGATTTTACGGAAGAAGAATGCAATATCATACAAAAGAAGCTGGTTCAAGGCACGCTTTTTAAAACGGAAAAATGACGGTAAAACAGCTTATTGAGAAACTGTCGCAGTTTCCACCGGATATGCCGGTTGCAACGTGGAACGATATCAACCCGAACAGCAGAGAAGATCCAGATTTTATCAAGGTAGAAAAAGCAGTCTGGGTACACGGTAATTTTCCATATGACAAACCGGACTTTGAATATGTAAATCTTCTTTAATAACCAACCTTTTTGGAGAAAGGCAAAAATGATCAGGCTTGGACCAATTTTAATCGGCGTTTCTAATAACTGGAAAAAGATGCACGGGCTTCCGATGGATTCAACGAAGCGATATCCTCACGAACGCAAGGATATGCCGAAAAGCGCAAGGGTGCGTTATCACAGAATGAAGCGAGCTGGATGCTCTGATGATTTAATCGCAAGGTATTTATTAGACATAGACGGGTTCGATCTTTGTAAAGAAAGGAAAAAATGAGGATTTTAGACAAGAATACGGATTTCTACGATTTCTGGCAAGGCATCTACCCGGATGCTTCCATCACGTTCGACAGGACAGATTCTTTCCTTCTGACAAAGAAGATTTTCTGCGACCATCTTGCAACCGCTTTCTTGAGATCCTACAGGCATGGAAGGGTACAGGGTTTCTGTCTTCTCCAAGTTAACCATTCATTTTGGCTGTTTCTTGTTGAGATCACAAAGGAAACGGACTACGGTTTTCCGACAGACTACGCTCTTGACCTCGTTGCTTCATGGAAAAATTACAACGCGGCACGTCGGCTGATTAAGATCGATATGATCGATTTCGACTGGAAAGTGTGTTCTAAGCTTTACAGTCGTGCCGCCTACCATACCTACGACATGGAGAAGATCAGAAAGCGCATACAGACGCTCACACAGGCAGTAGACACCGGGAACTTCCGCGTACTCAGCACTATTGATCGTCACACGGTCTGGAAAGACGGTGGGGAAAAGGAAGAAAAGCACATCCCGATCCTGAAAGCGTGTGGAATCGCGGGACTTGTTGAGTCTCTTGATGTCTTCCTTGCGTTCGAGGAATACTTCTCTCTCGAAAAAAGCTCTGCAGAGAGAACAGAGTCTGTCGGGTTGACAGACTGCGAGAAAGTAGGCAACCACGGTTTTAATGTGAAGACGTCGTTTCGCGGGAAAACTCCAAAAGACGCTGTTCGCGCAGAATAGCAAACGGAATTGCGGCATGATTCTACGGAGCATGCCTAAGGGAGCCGGATGCGTCTGGCTCCCTTCAGATGTGACGAGGAAAAAAAGAACAGTTTGTTCTACAACTGCGGATTGTGGAGGGCGTTCAAGCTTGGTAAGCGAGGCAAAGTCCGTATATCAAACACTGTGGGGAGAATGTCAAATTCCGCCGAGTCACCCTTTCTGCGGTTGTTCTATAAAAACGTCACAAAGCATTTGCAAATGCTAAATTGTTTACAATTTGTTAATCAAACTGACACTAACCTATGCTAAAATCTCTATGATGGTATTACTATAAGTATACCCAAGCAGAAACGTTCAAAGAAGGTTTTTCTGCAAGCCGCGCTTTCGATCTTGCACATCGGGAGCAAGGCACCTCCTGTGTTGTATTTCTCCTATCAATCGCACCTCCAAGCCCCGATACGTTAACGCGTTTCGGGGCTTGAGGTGTTTTTTCAGGGCTTTCAGACGGAAGCCCTTTCATTTTTAAGGAAAGGGGGCGTTCCGTTGGCTAAAAAAGCAAGTTTCAACGGCGAAAGATATGCGGATAATTCCGAACGGCTGTTGGCGGAATACACCGGCGTAAAAGCGGTTCGCCCTGTACAAAAGGCGTTCCGAGGCGACGGAAACTTCCAGAACCTCATGACAAAATACGGTACGTCCAAAGATGCAAGCGAGTATTACACCTTTGTTCCGGATTCATATGTTCCTGATTCGACAATGTCGGAGTTCTACGAGCAGAACGGCATTTTCGCCCGCGTGATTGATGCTCCGGCGGAAGAGGCTGTGAAGCACGGTTTCGAGCTAGAGGGGCTTGAGGACGATACCATACAGAACTTTGCCGACGAGTGTCTGGACGAACTCGACTGGGAAGAGACGGCGATGCAGAGTCTGAAATGGGCTCGGCTGTTCGGCGGCTCAATTGCGGTGCTCCTGATCAATGACGGCGGAAGTCTGGAAGAGCCGGTCAACTGGAAAAAGATCAAATCGATTGACGATATCCGCGTTTTCGACCGGTCTGTTATTACTCCGGACTACGAAAGCATGTACAAGTACGAGAACAGAGGCGGTCAGGACCCGTTCAGAACGAGAGGGAGCCGCTTAGGATATCCGGAGTGGTTTCACGTTTCGAGCAGAAACGGAACGTTCGACGTACACGAGACACGGTGCCTGATCTTCCAGAACGGCGTTCTTCCTGAGAACACCACATCCTCGATGTACCAGTTCTGGGGGATACCGGAGTATATCCGAGTTAACAGGGCGATCCGAGACGTGGAAGTTGCCCACGGAATGGCACCGAAGATGCTCGACCGTTCTGTACAGGCGATTTACAAGATGACGAACCTTGCGAGCCTTCTGGCGACAGAACAGGGCGAGGAAGTTGTTCTGAAAAGATTACAGACGATCGACTTGTCCAAGGGACTGACAAACAGCATGATCTTGGACGCGGACGGAGAAGACTACGACTTCAAGTCGTTCTCTTACTCCGGAGTATCGGACGTTATCAATACGACCTGTAACTACCTGTCTGCGATTACCAACATCCCGCAGACAATTCTTTTTGGTCGGTCTCCGGCTGGCATGAATGCGACCGGTGCTTCCGATCTTGAGAACTATTATAATTATGTAGAGAGAATCCAGAAGCGGATGCTCAGGAGCAATCTCCGGTATCTGCTGTCTGTCATTTTCCAAGCCGGGAAGCACACCGGCGAAATCAAGCGAGTACCGAAGATCAATGTGAAGTTCAACTCGCTCTGGTCGATGACCGAGACCGAACAGGTGGCGCTGGACATGCAGAAAGCACAGGTCGAAAGCACCAAGGCGCAAACGGCGGCGGCTTATGTCCAGATGCAAGCGATTGATCCGAGCGAAGTTCGGCAGAAGCTTGCCGATGAGGGTGAGTTTGACATTGAAACCATGCTCGACGACTACACAGAAGAAGAGCTGGAAGAAAACGCGCCTCAGCAACAGCAAGAAGGCGGCGGCGACCCGATGGCGGCGCTCATGGGCGGCGGCGGTGGCGGAGAAAACCCGCTTGCGGCTATGATGGGCGGCGGACAGGAAGCCGAGGGACAGCCTGAGGGAGCACCTCAGAAAGCACCACAGGGAATGCCTCAGGAAGCGCCTCAGGAACAGAAAGAGACGCCGCAACAGCAGAAACCGGTTGCACCGGCTCAAAAAGTCGCAGAACAGGCAACGCAGAAAGCGCCTCAGCCGGAAGAAGAGTCGAAGAAGGAAGCGCCGACACAGGAAGAGATCTTGAAGAAGATGCTTCAGAAGAAGAAATCTGGCAACTCCCCTGACGCGGCTCCGGAAGCTACCAAACTGCCCGAAGATATGGACTTCGAAGAGGAAGTAAACAAGGATTCCGAAGCCGAAGTCTCAGAAGAACCGGAAGAAGAACCGAAAGAACAGCCGGTAGAAGAGCCTGAACAGATGAGTATCTGGGACAAGCTCGAAATCAAGAAACCAGAAGACGAAAAACCGCGCGGCGGAGTCGGCGTTCTGATCATGCAAGGGAACAAAATCCTGACAGGCACCAGAATTGACGGCGATGCGAAAGGTGCGGGTCTGATCTGCGGACCGGGCGGACACATTGAGCTTCTGGAGAGCCCTCTGGAAGCTGCGTGCAGAGAAACCGAAGAGGAATTCGGCATTCGACCGCTTGGACTGAAAGAACTCGGAGTCATTAAAGACGAAGACGAGAACGTTGGAGAAACCTATATCTTTGTCGCCACAAGCTATGAGGGAGAACCCGACTGTGACGATGAAGAAATGCGCGAGCCGGTCTGGAGAGACCTTGACGAGCTTGCCAACATGGAAGACCTCCTATTCAAACCGTTCCGTTGGAGTCTCAGGCTTCTGATCGAAGAGCTTTACAGAGAAGACGGGGACGGAAACCCGTATCTGGTAACGGCTGAAGAAGCAGCGAAGCAGCTGTGACACGGTTCTGCCGCCGGACGCACGGCTACGGCGAAAGCCAAACGTGCGTCCGGGGCTTCGAATAGGTGATGACTATGGAAGACATCTTAGACCAAATCATTGCGATATCCGACGAGATTTCGGAAACCGTTCCAAAAGAGGGATGGACGTTCCATGCCTCGGAGATCGCAGAGCGGCTCAGACAGCTTTCTGAAAAGCTTGGCGAAAGGCTTCCAAAAAAGGAAGTCCCGGAAACGACAGAAGACGATGTTCAACGGATGATCGATGAAGCGCGGACACGGCTCTTGGCAGAAGGCTGATTGTGAACTTTTTGTAAATAGCGAAAAATTTTTCGGCAAAACGGCGGTCTCATCTCGTTTAGTAAGTGGGAGCTGAAGGATAGGCTCCAAATAATCTTACAAAGGAGAAAGACCAATGAAAGAACGTTTTACAATCGAAGAGCAGGACGAAATCATCCAGATGCTGGAAGATCGCATCCAATTGATCAAACTCTGCGAAGAGTTTACGGCGAGCAAAGATTCGCCAGAAGCAAGGCTTTTGCTCAGGAATCTGAAGATCAGCTGCGCAGAAGACTTGTTTAACAAAATTTTTTACGTAGACGAAGAGTAAGCCACCGTGGGTATGGACACGTTAAACCCATACCAATTACCGCCATGCTTCGGCGGTATATAAATGGAAGCCATAACAATAAGGTCGGGGGATATACGGATCACCACCTCCGCTGTGCAAAGTCCCCCGACCACTTCTATAAAAGAGAGGGGTTAATATGACCGAAACACCCAAACGGGGTATCCGTCGAAGAGTGAAGCCCCTCAAAAAGAAACAGGAACACGGCGAAGTAACGCCGAGGCGGAGACCGGTTTATCCGATGTCCGCAGAGCGCGAGAACGTTAGAACCGCTCTTGCCTATACCGAAATGGCGATTAAGACCGTACAGCCCGTTATCGATGCGGTTATGCGGCAGTACGAAGAACCTGAAGACTACCGGCACGATGATGCCGGAGATTTTTTATCCTCCTCCAGAGGGATGCGCCTGATTGCGGCTGACCGACTCAGTCAGAAGACAGGTGCTCTTGCGAAGCTTGAAAAAGACACCGCAAGAAACGGAAACATGGCAAAGAACCTGTCGATCAAAGACTGGAACGAACAGGTTAAGGATGCCTTAGGGTATCAGATAAACGAAGAATACTACGAAGACAAGCTGTCTCGGCTGGTAGATCAATGGATTTACGAGAACGTGAGCATGATCACGTCCGTTCCAAAAGAGTATCTTGCCAACGTCGAGGCAATTATTCGTTGGGGCTATGAGACGAAACAGCCAAAGGTGAACGTTTACCGGCGGTTGGAGAAGCAGATCGGTCTGACGAAGAATAAAGCGCGGCTGATCGGAAGAGATCAGTTGGGGAGCCTGAATGCCAAGCTGACACAGTACGAGCATGAGAGCGCGGGCGTAGGGAAGTACAAGTGGATTACAAGACGAGACGACCGCGTAAGAGACTGCCACAGAGCCTTGCACGGCACAATCCATAAATGGAGTGAGCCGCCGCCGATGTGGTACATGACGAAGTCAAGAGGGATAGTTTATACCGGGAGATACTGTCATCCGG